>Ga0210396_10004650_pt1 | contig 13390 bp, 12 predicted proteins | sample IncBWH17OmetaG_FD_155466 | JGI IMG/M metagenome (GOLD analysis project Ga0210396, IMG submission 155466) | Forest soil microbial communities from Barre Woods Harvard Forest LTER site, Petersham, Massachusetts, United States - Inc-BW-H-17-O ...
GGGTCATTAAAGGAGGAGGATTCGCGGAGGGGGCGAATGAAGCTGAAATGAAACTGGGACTGTTCCGGCATGTCCCGGATGACCCCGGTGATCTTGAGGGGTGTATTATTACGACCTATCTCCAGCGTCCGGCTAATGACGTCGGTGCTGTTGAAATAGCGGCGGGCGGCACTTTCATCGATCACGATGGAATGAGGGTTGTTGAGGGCGGTATTGGGGTCGCCGGCGATCATGGGCAGGGTGAAGACCTTGAAGATCGTCGAGTCGGCGAAGGTGAAGTGATGGTCGACGACGTGGTCGTTGCCCTTCCTCACCAGCAGGTCGCCCGGGTTGCGGAATCGGACCATCTGCTCGATCTTCGGATAGGAAGCGACGAGCGTGGGGCCGAACAATTTGGAGGTGGTGACAGAGACGAACCTGGTGTTATTGAGGTAGACATCCTCATCGACCCGATAGATGCGGTCGGCGTTGACATTGTAGCGATCATAACTGAGCTCATCGGTGACGTACAGGACGATCAGCAGACAGACACCGAGCCCGGCAGCGAGTCCGAGAATGATGAGGGCGGTAAAGCCCTTGCTTTTCCTGAGGCTGCGGAAGGCAATCTTGAGATAGTTGCGGAACATGGGATGGTCGGTTTTATGACGAGTAAGGCGGCCAAATCATCAGGACGATCCCAAAAGAATGCCGGGTTTATAAAGTCTTGAAGACCATCTTCTGTCAAGGCCTGCGAGAGACCATGATGTTCGGTTTCGATACAGTGATCGTGCGGGAACGGGCATCGCGGGGGTATGCGGAGGCCGCTAAATCGTGGCTACTTGCTTACGGTATTTGTCTTTATACTCGACAGGCGTGAGGCCGGTAATTTTTTTAAACAACTCCCTAAAGGTTTGACTATCGAAATAACCGACATCCGTCATTATTTCTTCAACAGATTTTCTGCCTGCTTCCAGCGCCTTTTTACTTGCTTCTACTCTGACTTTTTGAAGATATTCTATTGCGGTGCAGGTAGTACACTTTTTAAATCTCCTTTCAAAGGTTCGTCTTGTCAAAAACAACTTTTCCGCCAGATTTTCCACGGTTATTTTCTGAAAATAATGATGCTCGATATATTCCTGCGCTTGTAACACCTTTTTGTCGTTGTGTTCTTTCAATCCATTAAAAACTATAAAAGGTGTTTGCGCAATTTTATCGAGATTTACCACAAAATATTTGGCCACCAAAATTGCCATTTCCCGGTTTACATATTTTTCAACCAAAAAAACCAGCAAATTCCAATAGGCGTTGCTCCCCCCGCTTGAATACAATCCATTTTGTTCGACGATAATCTTTCCATCTACCAAAGTAATATCAGGATAGAAGAACCTGAATTCATTGGCATACTGCCAGTGGGTAGTACATTTTTTATTTTTCAACAAACCGGTGAATGCCAGCATAAATGCACCGGTGCATAAGGAGGCTACTTCTGCATTTCTTTTATATTGTCTAATGATCCAGTCTACAAAAAATCTATTGTAATGCCCTGCGCTAAGCATATCTCCCCTTAGCGCGGGAATGATTATTAAGTCTGTTTTGTCGATCTCACGAGAAACTACATCGACCGTAATGGCCACCATTCCGTCTTCAATCACTACTTCGGAACTCTCTCCGATGATTTGTATTTCGAACAACTCCTTTTTGCCCTGCGCCTTTAATATCTCATTTACTTTTTTAAAAACCGACCTGGCATCGACTATCGAAGCATAGTTTGCATTTTTCAATGCCAATATCGATATATGTTTCTTTTGAATCATTGAATTACACCGCAATATAGGTAAAACTATTGTCGCAAATGCCTTTACCAATATGTCGCATTTGCAGATACAAGCAAAGGTATTTAAGTCATAGTTTTGTATTGAATCAAATCGACATTATCATGCGGGGTACAGATATTTATTTGCATTTCAAGGGGAATAGCCAGGAGGCGTTCTCTTTTTACAAATCCATTTTTGGGGGAGAATTTATTACGGCTCAACGCTTTAAAGATGTGCCGGGGGGCGAGAAAATGAATCCGGAAACGCAGGAGAAGATGATACATATTTCCTTAAAGATTTCGCCGCACACCACTCTAATGGCAACAGATATGATGGGAAATGATGAAAACGAACTGAAATTCGGCAACAACTTTCATATTTGTTTACAAACGGATAGCGAAAAAGAAGCCGACAAACTATTTGACTCGCTCTCGAAAGACGGCAAGATAGAAATGCCGATGAATAAAACTTTCTGGGGTGCTTATTTCGGGATGTGCCAGGACAAATTCGGCATTCTATGGATGATCAGCTACACCTTCCCTCCAAATAAATAATCGAAAAGACAAAACAAAATGGAATCCCCAAACACTATCTCAAAACCCGTCTGGTGGACAGGCACGATCGTAAAAGGACTGTTGTGTCTTTTTTTGGTCTTTGATGCAATCATGAAATTGATAAAGAACCCATCCGCGGTTGAAAACACGATGCAAATGGGGCTTCCCGAAAGCTGTATTCCGTTTCTCGGAGTTTATTTGTTGCTGAGCACGGCCCTCTACATTTACCCCAAAACTGTCATGCTGGGCATGCTTTTTCTTGCTGCCTATCTGGGCGCTGCGGCTGGGATTACGTTCAGAGCCGGCATTGCGGGACATCCCTATATTTTCCCAATGGTATTTGCCTTATTCACTGTGATAGTTGAATACCTGAGGAATGGAAAAATCAGAACGGTGGTACCATTTACAAAATAATATTTTACACCTGAAAAATTGTAACCATGTCATTTCAGGCATACATCGACAACATAAAAACCAAGACAGGAAAAACTCCTGCGGATTTTAAAAAATTGGCCGAGCAAAAAGGCTTTCTTAACAAAGGAAAATTAGTGGAGGGAATAAAAGCCGGACAAATACTGGCCTGGCTCAAAGAAGATTTTGATTTGGGTCATGGCCATGCAATGGCGGTTTATGCAGTATTCAAGGGAAAACTTATTTAAATCCAAGCTCCCGCCACTATTTTTCCCAATACTTTTAGGATGAATAGCAAAGCAGTAGTGCTCTCATTGCCTTTTTTTATATATTTGATTGGGAGTGTCTCATTAAATGAAAGCGGTTATGAGAACGAACAACTTGAAAATCTTGGTTTTTGCGGCGGTGGCTCTATTATCGTTCTCCTGCAAAAAAAGCTCAGCCCCGGGGAGTAAGGATATATGGACCACTTATCCCACAAATGGAACTATTATTTGGTCGATAGCCATCGATTCGCAAGGGAATAAGTGGTTCGCCAGCTTCGGAAACGGTTTAATGAAATTCGATGGCGCCCATTGGACCACCTATGATACTTCCAATAGCGGTTTGGCCAATAATTATCCTTCGGTCATCGCAATCGATGCCCGGGGCAATAAATGGATCGGATCTAACGGAGCCGGGGTATCAAAATTCGATGGCACGAATTGGACCACTTACGATGCAGCAAACAGTGGGCTGCCAAATGCTTATGCTGTCTCCATAGCGTTCGATGCGCAAGGCAATAAATGGTTTGGAACCTCGGCCGGGGTATCGGAATTTGACGGCACCCATTGGACTACCTATAATACCTCCAATAGCGGCTTATATAATAAAAACGCGCCGTTTAATGACGAAGTCGGATCTATTGCCATCGATGCACAGGGCAATAAATGGTTCGTAGGCCCGGGGATATCTGAATTGCAGCAGCAATAATGCGCTAAAGCATCAAAGGCATCGTCCAATTTTGTGTTCAACAGATCAACAACAACCTATTCTGTCCGGATTTTTCCTTTGGCGCACGGTGAAGACAGGGAGGGACCTGACTTTCAGGATGATCAACCGCCAATCTCCATAAGTGACCAAGGCCTAAGCTTATTAGGTGTGCATTAGGTTCAGCTTGATAGTGTAGATCAAAGAAATGTTCACTTAAGAACGATTCAAAGCCTTCATCTGCTCCATGATATAGTTTTTTGAGTTCATCACGTATTTCTGGAATCAGTACTTTCTTTTTGCCTTGTGAATCTGGCAATATTTCACTCGACTCGCCATAGTAGGTGCATAAAAAGGTATCGGTTGGTATAGGAGAGCGATCTACATGAAAAGAATAAACATCGGTTGGAAAAAAAGGGTAGGTGTCATCCCGATCATAGTAGTTGATCACATTAAGGATTGGCGATGCACCATGAGCTTTCAATGCCTTCAGGTCGTTTAAAAGAATTTCACGGGCAAGTTCCCCTTGTTCACTCAATTGAAGTTCACAAAGTTCCCCTTGTTCAATTGCCGTTATATTTCCGGTTAGCTCTACCTTTTTAACAATCTCAGAAAAATCACCTATTAGTTCACGAGTCCAACAAATCGCATTAATTACTCCATTAAATGGCGTAGAAGTAAGGTCTTGAAAATTCGTGACATAGTGGATCTGATTCTCAGCCTGGGGTAAATCTACCATAATAACTAATATTAATATATAAATCCGCATCTTTTAAACCCGATCTTTCGCATTTCCACCCCCAGCGGTTTCGCAACCTGACGTTTGAAATCTTCTATAGTAATTGTTGTTTTGGACATTTTAATAGGCTTGTATCAGGACCTCTGCCGGTATATGCAATACCTCATTAAGCTTTCGGATCATAGCAAGGCTCAACTTTCGTTTACCGGATAAAATTTCTGATTTCCGTGATCGGGCCCCTAAAATATCGGAAAGCTCAGCCTCCGACATCCCCATTTGCTCAATTCGGAATTTGATGGCCTCAAGCGGCGACGGCTTAGGCACAGGATAGTGTTCTAATTCATGCTCTTTAATCAGGATGGATAAAACCTCAAGCTCATCAGATTCCTTTGACTCGGGCTTTAAGCTTTTTTGCATCAGGTCATATACACGAGCCAGCGCATCTTCGTATTGACTCTTATTTTTTATTGGCTTTAACATAACTTACCTTTTTTGCATCGATCTTATCATATTGTTTATGCGTGTCGAACCATACTATAAAGATGATTTTCAGCCGATATTCAATATCCACGATCAGGCGATAACTATTCCCGTGGATATTAAAGATTACCCTTTTATCAGTTAATATAGATGCGTTTCGATACTGTAACTTCAATTCATTTGGATTATTCCACTGCGCCGCTTCCGCTTCTTCGTACCAGGCCAAAAGGGCTTGCTTTGCGTCAGGAGCGGCTTCCCAAAAATCTTTCAATGACTTGACAGCAATCACGCGCATGTGCAAATATACAACTTTGTTACCAAAATGGTAACGTTTGTTTCAACCTTCAATAAAAGCATATTAAATCATAATTGCGACATTTTATAAAACATTCTGGGGCAAACCTTTCCAAAATGAAAAAGCAGCCGAAAACATTCGTTCTCAATCTGCTAAGGCGGCCAAACGCCGTAAATCCATCAGAAAAGGTTTCTAAAATTGTACAGCCGGGGCGACCATCTGTTACTTCTTTTTTGAAACCCGCTACACAAGCGGGTTTTACTTTTTCTCAATAATTATCCGACCTTTAAGAAAATTGTAAGCTGAGAAACCCTTCGACTACTTCTTTGGAAAAACAGGTTTGGGATCAGATTAGTGGCGGTGACCAGGATGCGTATGCACGATTGTATGTTTTTTACTATAAACAGCTGTATAATTATGGTAGGAAATTTACAAGCGATGCAGCCTTGCTGGAAGACGCTTTACAGGAGGCCTTACTGGCAGTCTGGACGGGAAGAACGCGTCTGTTACAGGTGGAAAAGCCCCATTCCTATTTATTTTCTTCTTTCCGCTATATATTGTACAACAAACTTCGGCGGGATAATCGCATTCGTCATCTGGAAGAGACGGATGACGGTGAGCCTGACTTTGGTGCAGAACAATTCCTGATCCGCCAGGACATCGAGTCCGGGGTCAGGCAACGGTTGGAGCAGGCTATCCGGACGCTGACCAGCCGCCAGCGGGAAGCCATTTTCCTACGTTTTTATGAAGGACTTTCCTATGAGGAAGTTGCCGAGGTCATGGACATCTCGGTCAAAGCCACCTATAAGATCATGTCAAGAGCTCTCCTCCAACTTAAACAGACCTTATCGCTGCCCATTTTAACCATTCTTCTCCTACTCAGAGACCTTGCCTGAAATGTTTTTATTATTTTTTTCCTCCGCATGGGGTAAAATACGCGGATGCCGACACTTACTAATATAGACTATGACAAACGGAGAAAATAGCGGCCGTTATGCCGACTATGATATGCCGGATTTTATCTGCGATCCTTTTTTCCAGGAGTGGATCATCCATCCCGATGGCGGGCATGCCGCCTTTTGGGAGGGCTGGGTACGTCAACATCCGGAGAAAGCGCAGACGATCGATGAGGCCAGGCTGCTGCTGCTGTCGATGTCCTTTGAGGAGGATTTCCCGGATGAAAGGATGGTGCAGCAATCGCTGGCGATCGTGAGAGAGAAGATGGATGGGATGGAGCGGGTTGTCACGATACCGCAGGCTGAGGGAACAGCCTATGGTCCGGAGCCAACAAGTGGCGGCAGGATACGCAGGATCCGATGGGCTGCGGCCGTCGCTGCCGCAGTGGTGGTAGGCACTGCTATCGGCTATTTCCTGATTGATGAGCGTCATGCGCAACGGTCCTATGCCACCCAATACGCGGAAATACAAACGTTGTATCTCCCGGATAGCTCGAAACTGATCCTGAATGCGCATTCATCGGTCCGTTATAATAAGGAGTGGAAACCGGGGCAGGTCCGGGAAGTGTGGCTCGACGGGGAAGCTTATTTCGATGTACGGTCTGTGGCTGCCTCCACCTTCTTTGTACATACAAAGGATCTGACGGTAGAAGTGCTCGGAACGGCATTTGACATCCGGAACAGGAGAGGGAAAACGGAGGTCGTGCTGCAGTCAGGGAAGATCAGGGTTCGGTTTCCCGCAGGCGGGCATGCGGATATAGTGATGACACCGGGCAATAAGCTCCACTATGATCCGGCAAAAGCCGCACTGGCACACGCGAACGTCATACCGGAAAACTATACGGCGTGGAAAGATAAAAAACTCACCGACGCCACGGCCGGACAGATCATCGAATATCTTGAAGATAATTATAATAAAACCATCATCCTGGAGAACGAGACACTTGCCGATAAAAAGATTGGAGGCGTCATACTGCTGGACAATCTGGACGACGCCCTGTTTGCCTTATCCACCGTATTGAACGTAAACGTTATCCAACACCAAGACACATTGATCCTGAAGCCCAGGTAAACGGTTGCAGGCTTCTTAACTAAAACCCGCCGGCGGCGGGTGCACCAAACTTTTGTTATGAGAAAATTGCATCTCACACGGATGCTGCGCCGGCTATTTTCCGCAGCGATCCTGATTAGTCTGCTCCATCAATCCAACGCTCAGGGCGTCACGCCCATCAAACGGGTTCCCCTGCAGGAAGCCCTGAAACAGATCAACCGTGTTTTCGGAACCAACTTTGTCTATGATCAGGACATGCTCAAGGGGAAAACGACGACATATGATCTGCAGAGTATCCGGAACAAATCTTTACAAGAAGTACTCAAAGGGGTATTGTACCCTAACGGTCTGGTGTTCCTGTACGTGAAGCAAAATTATTACACCATCGTTCCCAAGGAACGGATACGGGAACAATGGAATCCCGGCACCGTCGGCCCGGACTCTGCAGCCGTGAATATGAACAATACCGCGGAGTCGGCTGCGCCCGGTGTCGCATGGAGACCGGTGACTGGTGTGTTGACCGATAGGAACGGTCATCCCATCTCCCAGGCGACGGTGGCCATCAGGGGCATGTCGATTTCGACGGTGGCGGACCAGGATGGACGTTTCCAGTTGCAGGTGCCTGATAAGAAGGGTAGTGTGCTGATCTTTTCGTCTGTAGGCTATGAGCCGCAGGAAATACCGGTAAGGGAAGCGAGCGTGATCAACGTGACGATGGTAGAATCATCCGCCAGACTACAGGAAGTGATCGTGGTAGGATATGGGGTCGAGAAAAAAGAGGATCTTACAGGTGCTATCTCCACCGTCAAGACCGAGGAGCTCAATGAAAATCACTCCAGCACCGATGTGTCGGATATGCTGGCCGGCAGACTGCCAGGGCTGTATGTACAAAAATCGGATGGAACGGTAGGTACCGGTTCCGACCTGAAGATCCGGGGATTAAGCACCTTTAATAATTCCAATCCGCTGATCGTCGTCGACGGTATACCGGACAGGACCATCGACGATCTCAACCCGACGGACATAGAAGCCATTTCGGTGCTCAAGGATGCTGCAGCCATTGCAGTATACGGCGCGCGAGCCGCCAATGGCGTCATCCTGGTGACTACGAGAAAAGGGCGTAACGGCAAGGTCGATATTACCTTCAGCAGCACGCTGATCGACCAGTCGCCTACCTTTGTATACAAGAAGGTGAACTCCTATGAATATGCAACCTTACAAAACGAGGCCTATACGAATGAGGGATCTTACAATCCGGCTTTTGGTGAAGGATTTACCCCGGCACAGGTAGAATTATTCAAGGACGGAACCGACCCCAATCAATACCCCAATACGAACTGGCTCAAGACGCTGACGAAGCCGCATATCCTGCAATCGAGCTATAACCTGGCGGCTTCCGGCGGCAGCGAAAATGTAAAATACTTCCTGTCCGGGGGCTACGTGACCAATGGCGGATATATCCCGGTGGAATACTATAAACGCTGGAACCTGCGTAGCAATATAGAGGCCAATATCACACCTAATCTCAAGGTGAACCTGAATCTGGGCGGTGTCTTCAGCACGACCAACGGCGAAGGAGTGTATGGGATGGACTACGTGGTCCAGGAGGCCTTTGAAACCCCGCCGACCCGGGTGAACCGGTTCAGCAATGGCAATTACGCCTATGTGCCGGAGCAACGGGGCAATGCCTATCTGCAATCGAGGGGCGCCACCGGTTTCAATACCAACTACAACAACACGCTGACCTCTACGATGAACCTGCAGTGGGATATTCCCTGGATCAAGGGCTTGAGCGCGTTAGGCACGGGCGCCTATGACAAAGGGTATGTATTTGGAAAGCAATTTGCCAAACCGTATGATCAGTACGAGGTCGACAGTTTCGGTAATTACACCCAGATCCCCTCCTATCCCCTTGCGCCATATCTCAACGAAACTTTTACTCAGTCCGCCTCGCTGACACTGGAAGGCTCGCTGCACTATGCTACTGCATTTGGCGTGAATCATCTGTCCGCCATGGCGCTGTATACGCAGACCAGGGCTACGACCGACCTTTTCGCCGCAGGTCGCCAAAATTTCGTATCCGCCTCCCTGCCGCAGCTTAGCCTGGGCGACCCGACACAGTCGACCAACAGCGGCAGCGGCACCCTGTCCACCAGGCAGGGCGTCGTCGGCCGGGTCACCTACGATTATGATTCGCGGTACCTGCTGGAATTCAGCTTCCGGGATGACGGTTCGGATATTTTTCCGCCGGGGCACCGGTTTGGCTTCTTTCCCGCCATCTCCGGCGGCTGGGTGATCTCCAAAGAACGATTCTTTAAAGCAGGCAACCTGGCCTTCCTCAAGCTCAGGGGGTCCTGGGGCGAACTGGGCAATGACCAGGTGGCGCCTTATCAGTTCCTGACGACCTACTCGCTGGTCGGCCAGCAGTATTACGGCGGCGGCTATACGTTTGGCGGCTCCAACCCGACATTCTATCAATCCCTGGCGCCCGGAGTGCTGGCTAATCCCGATTTTACCTGGGAGCGGGCGATCATGACCAATATCGGTATCGAAGCGCACTTCAAACGCGATCTGATCACGTTCGAGGCCGATTACTTCCGCAAGCGCACCACGGATATCCTCGTGCCGCCCAGCCTGCAGGTGCCGGGGGTGATCGGGGCCACGCTGCCGGACTTCAATACGGGGATCGTGGATAATAATGGCTTCGAGATCGCCCTGGGACATCACAACCATATCGGGAAGGTCGGTTATTATGTCGATGTGAACATGAGCTACAATCACAATAAGATCGTCTCCTACCCGGAGTCGCAGAGTACGCCGGCCTGGCAGAAGATCACGGGTACGTCTGCCGGCGGATTTTTCAACAGCCCTTATCCCCAATATGTGGCTTCTGGCCCCTATCTCGGATATAAATCTGCGGGCCTGTACCAGACGGCGCAGGACGTCTCGTCCGGGCCTACTCCCTTGTTCTCAACGGTGGCGCCTGGTGATATCAAATATGTAGATGTCGACAAGAATGGGGCGATCACGGCCAATGACGAGGTCGTTATCGGGAATAAGTTCTTCCCGGCCGTCCAATATGGTATCCGGTTCGGTGCTTCGTTTAGCGGTATCGAGTGCAATGTGCTCCTGCAGGGAACGGCGGACGTTCGGGGGTACAATACAACAGCACAGTATAATCTCGTCCCCGGTGCGAACTGGCTGCTGAATCGCTGGACGCCGGACCATACGAACGCATCATACCCCCGGCTGTGGATCAATTACCAGAATAATAGCCAGGGATCGAATTACTGGGTGGTGAACAATGCCTATATGCGGGTAAAGAACATCGAGCTGGCCTATAATTTCCCCAGGAAGATCCTTAACCGGACCTTTAAGGGCATACGGATCGCCATTTCGGGGAACAACCTGTATACGTTCACCAAATTCAGGTGGTATGATCCCGAGGCGCTGAGTATCAACAATACAACCGGCGGCGTAGGCAATCCACTACTGAAATCTTTTACCGCAGGGGCAACACTGCAATTTTAACCGCCAAACTAACTACCATGGTAAAGAATCGATTTTATATAATTATCCCGGTTGTGCTGCTGCTGGCAAGCGGCTGTCAGAAACATTTTTTGGACAACGCGCCGTTGTCGCAATACAGCGACGCCAATGTCTGGCAGGATAGCTCGTTGATCAGCCGCTTCATAGACAATATCTATAGCAATATCATCAGCAATTATGACTTCGTAAGCAATGGGATGCTGGCCTCGATCACGGATGAATCCAAGGTCAACCGCAACGGCAACATTTACCCCATCAACCTGGTCAATACCGGTCAATACACGGCGGCTAGCAATTTGTATGATTCCTACTGGCAGGGGGCAGGTGTTCCCAATGGCGTGTATAATAATGTGCGGGCCTGCAACCAGTTCTTTGCGCACTTGAATACAATGCCGCTGAGCGCGGGTACCAAGGCCTTGCTGGCAGGAGAAGTACATTTTCTGCGAGGCTATAACTATCAGTTCCTCTATTCACTCTTCGGGCGATTCCCGATCATCGACACGGTACTGGGGATCGGGGAAAACGGACTGTATGCTCAACGGTCGACTGATGATTCCTGTATCGCCTACATCCTGTCCGATTATAATGCGGCTGCGGCTGTACTGCCGTTGCAATATACGGCATCGACCGATCTGGGCCGGGCCACAAAAGGCGCAGCGCTGGGGATGGAAGTCAGGCTGCTGCTCAACCAAAAGCAATATGCTGCCGCTGCCGCCACCGCACAGACCGTGATGAACCTGGGCGTCTACCAGTTGTTCCCCGACTATGAAGGCATGTTCTATCCGCAGAATGACGATAACTCCGAGGTGATCTTTAACAAAGAATACGGCGGTGACCTTACAGGACAGGTTAATCTGGTTGATCAAAGCGAGAGCAGTCCCTTCTGGTCCGGATACTTTGGCCTGCAGGACTGCCCCACCCAGAACCTCGTGGACCAATATGAGATGACCGATGGTTTGCCGTATAACCAGTCGCCGTTGTATGACTCGACCCATCCATATGCGAACCGCGACCCGCGGCTGGCGGCCACCGTCCTGTATGATTCATCGGTTTGGATGGGCAGCGTGATGGATATGACAAGCGGATCTTTTTTTAATCCCATTGCCGATCCCACTCCGACGGGATATATGCTGCGGAAATTCCTGAACCCTGGCTATATCTTTTATGGCAACAATACCAACTACCAAAACTGTATCATCCTGCGGCTGGCGGAGATCTACCTGGACTATGCGGAATGTGAGCTGCAGCTTGGCAATGCGGAACAGGCCCGGACCTATGTGAACATGCTGCGCGAGCGGCCCGGCGTGAACATGCCCGATATCGCGGTGGGTCAGATGACCTGGGACGCCTATGTCCGGGAACGCACGGTAGAGCTGGCCTTCGAAGGCGAGCGGTTTGAGGATATCCGGCGCTGGGGCACTGGCCCGCAGATGATCGGCGCGGCTATCTACGGTATGGAGGTGAATAATGTGGGGAATCAACATCGATATCAGCGGGTGCTGGTGCAGCAGCGGTACTTCGATCCAAAGGTGTATCTGTTCCCCATCCCCCTGGCAGAACTGACCAAATACCCGGCGGGTCAGGTGCTGCAACAAAATCCCGGCTGGTAAATTTAAAAAATGAGTGATATGAAATATAAGCTATTCGTTATTGGCAGCCTGTGCTGCGGTATTTTTCTTTCTGCGACATCCTCCGCACCCGCCGCCTCCCCCGCACCCGCCGCATCGCCTGCCGGCAACGGCTTTACGGTGACCGGGTATCTCAAGGGCCTGAAGGCTCCCTATGTCTACCTGCAATGGTCGGTCGGGGACTCTGTGCATAAGGACTCCGCAGTGGTGAAGGATGGCAGATTCCGTTTCAGCGGTAAGGTGAACGAACCGGTACTGGCATTTTTTCTGACGAAAACAGAATACACCCGCTTCTTTCTCGAGAATAAGGCTATTCAGCTGCACGGCAGTGCAGATTCGATCGATCAGCTGCGGATCACCGGCTCCGCTACCCAACGCACCTATGACAGCCTGCAGGAATTCGTCAAAGACCTCACAGTCGCGATGGACAAGCTATACGGACAATACAGCACTGCCAGTAAGAACAAGGATACGGCGCAAAAGGAACTGGTGGAAGCACAGATCGATTCGCTGGAGGGAATAAAGACAAAGCGGGTGCAGGCTTTTATCAGGGTGCATCCCCACAGTCCGGTAAGCCTGGTGGAGATCAGCGGCATGTTCTATTCAGGAGACTATGATACGCTGCAGGGACTTTACAACGGGTTGGATATGTCGATACAGCAGACACGGCTGGGCGTCACCCTGGCAAAAAGGCTCGATATTATGCAGCGGACCGCCCTGGGTCAGCATGCGATGGATTTTACCCAGTCCGGCATGGATAGTCAGGCGGTTCAGTTCTCTGCCTATAGTAAGGGCAGGTATGTATTGCTGGATTTTTGGGCAAGCTGGTGCGGCCCCTGCCGGGCGGAGAACCCCAATGTGCTGAAGGCTTATAACGAGTTCAAGGATAAGAATTTTGTAGTGCTGGGTGTGTCACTGGATGATGATGGCAAAAGATGGAAGGAAGCGGTAGCGAAGGATGGGAT
>Ga0210396_10004651_pt1 | contig 13390 bp, 9 predicted proteins | sample IncBWH17OmetaG_FD_155466 | JGI IMG/M metagenome (GOLD analysis project Ga0210396, IMG submission 155466) | Forest soil microbial communities from Barre Woods Harvard Forest LTER site, Petersham, Massachusetts, United States - Inc-BW-H-17-O ...
GGAAGGGAAGTGCGGCTTGTCGTACCCATCTCGGAGCGATGCGCAATTATGTAAACGGTTCCGTCAGTGTCGATTCCTACGTACACGCTCGGATGAAGAACTGACTGGTCGGCACTCGATCCGGAGGGAGCATCGCCGGCCCAGAGAGTTTCCGGGACGAAGCGCACGCAGAGAATCAACGCTCCACTGGACAGGACGCCTTCGAGGAAGCTGCGGCGGCTGACATTGGTCAGTGCGTTCATGCGCGTTCTCCGGCGGCAGCTTTGATCGCCGCACGAATCCGTTGATAGGTACCACAGCGGCAGATGTTGCCGGACATGGCATCGTCGATGTCCTGATCGCTGGGCTTCGGCGTTTCGCTGAGTAAAGCGATCGCTTGCATGATCTGTCCTGACTGGCAGTAGCCGCACTGCGGGACGTTGACTTCCATCCAGGACTTCTGCACCGGGTGCAAGCCGTTAACGGCAAGGTCTTCGATGGTGCGAATCTCGCTGTCGGCAGCTCTTTGCATGGTGGTGATGCAGGAGCGGATGGCCTTGCCGTTCTTATGCACGGTGCAGGCGCCGCACAGCGCCATGCCGCAGCCGAATTTGGTACCGGTCAAAGCGAGGAAGTCGCGCAGATACCAAAGCAGTGGCATATCTGGCTCGCCATCGAAGGAGCGTTGGACACCGTTGACCTTGAGCTGAATCATCGTTGACTCTCCGAACGAATGTGAATCTTTGGATGATGGATTGTTAACGCGGGGTGCAAAGAACGTAAGAGAGAAGGGCAACGCACTGGTTGTGAAAATACTGCCGTGGAATCGTCCTATGGGTTTATAGTGTGGGCCTCTCGAAAGCTAGAACGTAAAGTACGATTAATGAAAATCGAGGTGAGTCGGCGATGAACGGCAAGCCCACGCTGCCTGCGGAGCTGTTGGCGGAGTTCCTGGGAACTTTTATTCTCATTCTCTTTGGCACTGGCGTCGTGGCCATGGTGGCGCTGTTTCCATCCAAGAATCCAGGCGAAGCCATTCACGGAGGCTACACGAATATCACAATTGGCTGGGGCCTCGGAGTGACGATGGGCATCTACGTTGCCGGAAGGATCTCTGGCGCGCATCTGAATCCCGCGGTGACGTTGGCGCTCGCGGTATTTCGCGGATTTCCATGGCGCAAGGTAATGCCCTACTCCGTGGCCCAGACGGCTGGAGCTTTTGTAGCTGCAGCACTCGTCTATCGCAACTATCTTCCCGCTTTCCACCAGTTCGATCCGAGCCTTGAGCGGACTGCGGGCGTCTTCACCACGTTTCCGGCCTTTCCAGATTTACCGCAGGCGGGTTTCATGGATCAGGTGATCGGCACTGCTTTGTTGCTATTGCTCATTTTGGCAATTACTGACGAACGGAACATGCCCCCGGGTGCCAACCTTTCTGCCCTGATGATCGGGTTGGTGGTTGTCGCTATCGGCATGAGCTTCGGAGCCATGCACGGTTACGCGATCAATCCGGCGCGCGATTTAGGGCCGAGGCTGTTTACTGTTGTGGCCGGCTTCCGCAACAATGGAATAACAAGCGGGAGCCGTGTTTGGTGGATTCCAATCGTGGCGCCCCTGCTGGGTGGTCTGCTCGGAGCGGCAGTCTACGATTTCGGAATCCGCCGGTTTTTGCCTCGATCCGGCTAGCTTCCGAAGCCGGCTTTCGTAGAACGGAGGTCACTTGCCATACGTGCTGGCTCTCGACCAGGGTACAACCAGTTCGCGGGCAATCGTGTTCGACCACGACGGTGCTATCCGGTCGATGGCGCAGCGCGAGTTCGAGCAGATCTTCCCGCAGGCAGGTTGGGTGGAACACAACCCGGAAGAAATTTGGGCTTCACAGATCAGCGTGGCTGTGGAGGCCCTCAGCCGCGCTGAACTCCGGCCTCGCGACATTGTGGCGATCGGTATCACTAACCAGCGGGAGACCACGATCGTTTGGGACCGCGAAACCGGAAAGCCTATTCACAATGCCATCGTCTGGCAGGACCGTCGCACCGCCGCGTTCTGCGACGAATTGAAGGCCGGCGGCCACGAGGCCTTGATCCAGGAGCGCACCGGTCTTCTCATCGACTCTTATTTCTCAGGCAGCAAGATTCGCTGGATTCTCGACCATGTGGCAGACGCGCGTCGCCTCGCCGCCGCCGGACGACTCGCATTCGGGACGGTCGATAGCTGGCTGATTTGGAAGCTCACCAGCGGCCGCTTGCACGTGACCGATGTCAGCAATGCTTCGCGGACGATGCTCTTCAACATTCATACCTGCCAATGGGACGACGACATTCTGAAACTCCTGGATATTCCTTCCTCAGTGTTACCCACGGTGCGTGCTTCCAGCGAAGTTTACGGCGAGGTGACGACAACCTTGGGCCTGGGCTCGATCCCCATCGCCGGAATCGCAGGTGATCAACAGGCTTCACTCTTTGGACAGAGATGTATTTCTCCCGGCTTGACCAAGAATACTTACGGAACGGGATGCTTTCTATTACAGAATACCGGCTGCCATGCGGCTCCGTCGTCGCATCGCCTGATCACAACCGTGGCGTGGAAGATTGGCGGCGTTGTTGAGTATGCGCTCGAGGGCAGCGTATTTATCGGCGGCGCAGTCGTGCAATGGCTGCGCGATGGCCTGCGCCTGATTCACACCTCCAACGAGGTGGAAGCATTAGCCAATTCGGTTCCCGACAATGGGGGTGTATACATGGTGCCCGCCTTCGTAGGACTGGGCGCTCCGCACTGGGACCAGTACGCACGTGGTTCCATCTTTGGCCTCACGCGCGCAACCACAGCCGGGCACCTGGCTCGTGCGGCATTGGAAAGCATCGCTTTTCAAGTTGCAGATCTGCTGGATGCGATGCAACGGGATGCGGGCACTCTGCTGCCAGAACTGCGCGCGGATGGTGGTGCGTCGGCCAACGAAACATTGCTGCAGTTCCAAGCGGATATTCTCGGAATCCCCGTGGTTCGACCAACCGTCATGGAGACGACCGCTCTGGGTGTGGCTTACATGGCAGGCATCGCTGTCGCATTCTGGCGCGATGCGGGTGAGATCGCCGGCATCCCGCTCAAGGAAAAAGGCTTTGAGCCGCGCATGCCTCGTGCGCAGTCGGAAACCCTCCGGGGACGATGGAACCAGGCGCTGTGGCGCGCCAAAGGGTGGGAGGCGAAACCGTGATCATGCACGCGGAGATGACGAGCCGCGCGGTGCTATCGCCGCAGTAAACCCGACTTCGGAAAAATCTGTCATCCATTCTTGCGCGCAAGTATTGGACTTGTTTGGGCGCTGGGAAGCCGATCCCGCAAGGCAAATAATCCCAACCGCTGAGAGAACTGCCTTGTATAATACCGCTGCTTTCCAGGGGGAACGAGAATGAATCGGCGGACATTTCTTTCGGGCTCCGCCCGGTTGCTAGCCGTTGCCCATGTTGCGCCGAGGATGTTCGCTGCTGACCCTATGCCTGAAAATAATCAGCACCGCGCGCTGTCGTTTTCCAACGACTGGATCGATGCCACGCTCGTAACCGACATTCGTGAGTTGCCCATTCCAGAAGCCATCGTCGTGAACCTGTCGACCAAGGCCCTGCATTACCGAGCGGCCGAAGATCGCGGGAAGATCGCACCATGGAAATCCACCATTCTCCGGGACTGCACTCTGGAGGATGGCGACGGCGCCGCTTTGCTTCACGTGCGCCAGCGGACGAATCTTGGCGGCGTCGCTCTGGCCTGGGAATGGTACGGCCAGCGGAATCCGCAGTTCCCGCGCACCACGCCGCTCTATATCTCTTCCCAAGATGACCTTGGAGTGGCACACCTGAATCCAGGTTCCTTCGGTTCGGAGATGACGTTCACTTCGCTTTCGCCGCTGCCGTACCGGTTGAAGCTGAATCTCTGGTACGCGCCCGAGGAGACGGATTGTGGAATTCACACCGGGCACCAGTTTCTGGAAGTGCACACCCAGATTCTCGGAACCGGGCATATGCAGAAGTTTCGGGAGAAGACGGCTGACACACTTTTCGAGGACGTTCTCATGCCCCCGGGATTTACGCACGACCCGTTTTTCGTTGTGGGGAAAGACCGGACCTTCAGTTATCCATGGCATCGCTACTATGCCGATACCGATTGCATCTGGATGGCGGTCGAACTGCACCCGCTGTAATCGGGAAGAAAATTGCGAGGTCTCCGCGAAGTAAACATCTGAACCGTGAAGACCGGCTACTCCTGAAAATATACTTGGTAAGAGTTCGTTTGTCGAAGTTACAATAGCTCGTTGACTACTGTACTAAATCGATTTAAACAGGCGGTTTGGCAAGGTTCTGCCTGTGATTTGAGGGAACGAGAAAGTCGGACCCCAAATCCGGAGCAGGGCGTCTGTCGGGAGGGTTCGAGAATGCGCAATCCTCAGCGGTCTCTGGCATTAGTCCTCGCAGGTTCAATACTTACAACAGTACTCGCGTGGGCAAGCATCAACGGCAGCATTTCAGGCGTGGTGACGGATCCGAGCGGTGCCGTCGTTTCCGGCGCCACCGTGGTAGCCATCGATACCCAGACTGGAGTCAGGACCACGGTTACCACCGATGCGAAGGGTTTTTATAGTCTCCCCGCCCTTGCGATCGGCACCTATGACTTGCAAGTAAGTGAGATTGGTTTCAAGAGCTACGACAAGACTGGGCTCGTGATCAAGGCGAACTCGGCCCTGCGGGTCGACGCCACTCTTTCGGTCGGCACCATCAACGAGAAGGTCGAGGTGAGTACGGACGCCGCCCACGTAGAAACGGAAAGCACCCAGATGGGGCAAGTCATCACCGGGAAGACCATGACCGCGGTTCCCCTTAACGGCAGAGCCTACACCGACTTGCTGGCGCTTCAACCGGGCGTTTCCCCTTACAATGCGATCGACACCGGCATGGCCGGCGTCAACGATCGCCCTGTGGATGGCGGACTGAACTCGGGCAATCAGTCGGTGAATGGACAGCGCGAGGCGGCCAACGGTTTCATGGTGAACGGGTCGAACGTCGAGGAAGGCAAGACCAACGGAACCGCAATTATTCCCAACCTGGATTCCATCGCCGAGTTTCGCATTATCACCAATAACTTCGACGCTGAATATGGAAACTACAGCGGCGGGCAGATCAACGTGGTGACGAAATCCGGAACCAACCAGTTTCATGGAAGCGGCTTTGAATTCCTTCGCAATACCGTGTTCGATGCCAAGAACTATTACTCCCTGCCGACGGATAAAACACCAGTGTTTCGGCAAAACCAGTTCGGAGGAACATTCGGAGGGCCGATCAGGAAAGACAAGACCTTCTTCTTTGTCGACTACCAAGGCACGCGACGAACCCAGGCTCCGACGGTGAACACTCAGATGCCATCGGTGGCGAACTTTGGTGGAAATTTCCAGGACTCAGCCAGTTCTCTAACCGGTGTCCTCAATGGGCCAGCTTTTGCCAGCCTGCTCTCCAGTCGGCTGGGTTATACAGTCACCGACCAGGAGCCGTATTACACGCCGGGTTGCACCAGTGCGAATTGCGTATTTCCAGGCGCGGTCATCCCCCGGAACGCCTGGTCACCCGTTGCGGTGAACGTGCTTAAACTCGGACTTATACCTCAACCCAACGCACCGAACAACTTCTTCGAGTCCTCCCAGTACGCACAAACTCTTAACAACAACAAGGGTGGCATCCGGGTCGACCAGAACACGCGATTCGGTACGCTGTTTGCGTACTACTTTTTGGATAACTACACTTTAAACGACCCAGCTCCCAACTCTGGGGTCGGCAACGCGGTTCCGGCTTCTACCTTCGCGTACAACGCAACCACCACCGGACGCGCCCAACTGATCAACCTGGGTGACACCAAGAACATCGGAGCTTATGCAGTCAACGAATTCCGCTTCAGTTACGTGCGCAACGTTCTCAACCTGGCCACCCCCCAAGGCGGAGTCGGATCAAATTACAGTCTGGCGAATCTGGGTTTCGTCACACCGTGGAATGCGGCCACCGGAGGGATCGGCCCGATCCAGCCATCGTTGGAAGGCGTGCCCCCTTTCGTTTTCAATAATTTCCTCGTGGGAGTTCCTGAAGTCACCACCCGGCAATACAACAATTCATTTCAATGGCTGGACAATTTTTCCAAGGTGATCGGAAGACACTCGCTGAAGTTTGGCGGGCAATTCCATTATGATCAGATTAACGAACGAAATTTCGCGGCGGAAAACGGCCAATACCAATTTACGGGCAATGAAACCGGTATCGACTTTGCCGACTTTCTCATCGGCGCTCCCGATAGCTTAACCCAGGCCAGCCAGCAAATCCTGGACTCCCGCTCCAAGTACTACGGATTATTTGCGCAGGACAGCTGGCGCGCCACCGCCAATCTGGTCTTCAACTATGGCCTGCGCTGGGAAGCCAGTATGCCCTGGTACGACACACAGAACAAAATCGAGACGATTATTCCAGGCAAGCAGTCTGTAAAGTTCCCGGGCGCACCTACAGGGTATGTGGTTGCCGGCGATCCCGGCGTCCCTCGAACCCTCGCGCCCACGCAGTGGCACAATTTCTCCCCTCGTCTCGGCATGGCTTATTCGCCGGACGCAAAAACCAGTATTCGAGCGGGCTTTGGTCTGTATTACACCTCGGTGGAGGATCTCTCGCAATTCCTCGAAGTCGGCGATCCACCTTACGGACTCTACTACGGCAGCGCCGCCCCGCCGCTGCTCGAGTCCCCTTACCTAACCCGTGCCAGCGGCCAAAGCGTAGGACAGCGGTTTCCGTTCCCATATCCGCCGACGAACGTTTCGCCGTCGAACCCCGATACCACTTTCCCCTGGGCGCAAGTCGAGCCTCTCTCCTACGACTTCTCGTTCGACTCCAAGAACAAGCTCCCGTATTCCGAGGACTATGAGTTGTCCGTCCAGCGCCAGTTCTGGTCGAACACTGTGCTTACCGCCAGCTATGTGGGAAACGAGGGGCACCGGTTAGTTACATCCATCGAGGCTAACCCGGCCAACCCGGCAGCGTGTTTGTTCTTGAATAATCCGGCCAATCTCGCGCCGAACAGCGCCGGTCCCTGCGGTCCGTTCAGCGAGACGCCGCCGTTCCAGGTGACTGTCGGGCCCAACGGACAGAGTATCGGAACCAGCACCCCCTGGGTCACCGCCTCGGGACAGACTATTACCGCCGTTCGACCACTTGGTCCGCTCTTTGACACCAATCCCTTCGTCTCCACGATCGCCAACTCCCACTACAACTCGTTACAAGTCAGCCTTAGTCACAACACCAGTTCGCTAAGCTTTCTCGCTGGTTACACGTACAGCAAGTGCATGGACAACGCATCCGGCCTCCAGGATTCCACTAATCCGTTCAACCCAGCCCTAAGTATTTCCCTCTGCAATTTCGATGTGATGCACAACTTTGTTTTCAGCTACAACTGGCTGATGCCCTTTGACAAGTACGTCACGGCGGGCTGGGCTAAGAGAGTTGTTGGCGGATGGAGTTTGTCGGGGGTTACGAACTTCGCTACCGGGTTGCCGATCACTATGACCGAAAATGACGACAACTCGCTGATCGGCGCTAACGCTATTCCAGTTGATGTTCCGAATTTTACCGCCGGACCGGTCCTGGCCACTACGAATCCGCGCAAGGGCGGCACCTATTTCAACACGTCTCTCTTCACTAACGAGCAGCTTGGGCAATTCGGCAACTCTTCGCGGCGCTTCTTTCATGGCCCGGGCCTCAACAACTGGAATATGGCCCTGCTGAAGACCACTGCAATTACGGAATCCAAGGAACTTCAGTTGCGCTTCGAAGCATTCAATTTGTTCAACCATGCCCAATTCCAAAATCCTACGGGCGAGATCAACTCCTCTACGTTTGGAGTGGTGACCAGCGCGCGCGATCCGCGCATTTTGCAGTTGGGAGCTAAATTTCTCTTCTAGCCGCTGGCAGAGCCGTTTCGTGCCCTGAGCAGAGGGCTGTACGGTCCCCTTGGGCTCTCGACTGACAGAGAACTTGCGTGTTGTAGCGAGCATACTTTGGAGAGGCGAAAACCAGCGTCGCAGCATAGTCACAATCTCATTATTTATGCATTACTCGTTGTCGCGTCCATATTGACTTCCACTGCGTACGGTCAAACCGTTCGGGTGGATACAGATCACGCCACCTTCATTCCCAACCAGTCGCTCGGCGCGGGCATTGACCGAATGCCCGCTGCCGCCGTGGAGAAGTATTTCAGTCAGCCGGCGTTGCCGGCTGTACTCGCGGCCGGATGGCAACCCGTAACCTATCGCCAGAACACAGAACTTGCGGTGGAGGCGTGGCACTGGAATCCGCAAGGCACCTGGAGCGATTCCAGCGGCAAGGGCTATTTCACCGGCAGCGCGACTCCCACCGAAACCATCAAGCATTCCTACGGTTACTCGCTGCCTCACCGCGGTTTCACGCGCAATGATGGTACGGACAACCCGCGGTTTCTCGCGTCTGACCGATGGGGACCTGAATACGTATTGGAAAAGCAATCCTTATCTGAGCAAGGCATTTACTGGAGAGGATGATTCGCTGCACCCACAGTGGGTAGTGATCGATCTGGCGACTCCACAGCCAATCAACGCCCTGAGGATTGCCTGGAGTGATCCCTACGCAAAGCAGTATCTGGTGCAGTATTGGACCGGAGATGAAGCGATCAAATTTCCCACGAAAGGTTCCTGGGTCCGGGATCAGGAGAACGCACACAAGGTGCACATCGACTTTGACGGCGGATCCACAGGTAGCAAGGGGTTCTTTAGCGGACCGGTGACCGTGACCACATTTGGCAGCGCGCAATACCAATGGCACCCGACGAAAGAGGGCGGATTCCCTGATCCGGATGGGCCGGCAGCGATGGGGTCAGTAATCGCTAGCCGCGACACGGTCTACGAACTTCCGAAAGCCTCTATGACGATAATCCGGGGGAACATTTCGAATCCGCTGGCGAAAACTCACTGAAGTTGTCTCGGGTCATTGAATAGTTTCTGGACTCCCACCCTTCACTGCCAACCCCCAGGCGACGGCGCCGAGCGCGATCGTGACCAACACTGACCCCAGAATGGCCAAGGCGGAGGCGACGAAAGCTCCATGACTAAGCGTTTGGAGGAGTACGCCCAATGGAAAAACAAACGCCCCGGAAAATAATGACACCGCGATCCAGAATCTCATGCGAACGCTGAAAGCTGCTTGGTCGAAGATCGCTCCCATTAACATCAGCAGCATGCCCAAGCCGATCCAGTGAGAGTGCACATCCACTTGCCGTACGTAGTCGTACTTGGCCGAAGCGTATGCTTCAATCGAACTGTCTGCGTCGGGCAAGTGGCCTTCCGCGGCATACACAAACGCAGCCGTTAGCGAACCGCCCATTCGGTCCAGAGTCTGGTGCTCCACGAAGAGGGCGTAGTACAAACCGTAGAGCATGCCGAGGGTGGCGAGAGTCAATCCGCCGAAGATCAGAACCTTCTGTGCGGTATTCATTTCTGGCCACCAGTAGCGGCATCCAGGCTCCCGCTGTAACGTAAGACACCCCCCAGCATGGCGACGAGTGCGACGATCACCATCAAGCCGCCTGTATCCGCGATTCCTCCCGCGAGCAGTCCCATCCTTAACTCAAGCGGCACAAAGATGGGCAAGATCACCGAACCGGCCAGCAGCACGACTACCCAGCGCCGCTTCCAGATTTCGCCGAGCTGGACATAAGGTTGAATAAAGGAAAGCAAAATCGCCAGTAATCCGAATTCGATGATGTGCGAGTGCGCGGCAATCTTCACCGCTTTCTCGCCCGCCAGCGAACCGTAATCAGCGACCGCCCTCGCCTCGCCGCTTTGCCGGCTGCTTGCATTTTCCAACATGGATTTCAGAATGCGCGTTTCGCGCGCTTCGTGCTCGTACAGATCGATGGCCGCGTACCAGGCGCCATAAAGAAATCCAAGCAACACCAACAGGGTTCCACCACTCAACAGAATTCGGCTCTCCGAACTGCGATCCCGCGGCAACGCTGGTTCGATGACGGTGTTCCCGGAGCGGAAATGTTTCCAAAACGCCCATGCCTCGACGACCAGGACCGCAATCAGGATGGCTCCCGCCGAATCGGCAAGAACACTTGCCCACCCAATCACGGAAGAAGGACTGTAGGCTAGCCCCACGTAATGAATCAGGAAAATCCCGATCGGCAGCAGCAATCCGCCCGCAACAAACCACCACGCCAGCAGCCTCTTTTTTGTTTGGGGGAGGGCTAGGTAAGGCTGCAAGAGTGACAACACAAGAGCGAGGTACCCGGCGCCGATCATATGAACGTGCGCATCGACCTTGGTGCCGTGATCCTCGAGTAATCCGCCAATGTGCAGGAAACTGTCTTTGACCGCCAGCGAATTACCCATTATCGCCGCCCGGGAAGCGGCCAGAAGAGCCTCGCCGGTCTGTCCGCTATTTTGGTGCAGCACAAAGACGGCGAAGATGTCTCCGAAGAGCATCCCGCCTGCGATCAGAGCGATGCCGCCAAAAATGAGCACTCGCCGCGCACTCATGGCCGCGGAGTTAGTCGGCGCGAGATTGGCCGGTTGTGCCGTTGTCACCATGTTCTTGAGGGCTAGTCTGCGGCCGTGCCCTCGGTCGTTCGGCGGAACGCCGGGATCACGTGCTTGGCAAACAGATGCTGTGTCTTGATGCTTTTCCAGTGCTCCAGGCCGCCGAAGTTCGAGACGATCGCAAGCTCGCCGATTCCGCCCTTCTCAATCAGGCTTTCGACCTGCCGGATCACTTTCTCCGGCGTACCAATGAAGCCGATTTCTTGTTCCACAATTTGCTCATAAGTGAGTTTGGTCAGCGACTCCAGCGCGCCGCTGGCATAAAAACCGTACCCCTTCGCCATCAGCTCTGCTTTCTTCTTTTCATCCTGAAGAGACTCGACCGGCGAGGCATTGAATGCCAGAAAATTACTCAGAGCTTGCTCGACTTCGCGACGAATCGTCTTCTCGTCTTCGTCGATGTAAACCGGACGAATGTAGACGATGTCCGGCTCATGCCCATGTTCGGCGCAGGCTTTCTTGTAAAGGTTCAGCGGTGGTTCCAGCACTTTCCACGGCAGCAACGGAGGCACGAAAATTCCCCATCCCTTCTCTCCGGCCATCTGATAAGTGATGTCGCTGGTGCCGCCAGTATAAAACTTGGGGTGCGGCTTCTGCAGCGGCCGCGGTACCACGCTCACGTCCTTCACCTTGTAATAATGGCCGTCGTAGGAGAACTTCTCCTGGCTAAAGGCCAGTTCGAGAATGTCGATCGCTTCGTTGTAGCGTGGGCGGCTTTCTTCCAGCGGCATAGCCGAAGGTCCGAACAGCCAGGCATGCCCCCGCCCCAGCCCACACTCCAACCGGCCGTTGGTCAGGATGTCGGTTTCCGCGATCATCCCCGCGAGTCGCATGGGATTCTCCAGAGGCAGCGTGTGCAGCGCGGTGCGGAACCGTATCCGCTTGGTGCGTTGGGCCGCGGCCGCGAACATCGCTAAGGGGTTCGCCGAGATCGAAAACTTCTGAAAGAAATGATGGTCAATGACCGAGTAGACATCAAAGCCCGAGTCATCCGCATGTTCGATCTGGCGCATGATTTCCCAGGTCATGTCGTGATGCGGCTTTCCTGGCGGCGTTTGGATCTCGCAGTAAATTCCGAATCGCATGCTTTCCCTTCTAAGTGCCGTTGGCAAACGTCACCTTCTTTTTCCAGCGAGGAATATGGAATCCGCTTCGCCGGGGGTCCGCAGCGCTCCAGCTGATTATTCCGCGCTATCTACCAAGTAATTCGTGCCGCCAACTGAAGTTGGCGCGGGTTGAATACTGCACTCGGCGTTCCATAGGAGGGGTTCGGTGAACCTTCCCGGTAGAACTGCGTCGCTCCCGCGCAACCTGGGGCACCTGGGTCGGCGGGACAGAAGTCTGCCGCACCGTAGCTTGTATTGGAATAGCGGACATTCACCGTGTTCATCAGGTTGTAGGCCTCCGCCATGAGCTGGAGTTTCATGCTCTCACGAATCGGAATGTCGCGCTCCAGCCGGATATCAACCGTCTGCAGCGAATCGCCCTTAAACGTGTTGCGTGGCTCCCCGCCAACTCGATCGTTGTTGCCAAACACATCACCATTCGCGTCAAAGCCTGCATACTTTGTGAAGTACTGAGGAGACTGCAGCGTAACGATAGTGCTGAAGCTGAAGTTGCGTAGAATCACATTCCAGGTCTCGGGGCTGGTGAAAATGGCATTCGCCACGAAGCGATGCCGAGCATCGTCCGCCGAACTTGCCCTCTCTGCGTCGAAGTTAGCGCTGTCTTGAGGAATCAGGACGAAGCTGGGGTTTGGCCCATCATCAATCGAGTGCGAATAGGTGTAGCTGATCTGATAGGAGAAGTTGTGGGTCAGACGCTTGTTCAGGCTCACCAGCAACCCGCTGTACACGGAATCCCACCTCGACGTGGCCTCGAAAAACACGCTGTACTGCGGGTCGCGGAATCCCGGAACTCCGTTGATGTGAGGAACATTTGGGATAACCATTTGCGACGGGTACGGTGCGCAATTTGGAGGTGTGATGGGGCCTCCCGGATTGAGCGGGGATGCGAAGTCGAAATAGAGATTCTTGCAGCTGGCATTTCCGTTTGAGTCATGGACCAGCACAGAGCCGCTCGGATCAGGCTGGTTCACGTTGTAAAAGCTTCCCAGATGCACACCCCGCAGATAAATTCCCGAAATACTCAAGACTGTGTCCCGGAAGGGCTGGAACTCGAGGGACGCACTGGTCTGAATCCCGTAAGGACTCTTGCTGTTTTGGTCGAATCGCACGATGGTCGCATCTTGCAGGAAACCGCAACCGGCAAGAGTGGGGCAAGGGAGAAAAGAAGGCGACGGGGTTCCGTCTGGATAAGTTGCCTGGGTGAGCATGGCATTGAGTGCGAGATAGTTGATGAACGGAGAGCTGGCGAAACTGAAAAGACCAGTGTTGGCGTTCAAGCTGTTTTCAAATGGACGATTGGGATACTTCGCAAGTCCGCCGCAGGAAGGCTGCTGGCACATAAGCAAGGGCGATGGGAAGATCCCATGGAACAGCCCGAAGCCGGCTCGGAAGACGACATTGCGGGAGGTTCCTAAACTGTACGCCATGCCGACTCGCGGGTCGAAATTATTCCACTGAGTATTGAGGACACCCGACGGCCAAGTTTCGAACTCCCAGCGCAGACCGCCATTCAAAGTCAGTCTCGGGGTGGCGCGCCATTTGTCCTCAACATACAAGCCATTGTAAGTGTGGTCCAGAGTTGCAGAGGCCTGTTGCCGGATGTTTTGCGGAATCGCGCCGCCCTGGTAGACGGCGG
>Ga0210396_10004652_pt1 | contig 13389 bp, 11 predicted proteins | sample IncBWH17OmetaG_FD_155466 | JGI IMG/M metagenome (GOLD analysis project Ga0210396, IMG submission 155466) | Forest soil microbial communities from Barre Woods Harvard Forest LTER site, Petersham, Massachusetts, United States - Inc-BW-H-17-O ...
AGCACGGGCCTTACGGCTTGCAGTTCGATGAGTTCGCCAAGCCGAGCCTGATCCTCCATCCGCTTCAACTCGTCGTCGAGGGCGAGTTTCTGGTAGCGGCGATCATGGGCCAGACGGCGTCCGAACTCGAGCGTGGCGGAAATGCTCTGGAACAAAGTCGTCAACTGCTGGACGGCGGGTAGCGAGGAAAAATTGTAAGCAGCGCTCGATTCGCGCTGCCCGTCTTTGTAGATCAGCTTCTTGGCGCCGGTGAATGCCAGTTTGCGATTGCCGGAATCGATCTTGCCGGAAAAGTAATGGGCCTGGGCAGCGAGGTCAAAAATCCGGTCGCGGGTTGCGTCCGTGAGAGTGAATTCGGTCTGGTAGGTTTCGCGATCCTCGGACTCCTCCGAGATTCGTGCCGAACATTCGTAACTGGCGTGGCCGTCGGATTGTACGGTGATAGAGTACCGCTCGGGGTCCGACTTGGGAAACTCGAGCGAGAAGGCAATGGTGGCGGGACCGGTGGCGCGAACGGGGAGACCGAAGAGAAAAACAACGCACGCGACTACAAGGATCGGGAAAGAGCAGGCGAACCGTTGTGCCCGTCGTGCGTGATGCAATCTCATCTCGCCAGCTTCCGTCATTAGCCTCAGGTTCTCACCCCGCAAGTAAAATCAACCAAACGGCCGAACAGATTATGCCAAAAGTGGATCGCAGATTGAACGCTACCGCGCCACAGCGCGCTGACGGCTGAGGGTGCCAGCGGTGTGCAGATGGCAGATGGCAATGGCCAGAGCGTCAGACGCGTCCATGGGTTCTGGGGGAGAGGCAAGTTCCAGAAGCCTTGTCACCATGTGTTGGACCTGTTGCTTCTCGGCGCGGCCGTAGCCGACAACCGACGATTTGATGGTGAGCGGCGAGTATTCGGCGACTTCTAGTCCGGCGGTGGAAGCTGCCAGCATGGCAACTCCACGGACTTGGCCCAGTTTGAGCGCAGACTTCACGTTGAGTGCATAGAAGACATCTTCAATCGCGACTTCGTCGGGCTGGTGCTGGACAATAATCTCGCCGAGTTGCGTGAAGATGCGCGATAAGCGCTTTGGCAGCACTTCCCGTGGGGAGAGCTTGATGGCGCCACAGGTCAGGCAGCAAAGCTTGCCGCGCGAATCCATCTCGACCACACCGTAGCCGGTGTACTCTCCTCCACAATCAACTCCAAGGACTCGCATTGAGAGCAGTTTATCGCGGAATGATCATCCGTCCTAGTGGCAACGTTGTACGTGGGAGTTCCTGTTGTGACGTTACGTTTCCCACATACTCACCAAGCCCAGGCGTAGGCGTCGACGCGAGGGTCGGCTCCAGCACTGAGTACACCTGTGCTGGCGTCAAGAACAATTCCGGCGTTCGAGCCAAGCGACCACGGAGGATCGACGCGGAGCTTGTGTCCGCGGGCAAGAAGCGCCTGCCGGGTCGCTTCTGGAATCCGCGATTCAACTGCCATGTCTCCGGGATACATGGTATGTGGGAAGGGTGAGGCAGGGAAAGCGCGCGAGGACCAGCGTGCGGCCTCGATCGCCTGCTGAATGTTCATTCCGAAGTCGATCATGTTGATGAGCGTCTGCATGGTGCGCATCACTTGATCGTCGCCGCCGGGACTGCCCATGATGGCATAGGGCTGGCCCTCTTTCATGACCAGTGTGCTTTGCAGTGTGCTGCGCGGGCGCTTGCCGGGCTCGAGGGCGTTGGCTTCACCGCGCTTGAGAGAGTAATAGTCACCACGGCAATTGAAGATGATGCCGGTGTTGCCCATGACGACGCCGGTCCCAAACGAGCTGTGGAGGCTGGGCTCGAAGCTGACCATATTACGGTCCTTGTCGACGACGGCGATGTAGCTGGTGTCGCCATCATGACTGGCATCGCCGTCGAGGACCTCGTGGACCGGGCGATCTAGCGGTGATGAGTTCGCGGCGAACTTCTCTGGCGAGCCGGGGCGCAGTTCCAGCGAGGCTTTCGCGGGATCGATGAGCTTTCGGCGTTCACGGGCATAGTCTTTCGAGAGCAAGCCATCGTAGGGGATCTTGGTGAAGTCCATGTCGCCGAGATATTTTTCGCGGTCGGCCATGGCGAGTTTGACGGCTTCCACGTTGGTGTGAAGGAAGTCCGGGCTGTTGTGGCCCATGGATTTCAGGTCGTAGCCCTCGAGAAGATTGAGGGCGATCAGCTCGGTCGGCCCCTGGCTGGCTGACGGATTTTTGTAGATCTGGTAGCCACGGTAGTTGATCGAAACCGGGGTCTCGACTTCCGCTGTGTATTCAGCGAAGTCTTCGTAGCGGAAGAGGCCGCCGTTGGCCTCGGAGAAAGCAGCTAACTCCTTGGCGATGTCGCCTTTGTAGAAGCGGTCGCGCGCTGCTTTGAGCGCTTCGTGTCTGCCCTTGGACTGATTCGCCTTTTCGGCTTCGACCAATTTCTTGAGAGTGCGCGCCAGGTCTGGGTTCCTGAGAATCTCGCCGGCCTTAGGCGGACGGCCGTTCGGCAGATAGATTTTGACAGTCGTTGGATGTTTGAGAATTTTCTTCGACTCGGCGATGTAGGAGGCGCCGTATTCGCTCAGCGGGAAGCCGTTTTCGGCAAGGTCGATGGCGGGTTGCAGAACCTGCTCGAAACTCATCGTGCCCCAGCGATCAAGCAGGGTGTACCAGGCGTCCACTGCGCCGGGGAGTCCGCCAGAAAGCAGGCCGTCGCTCTCGGGAATTTTGCCTCCGTTGTTCTTCTCGTACCATTCGATGGTTGCGAGCTTTGGGGCGCGAGGCTCGGCGTTGATGGAGTAGACCTTCTTGTCGTGAGAGTTGTAGACGAGAATGACGGCGTCGCTGCCCATGCCGTTGAGGGAAAAGTCGGTGACTCCCAGCGCGGCTTGGCCACCGACGGCGGCGTCGAAGGCGTTGCCACCAATGGCGAGAATCTGGCGGGCGGCTTCGGTGGCCTCGGCTTTCATGGATGCGACGGCAGCGTGGCGTCCGCGGATCACCGGGCGCATCGTTTGGGCGGAGTCGTCCGTCTGCGCGACGGCGAGCGCGCCTAAGAGAAGGAATACCGTTACTGTCTTTACTGCCAGCGATGATCTCTTCGGCATCGATTTCTGCCACCTCTTAGTGTTGAATTCCGTGGAATCCCACCTTTCACAAAGCATGCGAAAGATGGGGCACCCGACATTTCTTAAGCTCAAGCTTCAAATCGAAACCTGGGCGGACAGAGTGTCCGCCCCACACGAACTTGTTTAACAGCATTTTGGGCGGCGGGTTTTAGCCTCTTCGAAGTCTTGGAGGAAGGCGGCGTACGATGCGGGCGACACGGCCAGCTGCTTTCGGTAGAGAAAACGAGCGTAGGCCGCTTCGTCGAAAATCTCCCGCAGAGTTGCGAGCAAGATACGAGTTACGTGTCGGAAACGGTTCATCCTCTCTCCTCCGCCAGGCGCGTCATCACGAACGGTGATTCTTTCACGCGCGCCTCTTCCCTACCAGTGAGCACCCCGAGCCACTGTCGCACGGACTCGATCAGCACTAACGCGACCATCACGACCAGGACAGCGGTTACGGCGGCATCCAACCGGTTATTAAAGACTAGGCGCGCGGTCGCCATGGTTGCTGGACCTGCTGCCAGAATGTTCGCCTGCGCCAGAAAGCCGACTCGCGGATTAGGGTCGAAGATCTTGTGCCATGACGCGGTGAAGGTAACTGCAACCAGCCACGCCAACGGCACGAGTGTGACTGCGGCATAGCGTGCACGGTGCATCTTGATAATGATTGTTGTGGCGACACACAGAGCCACGGTGGCCAGCAACTGGTTGGCGATGCCGAAAAGCGGCCAAAGAGAATTGATGCCGCCCAGCGGATCCTTTACTCCCTGCCACAAGAAGAATCCCCAGGAGCTGACAATCAGGGCGCTGGTGGTCAGAATCGAGGGGTACCAACTGGTCCGCCCTAGCGGTTTGTAGATGTGCCCGAGAGCGTCCTGAATCATGAAGCGGGCCACGCGCGTGCCCGCGTCGAGAATGGTCAGGATGAATAGCGCCTCAAACATGACGGCGAAGTGATACCAGAGCGCCATGACAGTCGCCCCACCGAGACTCTGCGAGAAGATGTGCGCCATGCCTACCGCAAATGCCGGTGCGCCACCCGTACGGTTGAATAGAGTTTGTTCACCAACGGCGTGGGCCAACGCCTCCATGTCTGCTGCGCTGACGGGGAATCCCCAAGAGGAGACTGTTGCCGTGGCGGCGGTGGCTGTTTGTCCGACGACACCAGCGGGGCTGTTGATCGCAAAGTAAATTCCAGGCTGAAGTACGCACGCTGCAATGATGGCCATCACGGCTACCGCAGACTCGGCCATCATGGCACCGTAGCCGACCATCCGGGCCTCGGTCTCACGGGCAATCAATTTGGGCGTGGTGCCGCTGGAGATCAGTGCATGAAATCCGCTGATCGCGCCGCAGGCGATGGTAATGAAGGCAAAGGGAAATATTTTTCCCGCGAAGATAGGTCCGGTCCCGTCCACAAAACGAGTCAGCGCGGGCATCTGCAGCGTGGGATGCAACGCCACGATGCCGATGCCCAGAAGCGCGATCGTCCCCAGCTTCACGAACGTGCTGAGATAATCGCGCGGGGCTAACAACAACCACACTGGAAGGGCCGAGGCCGCAAACCCATACACGATGATCAGTTTTGCGAGGGTGGTCCCTTGCAGAGTAAACGCCTGCGCCATGCTGGGATTCAGCGAGGCCCAGCGTCCGCCCCAAATCGCGAGGAGCACCAGGATGAATCCAAGGACAGATACCTCGAGCACTTTGCCGGGACGAATCCGGCGCAGGTACAGGCCCATCAGCAGCGCAATGGGGATCGTCATCGCAATCGTGAACGTGCCCCATGGACTGTCTTTTAGCGCATTGACCACGATGAGCGCGGCCACGCCGAGCAGAATAATGAGAATCGCGATCACTGCCGTGTATGCGACAAAACCACCAACGCGTCCGATCTCTTCTTTGGCCATTTCGGTCAGCGACTTGCCGTCGCGGCGCACAGAGAAAAGAAGGATCACGAAGTCCTGAACGCATCCCGCGAAGACGGCGCCGACTAGCACCCACAGGGTCCCAGGAAGATAGCCAAACTGCGCAGCCAGAACCGGCCCAACCAGGGGACCCGGCCCTGCGATGGCAGCGAAGTGGTGGCCGAAGACGACCCACTTGTTCGTGACGAGAAAGTCGCGACCGTTTTCCAATCGCTCGGCCGGAGTGGCGCGGAGGGCGTCGAGCGCAAGAATTTTCGCCGCAATGAACTTGCTATAGAAACGGTATCCGAGCGCGTAGCAACAGGTGGCAGCCACGACCAACCACAGCGCGTTAATCGGTTCGCCGCGGTGAACGGCGATCACGGCGACCGCTGCGACACCGAGCAATCCCACCATGAGCCACACAAAGATCGACACAGTTCTGTTCATGTCCGTCGAGCATTGTGTCGAATCCTGCGCAGAAGCGCAATGCCCATGTCGCGCGGCCCGAATGGCTTTGCATGAACGATTTTCTCTGGGCTGTTGGGCTTTGGCGGCGGTCGATTTAATGTTAATCTATCTCTTCCGACCGATGTTCACCCTTGCGTTTTGGGCCATTTCGTCGCCCCTGCACCCGGGGTGCATCTGGAGGACTTTATCCCGAACTCATACTCAACGAGGAGCAAACGATGAAGATCGGCATGTTAACCGGCGGGGGCGATTGCCCGGGATTGAACGCGGTTATCCGCGCCGTGGTGCGCAAGGGCGTGTTTCACTATCACGATGAATTCGAGGGTTTCCTGGAGGGCTGGCGCGGCCTGGTCGAAGACAAGAGCATGGTGCTGGACCTGGACACGGTGGGGGGCATTCTGCCTCGCGGCGGAACCATTCTGCGGACGTCGCGCACCAATCCGTCGAAGCGTCCCGATGGCATTGAGCGATGTGCGGCCACGATTGAGAAGCACAAGATCGACGCACTGGTTGCCATCGGCGGCGACGACACGTTGTCGGTCGCCCAGAAGCTCCACGAACATGGGGTCAAGGTGATCGGAGTGCCCAAAACGATCGACAATGATCTGGGGGGGACAGACTACACTTTTGGATTCGATACGGCGTGCAACATCGTGTGCGAAGCGATTGATCGTATCCATACGACGGCCGAAGCACACAACCGCGTGATGGTCGTGGAGGTTATGGGGCGGGATGCGGGCTGGATTGCCCTGTACAGCGGCGTCGCAGGCGGGGCGGACGTGATTCTGATTCCCGAGCGGCCCTTCGACGTCGACAAGGTTGCAGAATCGATTCGTCAGCGCCACGAGCGTGGACGTTACTTCTCCATTGTTGTTGTGGCCGAGGGCGCAAAGTTTTCGTCGGATGCAGGGTCAGGGGCTCCCATCCTGCAGGACATGGGCAAGGACGAATTTGGTCACGCCAAATTGGGTGGCATCGCCAATATTCTGGCGCGCGAGATCGAGAAGCGTACAGGATTCGAGACGCGGGCGGTAGTGCTGGGTCACATTCAGCGCGGCGGCTCGCCGAGCGCGTTTGACCGTGTGCTGGCGACACGGTACGGCCTGGGTGCGATCGATATGGTCCATCGCGGCGAGTTTGGCTGCATGGCGGCGCTGCGGTCGAATAAGATCGTGTCGATTCCGCTGAAGGAAGCCATCGCAAAAAACCGGGTGGTCGACAATGAAATGATTCAGATCGTCGACGGCCTGTTCGAGGAAACCGGCGTGAAGGAAGCGGCGGGCCAGTAGATCGCAGGATTTCGGGCCTCTGCTGCAGTTTCCGAGCGGAGGCCTTCCTTCGTCGACTCACGGCTGGCGTACACTACCATCGGGCCAACGCACACCACGATGGAAAATCTCTATGCCCGGCTAGCTCCCTCACTGCTTGTCATCATCGAATTAATTCTGGTGATTGCTTCGAGTGCGCTTACCTTCTGGTCAGCGCGACGAGCGAGAAAACAGTCAGGTCCCTCAACACTTCAATCCTTCAGGTGCGCCTTCGGTCGCCTGGCTCAGCGGCGAGGGCTTGCCGTATTTGTGGTGGGGGCCGGGGTAGTTGTGATTCGGGCTGCGCTTATCCCGGTGCTTGGCATTCCGCATCCGCGCTGGAACGATGAGTTCAGCTATCTGCTTGCGGCGGATACATTCGCCCACGGGAGAATCACGAACCCCACTCATCCCATGTGGGTTCACTTCGAGAGTTTCCACATCATCGAACATCCCACGTACATGTCGATGTACCCCCCGGCAGAGGGCCTGGTGCTGGCAGCGGGCCAACTGCTCGGGCATCCGTGGATCGGACAACTGCTTGTGACTGCGGTCATGTGCTCGTCGCTGTGCTGGATGCTGCAGGGATGGTTGCCTCCGCAGTGGGCTTTGTTCGGCGCGATTCTGGCCGCTTTGCGGCTAGGCATTCTCAGCTATTGGATGAACAGCTACTGGTGCGCTTCGGTGGCAGCCCTAGCCGGAGCGCTCGTGCTGGGCGCGTGGCCGCGAGTGCGGAGGAGGATGTCGCTGGGCTCCGGCTTGCTTATGGCTGTGGGTTTGGCAATCCTGGCAAATAGCCGGCCGTATGAAGGACTTGTTCTTGCGGTTCCGATTGCGGCGATAATGCTTGCCTGGCTGGTAGGACCGAATCATCCGAAGTTTCAAGTAAGTCTGCTGCGGGTGGTTGTGCCGATCCTGGTGGCGCTGCTGGTTGCTGCCGTGGGAACGGGTTATTACTACTACCGGGTCACGGAAAATCCGGTCCGGATGGCATATCAGGTAAATCGCGCGACCTACGCAACTGCACCCTACTTCTTGTGGCAGACGCCGCGGCCAGAGCCTACTTATCATCACGAGATCTTCCGCTCGTTCTATCGCTGGGAACTTGGCCGCTTCGAAGACAGTCGCACGCTCAAGGGGTTTCTCAAGAGCAGCGCGGTGAAGGTGGAACAGTGGTGGCAACTCTATGTTGCTCCCACATTGACTCTACCGCTGCTTGCGCTGCCTTGGGCGATCCGCGACCGCAAGCTGCGGTTGCCAGTGCTGGTACTTGCATGTCTGGCTCTGGGATTTGCAGTGCAAACGTGGACGTTACCTCACTATTTTGCGCCTACGACTGCACTCTTGTTCCTGGTGATTACACAATGCATGCGGCATCTTCGTCTCTGGCGCTGGCGGGAGGACCGGCTGGGAGCATCTCTGGTGACGATGATTCCCATAGTGGCTTGCGCGCTGATCCTGTTGCGCGTCGCGGCCGTCGTCGTGCACGCCCCCATCGAGCCAGCATGGCCGCGCGGCAATCTGCAGCGGGTAAGGGTCCAGCATGAACTCGACCAGATGGCGGGCCCGCAACTCGTCATCGTGGATTACGGGCCGCATCATGACGTCGATTGGGAGTGGGTGTGGAATGGCGCCGACATCGATGGCTCCAAGGTGGTGTGGGCTCGCGATATGGGTACGGCAGCAAACAAGGAATTGGTGGACTATTTCAAGAATCGCCGAGTGTGGCAGCTGAACGGTGACGATCCCAGACCAGAACTGAAAGCATACGAATTGAAATAAGGACAGCGCGGGATTGTGTTGCCTGCACACCACGCCGGCCTTGATACACTTCCACAGCGCGGTCGTTTCGATTCCCGTGACATCACAAAAGATAAAACATATTCCCGTCTTGTTCGTGCTGAGTTTGTTTGTCGGTGCGACGGCGTGGCTCTACGTGCACCAGATTCTGGGGCCATGGGCGGATGCGAAAGACCTGCAAAAGGGCGGACTCAAGGAGCAGATGGGCGATTTGTATCCGCGATGGGTGGGCGCGCGCGAGCTTCTTCTCAACGGACGCAACCCGTACAGCGCCGAAGTAAGTCATGAGATTCAGATGGCCTACTACGGGCACATCGTCACAGCAGACGAAGCGTCGCGACGCGTGGTCGATGAACAACGATTCGTTTATCCGGTCTATGTTGTGTTTTTGATGGCGCCCACGATTTACACGGACTTCGCCAAAGTTCAGTTCTGGGCTCCGTTCGTGCTGGGTACATTCGCAGGCTTGAGCGTTGTGTTCAGCGCGGGCCTGCTGGACTGGCAAATACCGTGGACGACTGCGGTCGCGCTCATAGTGTTGGTCGTCAGCAGTCCGCAGATTGTACAGGGAATGCGCCACCAGCAATTGGCGCTGTTAGTTGGGTGCCTGCTCATGGCAGGAGCGTGGCTACTACACAAGGGACACCTTGGGAGCGCTGGCGTGGTGCTCGCTTTCTCGACGATTAAGCCACAGATGGCGCTGTTGCCGCTGGTCTGGTTTGTTTTCTGGTGGGCGGGGGAATGGCGCGCCAGATGGCGTCTGGGGCTGGGCTTTGGCGGGACGCTCTCGCTGTTAGTCGGGGCCGGTGAACTGCTGGTTCCAGGATGGCTGGGGGATTTCGTCGGCGCGATGGCCGCTTACCGCAGATATTTTCCTACAACTTCCCTGCCCCGGTTGCTTCTCGGTGATACGCTCGGAATCGCCGTGTCGTTTGTGATTGTCGCATGGCTTCTGATCTTTGGGTGGAAACACCGAAAAACTGGCGGAGATTCTACGAGTCTGGTTGCTGTATTCGCAGCATTTCTTATGGGAACGGTGCTGGCCTTCCCACTGTTCACGCCTTTCAATCAAGTACTGTTGATACTGCCTGCAATGCTGGTGATCCGCGAATGGGCAGGAATCGGCCGTCTCGGCCGGATTATCTTCATCTTGGTAGTGTTCTGGCCCTGGATCACTTCGACGGCACTGCTGGTGTTGCGTCCCCCGCTAGGTCCAGCTAGTCAACTTGCGCTGCTTCCGATGCTTGCGGCGTCTGCCGTGCCACTGCTTTTGCCGGTGCTGCTCTGGAGCAGACGGAACTCGGTTCAGGGTGCGGCATCCTGGGAAACAGTTGCTGATTGAGAACATGGGATGTTGAAGAAGGATCGCACAAGTTCAGCAACGGAGCTTGCACAGACTGGCAAATGGCTGACGGCCAGGCGATTACGCGCGCACGGCACGATTCTCGCCGTGTGCCTGTGGTCATTCTACGTTTGGAACGTAGCGACCCCTACCCTGCGTGACCGGAACGGGAACCTTAAGGGGACAGACTTTCTGCATCTTTACACACTGGGCTCGATCGCAGCGGCTCATCGCGGGCCGGATTTGTATGACATGAATGCTCAGGCCGAGCTGGCGGCGCAGCGCGTGCCAGAGGCCTCGGGTATCCGGTATTTGCCGTTATATCCCCCGCAGGTTTCCGTCTTCCTCGGGCCCCTGGCTCATCTCTCTTACGCCTGGGCGCTTCTTGTGTGGTGGTGCGGCAGCGCGGCGGTCTACGGCATTTGTTGTTATTGCATCTGGCGAGCGTGTCCGAACCTGCGTAGCTACGGCGGGACTGTCGCATTGCTCGCCGTGGCATATCCTGCTTTCTTTCATCTCATCGCCTGGGGTCAGACATCTGCGGGGGCGCTCGCCTGCTTCACCTTGACTTACTTCTTGCTGCGCGACCGGCGGCAGTTTCTTGCGGGGGTGGTTCTGGGCTGCTTGATCTTCAAGCCTCAGTTGGGGCTGGCCGCAGCCGTCTTGTTCGTATCGATCGGAGCCTGGAGGACGGTGTTCGGAGCAATTGTTTCGGCGGCGGGACAACTCTCGGTGGGAGTACTCTACTACGGAATTGGGCCTCTACAGCGGTGGATACGCCTGCTTCGGAATATAGGCGACCTTTGGCCTCTGCTCGAACCCAAGCTCTACCAGACGCACTCTTTACGAACCCTTTGGACGATGCTTGTGCCCTGGCCTGGACTTTCCTTCGGCCTTTATGTTGTCAGCGCGGCAGCTGTGCTCGGGCTGACGGTCGTATGCTGGAGGCGCCGCGAAGATGCGTTGCTGCCTCTACGGTATTCTGCCCTGCTCTTCGCAAGTGTGCTCGTTGCGCCCCATCTCACAGTTTACGATCTGGTGATTCTGGCACCTGCATTCATCTTGCTTGCGGACTGGCTGGCGGATCAGCAGCGCACGCTCTCGACCCGGTGGTTGGGAACTCTGCTTTACCTGGTGTACATGCTTCCGCTGCTGGGGCCGTTCACTCGATCGACACACATTCAGCTTTCGGTGATTGCGATGGCGGCCGCTCTTTCCCTGATCTGGCGCATCTCGCGCGGAGGAATCCTGCGAGACTCGGGGAACGTCGCGGCAACATCATAGAGTATGCAAACATCGACGGAAGGCTATCTCTGCTTAGCGAATAAGAATGACAGCGCATCCGGGAAACGGCGGGCCCATGCCGATTCGTGGTGCGAAGCGCCTTCGTCAATGACGAGTTTCAGGTGTGAGTCATCCAATCCAGCGCGATGCAGGATCGCAGCAAGTTCGCGAACATCGTCCACCATGCTCTGATCCTTGTCTATCCGTCCCGCTTCGGCAGTTCCGGTTGCGAGGAAGACTCGCTCTGGCCAGCGTTTGACCCCACGACTCTGGCGGATCAATTGACGGTTCGAGGCCCACAGCGAGGGACTCTCCAGCAGCAACCGACCAATCACGCCGGGACGCACCGCCACCGTGTATAGTGAGATCAGAGCACCCAGCGATGAACCGCCCAGTCCCGTATTCTCGGGCCCGGTGGCCACGCGGTAGTTGCGGGCCATGAATGGAAACACTTCTTTGAACAGAAATGCGGGATAGCGTGTTCCGTGCGCCCGCATCATCATCGGGTGGAATGCGCGGTGCGGCATGTACTCGCGGATGCGCGCCCGAGCTGCATTATCGATGCCCACGATAATCATCGGGGGAACAACTCCTTCGCGGATCAGGCGGTCTCCGGTTTCGTCGACCTGCCATTCGATGCCGTTGAAAGAGGTCGCCCCTTCGAACAGGTTCTGTCCATCGTTCAGGTATAGGACAGGATAGTGCTGTGCGGCGTTGACTGCATCGTCGTATCCCGGAGGGAGCCACACGCGCAGGAATCGGGAGTTGCGGAAAATTCGGCTACGGAATTCATGCAGGCGCAAATCTCCCGTGGCAGATTGCGCGTGGATTACGCCGGCAGCGGGACCGGGGGCATAGCTTTCTGTTTGCTGGATTTCTTCCATCGGGAGCAGCGCACTACCAGAATACAACGAAGGCCCCGATTTACGCTCTCGCAGTTCTGACTTTCAGCGCGACGGAGAGGAGGCTGATCAGGGAAATCAACGATAGCGAGATCAGGCACAAAATGCACCAGGTCATGAGCTCGTAGGCTTCGATGTAAGTGAGGTAAAGGGCAAAGGCGAGGCCAGCAATCGCCGCTCCCAGCAAGCGGTTTGGCGTGTCGGCGCGCGACTTCCAGAATGAGGCCAGGACGAAGAGAGCGGCATACCCGACGACCCCAATCCCGGCCACGGGGATTCCCTGGATGGTCGAATACTCGCTGCGGTTCACGATATCGCAACTGAACTTCTGGCTGAAATCGCAGAACTCAGTAGCTGATTTTGCGTAGTGGCGCTGGAGCGATACGGCCGAAACGATGACACCCGCCAGCGACAGGAGCGTGATAAGCGCGAAAAGAGTTCGGTGGCGGGACGCAGGGTCCGTCACGGCAGGCTGCACCCGGTCTTGTCGCTCAAAGCTTCCATTGAGAGGACGCCTTCCTTCGGGGATTCGTCGCCGAACTGCCAGGCGGGAAACAACTTCACTCCCGCGATCTTGCAGATCGGCGCCTCTTCCTGCGAACCTTTGATCGCGCACTCCTGGTAAGGCACGAAGTGAAAAGCCTCGCCGAACATTTCCTTCTGCTCGATGCAGTGCGGGCACCAGTAGAGGCCGTACATCCTGGCTTGCTTGGTCGCGAGACACTTCGCGAAATTGTCGTACTTGTGATTCTTGTAGTAACGGCCTGCGATGAAAGCAGCGGCCAGCAGGATCATGACTGCGCCATAGGTGACCATTTTCTTCGTCTTGCTATCAATGGCGCCGCCATCGCGCTCTAGCTGTCGTTTCCGTCGTTCTTCAGACATGAATCATCCTTATATCACGGGAATCGATGATGATCAGGCCACGACGTTGAGGGCCCCGGGAAGCACGTCTAGCTCCTCGCAATGCAAGGTCAGCACTTCCCCATCGACCATGACATCGACCGGCGCATCCAGGTTGAACTCGATACGCCGCGTGCCCGTGCGCTCGGCCAGTGGATGCTGGATATGAGTACCGTCGTAAAGGCCGGGCAGATTGCGGATCAGGCCCAGGCGACCAATCGGCCCCCACCGGACATACTCCACTAAACCATCGTTGATTTCGGCACCGGGAGCGATCATCATGGTACCCCCTGTGAACTTGCTGTTGTTAAAAGTCAGGAAAAGACAGCGCCGGTCGTCAAAGGCTTCCGCCCCT
>Ga0210396_10004653_pt1 | contig 13388 bp, 9 predicted proteins | sample IncBWH17OmetaG_FD_155466 | JGI IMG/M metagenome (GOLD analysis project Ga0210396, IMG submission 155466) | Forest soil microbial communities from Barre Woods Harvard Forest LTER site, Petersham, Massachusetts, United States - Inc-BW-H-17-O ...
CATCGCCGCGCAGCGCGAAAAACCATTGCGTCGTAGCATTGAAAGGTCTGTACAACTCACTCTCGACACCGTAGGTATTGCCAAATTGCAGGTCGGTCCGCCATTCCGACCGGTAGCCGGCAACGTCCATGAACGTCAGGCGCGCGAGCTGAGCGCTCACAAGGTTCGCGAGTTGCTGCGGAGTTTTTCCGGTTGCATATAGGCCGGCGACGAGTCCGCCCATGCTGTTTCCCGCGATGTAATCGACGGGAATGTGATGATCTTCGAACCATTCCAGCACGCCGATAGGCGCCAGCCCTAGCGCGCCGCCACCTTCCAGGGCACGGCGAAAGTGCCGCAGGGGAATGACGTCGGGCTAGCGCGTGGTAGAATTCGACTTTGTCACCAATGCGTCGCAGCATCATCGAAAGAGCAGTCGCCACGTTCTTGGATGTCAAGTCGCGCTCATGAAAATCCTAACAGCGGAAGAAATGCGTGAAGTGGACCGGCTAACGACGGAGCGTTACGGCATCCCTGGCCTTACGCTCATGGAAAACGCCGGAGCCAGTGTGGCTCAATTCATCGCGCTGCGTTGGACGGGCCTCGCGCAGCGCCGCATCGTCGTCCTTTGCGGCAAAGGCAATAACGGCGGCGACGGATTCGTAGCTGCGCGGCACCTTCGTGAGCTCAAAGCAAAGCCCGAAGTTTATTTGTTCGCGGCGCAGGAAGAAATGCGCGGCGACGCAGCGACGAACTGCAAGCGCTGGCAAGAGGCGTACGGCGAATTGCACGTCGTTCGCGATCCCAACGCGTGGCAAAGCGCCAAACCGGTACTTGCCTCCGCCGAGATTATCGTTGATGCGCTCCTCGGCACCGGCACGCGCGGCGCGGTGGCGGGGCTTCTCGGCGAAGTCGTCACAGACGTGAATCAGCGGCGTGGTCCCATTCGTTCCGCTGTCGTTGCAGTAGACATTCCATCGGGGCTTGTGGCGGACACGGGTGAAGCGAATGGGCCAGTGGTCAAAGCAGCGCACACAGTCACGTTTACCGCTCCCAAGATCGGGATGACCGTCGCTGCATCCAGCGATCACGTTGGACAACTATTCGTCCGCGATATCGGCTCGCCGCCCGAGTTGATCGAAGAAGTGGGGAAGAGCAACATTCGCTGGATTGACGCGCGAGAAGTGAGCAAGTTTGCAGTTCCTCGTCGCGCAGACGGGAACAAAGGCAACTACGGTCATGCGCTGATAGTTGCGGGATCTGTCGGAAAAAGCGGCGCTGCAGTGCTGGCATCCTGGGCCGGACTGCGGGTGGGCGCGGGCCTCGTCACCGTGGCGACGCCCGAGGCGGTGCTGCCGATCGTCGCCGCGCACACGCCCGAAATCATGACCGAGCCACTGCCGGCTACCGAAGCCGGGACGATTTCCATGCGCAGTTTCGAGTACGGGCGCTTCGACAGGCTCGTGAAAGGGAAGCGCGCGCTCGCGATCGGCCCAGGATTGACTACGCAGGATGAAACGCAGCAATTCGTTCACGCGGTCGTCGAGAGGCGCAGCGTGCCGATTGTTCTCGACGCCGATGGCCTGAACGCCTTCGCGGGACACGCGCAGGAATTAAGGAATGGCAATGGACCGATTGCTCTCACGCCGCACCCGGGCGAAATGGCGCGGCTCTTGGGATGCGAAATTAAAGACGTGCAGGCGCGCCGCTTGGAAGTTGCGCGCAAGTCGGCAGCGGATTGGAATGCTTTTGTGATTCTTAAAGGCCATCAAACGGTCATCGCCTCGCCCGACGGTCAGATGTTCATAAACTCTACCGGCAATCCCGGAATGGGTACCGGCGGCACCGGCGACGTTCTCACGGGGATGCTGGCAGGCTTGACCGCTCAGTTTGGAACGAATGATTGGGTCCGCGTGTTGGCGTTCGGCGTCTATCTGCACGGACTCGCCGGCGACGTCGCGTATGCGGACGCGGGCGAAGCTCCGCTGCTGGCATCCGATTTAATTCATGCGATTCCGCGCGCGTACCAGGAATTTTATTCCCATGCTTGACCACGAGCCCATCCGTGGCTGACCGCGAAATCCTGACCCGCTCATCCGAAGAAACGATAGCGCAAGGCCGCGAAATCGGAGCCAGACTCACACCGCCCGTGTTGATTTTGCTTTCGGGGGACCTCGGAGCGGGGAAGACAACTCTCACGAAGGGAATTGCGGCCGGCCTCGGCGCCGCGCGGGAAGACGACGTCACTAGCCCTACCTTCACTCTCGTTCACAAATACGAAGGCAGCACGCGCGTTTACCACGTCGATCTTTACCGGATCGAAGACCTGCACGACTTCGAAACGCTGGGGCTCGAAGACATATTTGCCGAGCAGGCGGTTGTAATTGTTGAATGGCCGGAGCGGATGAAGCTACGCACCGACTGGCCCATCGTGCGGATTCAACTGGAACACGTCGCGGAAGACACTCGCAAAATCTTGATTACCGAATAGTCTTGCCCCGGATCGCAGTTAGGCGAAGCCCTTCACCTCGGAGGCGCTGCAGGAGGATCCAGACCCATGATTTGGAATCCGGCGTCCACATAGATTGTGTTGCCGGTCACGCCGCGGCCCAGATCGCTCGCGAGAAACACCGCCGTGTCAGCCACTTCTGCAATGTCCGTGTTGCGCCGCAGCGGCGCGTGTTGCGCCACAAAATCCAGCACCTTCGAGAAGTCCTTGATGCCGCGCGCGGAAATTGTCTTGATGGGGCCGGCAGATATGGCGTTGACCCGAATTTTGCGCGCGCCGAGTTCACTGGCGAGATATCTCACTTCGGCTTCCAACGCAGCCTTGGCGACACCCATCACGTTGTAATTGGTGACCACCCGCGTCGACCCAAGATATGTGAGCGTCATGATCGCGCCGCCATTGGTCATCAGCGGAGAAAGCGCCTTCGATACCGCTACAAGCGAATAGGCGCTGACGTCCAAAGCCAGTTTGAAACCATCGCGCGATGTGTTTAGGAAGGGCTGGTTCAGATCTTCGTGATTTGCGAACGCCAGACAGTGCACCACCGCATCCAGTTTGTGGCCATCTCGTTTTAGGGATTCGGCGAGGCCGTCGATGTCCGGCTGCTGCTGCACGTCGCAAGGGAAATATCCCTTCGCGCCAAGTTCGTTGCCGAGTTCCTCTACCGTGGGCTTCGCGCGATCATTTTGGTAGGTGAGCAGGAGCGTCGCTCCTTCGCGTGCGAAAGCCTGCGCAATCGCGTAGGCGATGCTCCATTTGTTCCACACACCTAGAACAATTGCAGTTTTACCTTCCATCAACTTGGACATGGCCCGATATTCTACCCGGAATCCCGGATTTCGGCGCCAAGTTCTCCTACTGCGGGCCTTGGGACGCCGGCAAACTCAGTGGGAATGAATCCAGCGGAGCACTTCGCGAAGCACGTCGGCGAGAACGGGCCACATGGCAGCAAGGATTCCGATCCCGGCAGCTAAACGGGATGCCGTGCCAGATGCCGCCTTTGCGCCACCGGGTTGATGCTTGGCGCAGAACCCACCGGCACTTGCTGGGTTGCTGCACCTTTGACCCTTGGAGCCCAGGTAAAGGCACGGGCCCTGATCGTAGTTTTTCGCGGCGGGGTTGGTGGAGCCGTTGATCTCCCAGTCGCCGCCAGCGGTGGCGGGCCCGGAGTCGGCGCCGAAATCCCTTACCGGATGGGGATTAAATGGCCTATTTGCCGCTGTGCTGCCCGGAAAATCATTAACGGTTACGAACCGTTCCATTGCGCCGTACGCCTCGCCTCGCTAGAGTCAAACTTCGTCTCGCAGCGCCCGTATGCCCGACACCCGCATCGCGCCTTCGCCCGACCATCCTGCCCGGATGAAGCTGGAGCCCTACTCCGCCGAGATTCGCTTGCCGAATCTGACCCCGGGCGTGGACAACATCCATTATGACGTTTTCCTGAGCCCGCGGTTTGTGGATTTTACCAAGAAGTATCTGCAGGATCTGGTGCGGCAGAGCGTCAACGTTAGCCTATTTTACGGTAAAGACCGCAAACAATCCGGCGCGCCGGAACATGGCGCGTTCCGCAAGCTTCTGACCGAAGTTCTGCAAGCCTCGGTCACTCGCGCCAAGTTTCAGCAATCCATCGAAAGCGACATTTTGCACCAGCTCGCGCTGATCAAGCATCTCACATCCGAAATTTCGGTTCAGTTTTCGAGCATCCTGGTGGAGTGCAAGGATTGGATTCGGGCACGCGGCGAGCATTTCGAACACAGCGAACAAGCGCACGTGCTGCGCGCGAAAATCGCGGAAATGCAGGCCGACAAGAAAAACGTCTTTCGCCAGGTAGGCGAGACGCTTTGCCGCATCTGGCGCGAAGTGGAAGAGGGAACGCTCTCGAAGTCGCGCCGCGCGCTTTTCGGCGAAGATTTTCACGACACTTACGAACTGCTGCAGAATCGTTTTCTCTTCGTCGAAAACGGGAACGATGATCATCTTTTTCTCGAGCACTACGTCCTACTCGCGAATTTCGTGAACGATCCCGACCGTTTCGAAATCTTCGATACGCTCTTGCTGGATTTGCTCCGCGATTTTGTGCTGACAGGCGACAATGTTGACGATCTCGGTAAAGCCCGCAAAGCGCATGAGCGGTTGCTCGAACAAGCGCGTCAGAAACGCACCGAGATCACCCGCATGGAAGAAGAACTAGAGGAGGCCGCGGGGCGCGCGGGCGACGGTGATGGATTGTTTCCATCACTTTTCAAACGCAAAACCGGCTCCGCGCCGGAGTCCCACGCGGAAATTACGGCGCTGCGCAAGAAACTTGCATTAGCAGAAAAAGACCTCGAAGAGCTCGGGCCACAGATTGATTCCGCCAAGCAGCACATGAATTTCCGGATCGAGGAGTATCGCAACCGGCTGGGCGATTACCTCAACCAGCCGCAGAACGCGCGCCGCCTTTTCGATGCGCAGGCTCCCTCGGGAGACGGCGAAAGTGCGCGGCAAACTCGTTCGCAGCTGTTGGAAGAGTGGTTCCACCGCCTCGAGGAACGCGACCTCCTTTTTCACGTGCTGGCTGGATACGAACTGCGGCGCATTTATGCCGATTACTGCCCTCCGATCCACTTGCAAGCGCTGAAGAAAGCCCTCGTGAATCGCGACGAAGCCAAGCGCGTGGAAACGATTCTCGAGCAATTTCCGGCGCGCAAAATTTCGATGAAGCGGCTCGACGACGCGTCGCGTGCGATTCGCCGGCGTACGCGTGAAGAACAATTGACCACGGTTTTGCAATTCGCGGAAGACCTGATGCGTTTGCGGCGCGATCGCCGCAACTACCAGCACGTGGCCGCCTGGATGGAGCGCATCAACCTGGTGCGCTCGGAGCGCGCGCGCGAACTTTCGCGGGTCAATAAGAGCCTATACGAGTTTCTCCACGCCGATGAAGGCCGCCCGACCGACGATCCCGTGATCAACCACACTGTGATCAAAGCCGATGTGCGCGGCTCGACGGGCATTACCAAGGACCTGCTCGCGAAGGGCTTGAATCCCGCGTCACATTTCAGCATGAACTTGCACGAGCCGGTGAAGCGCATGTTGGAGCGCTACGGCGCTGCCACGGTATTTATCGAAGGTGACGCGATCATTCTCGCCATCTACGAAACCGAATCCACGCGAGCCACCACGCGCGGCGTCGCTCGTGCGTGCATTCTTTCTCGGGAAATTCTTGCTGTGACGCAGGCTTACAACGCGCGCACCAAGTCCACCGGATTGCCACAACTCGAAATCGGAGTAGGCGTGGCATTCCAAGACTCAGCGCCGTCACTGTGGATGGACGGCGAATCGAAAATCATGATTTCGCGCGCGTTGAATTTGTCTGACCGTCTTTCCAGCTGCACGAAAATTGCGAAGCGCCTGTTTTTGAGTAATCCTTCGCCGTTCAACGTGTTCTTGTTGCAACCCTTGATGGAAGATGCTGCCGAAGACGAAGGCGAAGAACTTCTGGTCCGTTTTAATCTGAACGGCATCGAGCTGAACGAAGAAGGGTTTCAGAAGCTGAGCGCCGAAATCGCCATGGCGCCGATGGGTGGAAATTTTCCGATGCCCTGGGGGAAAGAGCGCGTCCAGCTTTATTTTGGCGAAGTGCCGCTCGGCGATTCGCTCGAGCCGGTGGTCATCCGCAAGGGATTCGTACACCAACTTCTGCCCGGAGCCAAAGTCGGTACGCAGGGCACGCGCGCCTACTACGAAGTATGCACCGATCCGAAACTCCTTGATCTCGCCCGCAAGAAATTCGCCACCGTCGGCCCGAAGACCTGAAGCGCCTGCACGGCAATCACCGAATCCGTACTTCAGCGGCTTAAAGCCGAACGCAAGTTACGCAGATTACTTCGTAGCGAATCATGACCTACAAAGGCTCTCGCGTCGTCATTCAGCTTTGACGTGGCACGTAGAAAGTTGAAGCACTACCGCGGGCCCCCTATAATCTTCCAGCGCGACTAGCAACATGAGACGCTATTGTGTTCGCGAAGTGGAGGCGAATAGGGTCCGGAGCATCAGCGTGAAGCCCAATAAACTTTCATCGGGTTCTCCACCTCACAGATGGCCTGCTTTTCTTGCGCGGAAAGCGATCAGCCTCGGAATATTATTACCTCTTACGTTACCAATCAACTAACTGCCTAGCTCGTGATGGTATGACTCTCGGCGTGGAGGTACCCAGCCCCGATGAAAATTACACAAGCAGCGCGGAAGGTGCTCTTTACAGTCGCCTCTAGCTACGGACTCATTGTTTGTATATGCCTCACCATCAAGCCTTGGCGGACCTGAATTAGGCGGCAGTACGATTGTTGCATGAGCAGGCATTTATCCCTCTCCCATGCTACTTTTGCCACAAGGCGTTCGCTGCCTTCACCGATGTCATAACGTCCCCATAACCTTTTGCTTCCCCTCCGCATGAGTACATCTGAAGTGGAGCGGAACACCTCACGGTTGCGGGAACGGCTTCGTTGCCATCGTAAGCATTGTCCAGCAACGTCACCAAACCCCAGTTCGTTTCTTGTGCCTTATTGTCTGTAAACGCGAACCATGACAGACCAACAAAGGGATGCGACCCAGTTTTGCTGTAGGCGGCAGTTCGGAATAGTAACATCTCGTAGTGGTATGCCGTGCCTCTAGTTGCTTGATTAGGAAAGTCCAATGACGACGAGTAGGCTGAAAACGGAGAATCAGGATTTGCTCGCAGGTATGAACCAGTCATCAGTGGCTTGTCACCCAAGTAGTGCTCGACGAAATCAAGTTTCGGTTGATATGTAGAACTGAGCGCGACGCCTACGCCCCCTATCATCACATCCAGTGTCGCAGCCGCGGCCCGTAAAACTGGAGCGGCAGGAGGTGCTTGCCAACCGCCTAATCCATCCGGCCCGAACGTAAGATAGTGGGGAAAAACTTTCTTGATTTCATTCTTGCACATGCCCAAATAGCGAGTGGCTGTTTGGTACAAGAACGCATTCATGTCTGCCTTCACGTTCAGATTGGAGTTAGACAGTGCGACGAAGTCACTTCCCAACCATACCTGATGTGCCTCCCTTCCGTCCTCGTCCATCAGACCTGTGCCTACGCCCCAGCCGTCAAAAACATAGTTAGTCGTTATCTTGCTCCCTGCAGCAGGAGGCGTATGAAAAAAGAGTGCTAGCGAAGAGTTCCCTGGAGCATGAGGGACAATTGAACCGGTCAACGTTGGCCCATATAATTGTCCGTTCCCAAGGTCCCCTGCGATAGGAGTGTCGTTGAGAAGTATTTGTACTGTGTACGGTGTCGAAGTGCGAGCCGTTAAGAGATGAACGAAGTTTGTAGTTCGACCGTCCCCTACTGCTACTGCCTCTCCAATAATATCCCTTCCTGAAGAACCAAACGTCGTATAGTTCGAGCCCCAAGCCGTATTCAACGCCTGAATCGTACCGTACTTGAAAACCAGATAATCATGCCACGCCTTTTTAGTGTAGACGGTCCCGTCTAAATAGACCGTGGGGTATAGTTTCAAGGCAGTTTGGATTGGCGTCATAGTTGCAACCAGCCAACTCAGGTTAGGATCATTATGACCAGCCGGCAGAGTTTGAAAGTCGGGTCCTGCTCCAAAGCCATACATCTCGTCACTGTCATCGAAGGTGAAGCCCATAACGTAATTAGCGTACGGCGAATTGTGCAGATTAGGTGTGGCATTCATCAAAAAGGAATCCAACCAAGTCTGCATGTTGCCGTCAAAATAATCCGCTATCCCATACGAAGGACGATAGCCTTTGAAGTTCGGACTCCAGCCAGCCTCCATGTCCTTTACTTCATGCCCTGGAGGCAATAACTTCTGTGGTTTGTAATTTATCGTGAGCGTAGGGTTCTCCATCGAATACATCGCCGGTCGAATCTGCATCACGAAGGGCAGCTTCACAGGAATCGAATGGAGGCCGTGACTGTCAACGGGGTACGACTTGTCAGTTGCAAAAGGGATGACCGCGGCATCGGCATAGAGATTCAAACTATTGAATCCCCAACTTTTCAAGCGCTGCAGAGTGGGAACGGCCCATGCGACTGTACCCCCGTACTTCTTTATAACTTTTGCCTCATAGCCAGCGTTCTGCCCGTAATCCACCACATAAACCCCTTGCATGAAAAAGGCATTCCCTAGAGGCGTGCAGAACCACCATCGTGTTCCTATTTTCTCAACATGAAAGTAGCCAGTTGCCGTCGCACACTTCACGCTGGTCAGCCCGCCATATATATCCTGCTGGGCCTTGCAAGGGGTCACGCACAGCAAAGGCAGGGCAAGTAGCAGCAAACGCCTAAGTAGCCTCATTTTCTTACTCTCCTTTTACCAGTTGTCACTATTCGCAGTATCCGTTAACGCCTCGTTGATTAGAGTGCTAGTCACGACAGCCTGGATATCAACTCCCAGCCTGCCGTGTTCGCCTCCGTCCAGGAGTGCGTGACGCTCGTCGCGCCTACTGCGCTCCGTGCAGCGCCTTGAATAAGAACGGAGGCGGGAAGTTCTGGGCGCGTCCGATAATGCCGTCCATGTGGATTCAAGTTCCCGATTACGCGGCCAGGCGTTACAGCACGAAAGAACTTTACAGCATTCCGCCGCGCCGGATTACAGGAGAACACCGATAGCATTGGTGGCACACCCTACATATGCTCCCCATCAGGCATTCACCGGCACCACCGCTTGGTTGAGGTGCGGAGATTTGAACCGATGGCCACCTGGGTTCTCGACTGCAAGAATTGCGGCGAAGCTTTCCCCTATTGTCTGTTACCAGATGTGCTGGCCTGTCCGCGCTCGCTGCCTCCATTCCCACCAAAAGGTGAGAAACGCAGGTGCCTCCACTGCAGAACAAAGTCTACCTACCAGCCATGCGACCTGAGATTTCAGAACGGGCGTTGGAGTCGTCCAGTCCGATAAGCGCGTCGGCTTTTCCGCGCGTGCTTTGGTGGCGATTCGAACAGACGTTCTCCGTGTTTTTGCGTAAGGGCTGAACTCCGCATGACTCAGGCTATTACCCTACGCATTGGTTCGTGCCCGCCGTGCGCGCGGCCGGAATCAAAAACTTCCGGTGGCATGATTTGAGGCTCTGTTTTGCGAGCCGTTTGCGCCAGACGGGAACGCCTCTCGGCAACATCGCGGAATTGCTCGGGCACAAGGGCCTAGCGATGACGCGCAGGGTATGCCCACCTCTCAATCTCAAACCTGCATGAAGCGGTCGCCCGCATAGCCACTCCAACCGACACCACAGTAGCACCGGAACCGAATGCCGGAACGCCCGGTGTTGTCTACGTCCAGTAAGCCGAGTAGTCTATTGGCCTTATGAAGCACGGAGGCGAATAGGGTCCGGTGACCCTCGTGGCCTTCAAAGCCATTGATCCTGTCCTTAGCGGCCAGGATGGTGGGTTCGACTCCCACACGCTTCCGCCAACCGATTGCACCTAAACAGGTTGGCGTGGCTCTATTGTACTAATTGGCACAACTGTACTGATTGCGGCCCCTTCTACGGCTTGCCGCTGTGAATCGGGAAGCACGTGCGCGTAAACCTCGAGCGTAGTGCGCACGTCGGCGTGCCGCATCTGCTGCTGAAGCGTAGGGATCGGCGTTCCCGCATTTGCCAGCTCGTCGAAGATTGAAATCACGGATATGTGCGCTCCGAAATGGCTCGCGATTCAGAGCAACTCTGCACTGGGTTGGCGACTACCCCAGACGACTACCTGTACTGACTACCCCCCTGCCACTACCCCTATGACCACTAGCAACAGCTACCTCCAAGAGAGGTAAATACAATACACAAAGAATAAAAGAATAAGTATTAGGAGTAGTGCAGGACGTCGTTGCAAGGAACCGATGTATCTCCCAAACGGCTTTCAACCCTTTGGGGGATAATAAATAATAATCAACAGTGGGGTGCAGCAGAAAGTAGGCATCAGCTCTCCCTAATTTAATTCCTCAGCCCACTGTTGGTGGAAACAATGATGATAAAATAGCTTTAGCGACGGCTCTTCCAGCACGCAGTCCCCCTCAGGACGCTGATACGTTGGGAATCTAGTTGGGAGGCAGCGTGCATGCCCCGAACTGCAGTTCGGATTGGTAACACTAGCACTCAGGCAATCGTGCGGTCGGAGCGACCGCATTGGGACCATCCACCGAAGAAAAGTCGCCATTCTGCACCATCAGTAACCAAATTGCCCTGTCCCCGCATTCCCAGGCCGCAAATCGAGCGCATCAAGCAACGGCACATCATGGGGCAGAGTCAGCGCGAAATCGCACGCGCTGAGGGAAGGTCTCGGCCGACAATCGCAAGAATCGTCAAGGGCGAGGAGATGCAGGCGTTCGTCCAAGAAATGCGCGAACGATTTTATGGCTTGGCTCCCGACGCATTGGCGACGATTGAATACGCACTACGAGAACAGAAGGACGCCAGGATTGGTCTTGAGGTGTTGCGCGATATCGGAGTGCGCCCGCAGAAGGGGGAATCGGTGCAGTTGCCGGCGACGACACCTACCGAATCAGGTTACGAAGACAGCTCAGGCTCATCGCAGCTGTTTTGCTCGAAGCGAACCAGCAGATGGGAGTGCCGTTGGGGTCGGAAATCGAAACGGCGTTAGCAAGAGACTCGCAGGAAAGCACGGAAACTGCAAACGTCAAAAGATAACCTGCCACGGCTGTCTGACTTCAGCGGAAATGCGAGTAGGAGGAGGAAGGTAAACTGCAGGAATTAGCACGACCCAGAATCCCGCCGCAGAGCATCAGCCAAGTGCATAGGTATTCCCTGCATCCCGACTCGCAACGGTCGCCCTAGCAGCCGCCAACCGCGCCTAGCGGTATGCCATCGAGCGGTCGCGCATCGGGAAATCGAGTTGTCCCTGGGAGTTCTGTGAAACAATATACGGACTGGAACCCAGACCGAAAACGGTTTCAAGGAGACTGAGTTTGCATCGGAAATAAGAGGGACCGCTGCAGGCGGGCCTCTCCACGCGCTAGAAGCGGAGAGGGGGTTGCGTTCAGCGCTGGTACCGACTCCACAACAGGCTATCGACCGCATCGGGAGTTCGAGCGAGCCGGTGACCAGTATGCTGTTTTTGCCCACGGAAACCTCGTCCGAATCACACGGGGTCGTGCGCAATCAGAACACGTCCAGCCGAGGCGTAAAAGGGGCCTGCGACACGGTCAGCGTCAGACCAGAACTTCGGGAACTTCCATGCGACCGGCTCGGAAGGCCGCGTGGAACGCCTCCACGACCTTGGGATCCCAATCGCTGCCCGCGCCTTTCACAATCACATCTCGCGCTTCGAACGGCGTGATGGCCTTGCGATAAGGCCGGTCGCTGACCATCGCGTCGTAAGCATCCGCAACGCTGATAATCCGCGCCTCGATCGGGATGTCTTCGCCTTTGGTAGTATGGTAGCCGCTGCCATCGAATTTATCGTGGTGGCTCAGGATGATTGGCAGAACCCGGCGAAGCGTTCCGCCAACAGGCTTCAGTTTGTCCATGCCTTTGTTCAGATGCGATTGCATCTCCACGATCTCTTCGTCGCTCAGCTTCGCGGCTTTGTAGAGGATTTGCCGGCTGACTTCGAGTTTGCCGATATCGTGGAGCAAAGCGGCCGCTCGAATGTCTTCCACTCGCTGTTCGGGAAGCCGCATCTCGTCGGCGATGCATGCCGCATAGACCGAGGTGCGATACGAGTGGTTCTGGGTATATTTATCGTTCGAAATCACGCCGCAAAGAATCTGCAGCACACCGTAGTAGGTTTCCCGCAGCTCGGCGAGGCTTTGTGCCTCTCGCTCGTAGAGCGTACCCATGGCATACGCGGTAACAAGCAAGAAGCCACCCCAAATCGCGATGTCGGACCACACTAACAAGGGCCGCGCGGGAAGGCTCATTCCGCCGGCCAGGGCGACCGGGTTCATCAGGTTCAGCCAGCAAACGACAAGTACGGACGCGAGCGCAGTCTGCACGGCGCGCGAACGGCCGAAATAGTACGCGGCGAACAGCGTTGGAAGATCGTAAAACGAAAGGACCAGTTTCTGGCCGGCCACGAAGAAATTGATGACCGCGGTGAAAACGATGATCGAGAAGATCAGCAACAGCTCCTTATTGATCTTCATCGCGTTTTCGAGCCACTTACTCTTCATGAAGCCTTTGCCGATGACCAGCGGTCCCTGCGACCCAACTGCCGCGGCGGACAACCAATATCTTAGCAGTGTGGAACGGAGGCGATTCGCGCGCGGCCGAGCCGATGCTCAAACTGGCACGGCCGTCGAGCTGCACCCCCTCGTGCATAAGACACGCGAGCAAGTGTTGTATTCCCTGCACGCACATTTCTAATCCAGACCGATTACTGCGGACGCGTTCGGCAAAATCCCTTGTAAGAGCTCTACGAAGATGAGCGAGCGCATCTTGCGAAAACCACAAGGACCGGCATGCTTCACCCCAAGCATCATGTGATAGACCTTTCCTGAATAGTATCCTCTGGGGATTCCCAGACCCAGCCGAGTAGCCCACCCGCTCTCTGCGCACCGTTGTTCAAGCACTCTAGCCTAACGTGCGGCTCATTTCAGTTTCGCGTATTCAGCCTTGGTAGCGACTGTCTTGGCTCAGCCTGAAATGGAGAAGCGACGTTCTCCGTTAGTGTAGATTCCGCCCCTGCGGGGCAGGGATTTTCAAGGCATGAGGTCTATCGTCCGATGACTTCCTCCGTCAGCGTGCAGCGCGAGAGAAGAACCTCCCGCGCTGCTGAGCATCGGCTCGATGAGCCCTCCGGGTTATCCCTCAGCATGGTTGCATCCCTGCAGTGCCCGCTTCCGTTTCACCCGGCAAGTTGATTTTAGCTCCGCCGCGCCCTGCTGTTCTCAACTTCCATCGTGAGAATCAGGACTACCGAC
>Ga0210396_10004654_pt1 | contig 13387 bp, 13 predicted proteins | sample IncBWH17OmetaG_FD_155466 | JGI IMG/M metagenome (GOLD analysis project Ga0210396, IMG submission 155466) | Forest soil microbial communities from Barre Woods Harvard Forest LTER site, Petersham, Massachusetts, United States - Inc-BW-H-17-O ...
CGTTGAAGGAAGGATTTGAGACGTTGGTGATTAGCGACTTAGTATGCGCGGTGGAGCCGGGAGAAACAACGAAAGTTCTTCAGGAATTGAGCAACGCTGGCGCAAAGATCGTCACGTCCGAGCAATCGCTGGGAACCGCAAAAGAAAAGGCTGTTTAACAGAAGCACGCCGGAAAATCGGGGCTGAAGCGATTAAGACTGACCGAGGATGGCGTCGAAATAGGCCAGCATGTCCGGAGAATTCCAGTCTTGCGGGCCGATAATTTTGCGGAGAATGACGCCCTTGCGGTCGATGATGTAGGTTTCCGGCCACACGGAAGTGCCGTAATCGGTGGCAATCTTTTTCGAAGGATCGCGGTAGGTGGGGAAGTTGAGATGTTTCTCGGCGATGAACTTTTCGTAAGCAGCGGGATCTTCGTCGATGCTGACGCCGAGGACGACTCCATTACGCGAGGCGATGCGCTGTTGGAGTTGAACCAGGCCGGGAGTCTCTTCGACGCACGGCGGGCACCAGCTAGCCCAAAAATTCAAGACGACAACTTTGTTGTGCAGGTCGGAGAGGTGAGCGGGCTTGCCGTTCAATTCCATGGGGAAATTTTCTGCGGTTTTGCCGGCGATGGAGGACTCGCCTTGGCGATAGTGGGGAAGAGTGAAAAATGCCAGAACCGCGGCAGCAAAACCCATGCTGCCCCAAGCAAATAATTTTCGGAGAACATTGCTCATATAACGCTATAATAACGCACAGAAACCCCGACGAAAAGCCTAGAAACACACCAAATTGATGGCACCTGTCGCTTTTATCTCACCTCGAATCTCTGCGATTGTGCCGGCGCGAAATGAAGAAGAAGTGATTGCGGTGTGCGTGGCGTCACTGACACAACAGGAAGAGATTTCTGAAGTGATTGTTGTGGATGACCAGTCTGCAGATCGGACGGAGGAGATCGTCGCGGGATTGATGGCGAAGAATCCGCAGGTGCGTTTGCTGAAGACGCAGGGTCCGCCGGCAGGATGGGTCGGCAAGAACAACGCGGTGTGGTTGGGTGCGCAGGCTGCGATTGGGGATTGGCTGATATTTACGGACGCGGATGCGATGCACAGTTCGAACTCGGCGAGGCGGGCGCTGGAGATTGCGCGGCAACACGATGCGGCGCTGGTGTCGTTTTCGCCCGAGCAAGTGATGGAGACCTGGTACGAGAAGGCGCTGATCCCGTATGTATATTGCAGGCTGGCGCGGCTGTTTTCGTATGACGATGTAAACGATCCGCAGAAAAGTGCCGCGGCGGCCAATGGGCAATTTGTGATGATTCGGCGAGATGCGTATGACGCGGTGGGCGGGCACGCGAGCGTGGCAGGAGAGATTCTGGAAGATGTGGCGCTGGCCAGGCGAGTCAAGCAGGCTGGATATCGATTGTGGTTTGGGAGTGGGCGAGGCATCGTGCGGGTGAGAATGTATCGGACGTTTCGTTCGATGTGGCAGGGATGGAAGAAAAATTTGTATCAGTTGATCGGCCGAGAACCTGTGGCGTTTCGTAGGGAATTAGGGGCCGCGTTGTTCCCAGTAGTTGGGATGTTGGTTGCGGCGATCGTAGTGGCGTGGTTCACGGAATCGATCTTCGCCACATTAGCCACGGTGGCATTGGGTATCGTAGCAATTCAGTTGGCGTACGCCCGGGGACTGAAGCGGAATTCGTCTCCGGCGAATTTGGCGGTGTACGGGATAACGGGAAGAATTTTGTTCGCGGCTGTGCTATGGGCATCGTACCGAGGCTACCGGAAGGGTAAGCTGCAGTGGAAGGATAGGGAGTATCCAGTAGCTACCCCGGATGCATCAAAATGAGCAGATAACTATGGTCTACCTGACACGCAAAATCGAGTTTTCAGCGTCGCACTTGTATCACAATCCGGCACTGAGCGCGGAAGAGAACAAACGGATATTTGGGAAATGCAATAATCCGCATGGCCACGGGCACAACTACACGCTGGAAGTGACGGTGGCGGGCGAGCCCGATCCGGTAACAGGAATGGTGCTGGACCTGAAGGAATTAAAAGAAATTTTAGAGCGCGAAGTGACGCAGCGGATGGACCACCGCTTTTTGAATTACGAAGTGGCGGAGTTGAAGAACCAGATTCCGACCTGCGAGAACATTGTGCGAGTGATTTGGAACTTGCTGGAGCCGAAAATACAGCAGGGACGGCTGCACAAGGTGCGGTTGTATGAGACGCCGGATTTGTTCGCGGAGTGTTACCGCAATGGAGCGACGCGCGGATGAGCAACGAGCCAAAACTTGAGCTGGGGCGGCGGTATAAATTTGCGGCGTCGCACCGTTTGCATAGCGCGCAGCTCAGCGAAGAAGAGAATTGCCGTGTCTACGGGAAATGCAATAACCCGCATGGACACGGACATAACTACGTGGTGGAGATCGCCTTGTCAGGAACGGTGGACCCGGCTACCGGCATGATCGTGAATCTGGCGGACCTGGACGGATACGTGGAGCAGGAAGTGATCGAAGTGTTCGATCATAAATCGCTCAACGAGGATGTTCCGGCGTTTCGTGATGTGGTGCCAACCACGGAGAATGTTTGCAAGGAAATTTACCAGCGCCTGAAACGTTTCCCGAAAGCAAAGCTTGAGCGCGTGCGGGTGGAAGAAACGTCCAACAACGCGTTCGAGTACGCCGGAGAAGAAATTTAGGCCGCGCGGCGGTCTGACAAGGGGAAGGCCAATGTCGAAACCAACAGAAATTGTCTTGCACGAAAACAAACTGGAGATGCCGAAGGAGAGCATCGCGGACCTGGTCCGGAAAATGATTCAACTGGTGGGCGAGGATCCGAATCGCGAAGGACTGCGGAAGACGCCGGAGCGCTTTGAGAAGGCGTTTAAATTTTTGACCGGTGGGTATCTGCAGAATGTGGACACGGTGCTGAATGGGGCGACGTTCAGCGTGCATTACGACGAGATGGTGGTGGTGAAGGACATCGAGTTTTTCAGCCTTTGCGAGCATCACTTGCTGCCGTTTTTTGGGAAGGCGCATGTGGCGTATCTGCCGAGCAAGCGAGTCTTGGGCTTGAGCAAGATTGCGCGGCTGGTGAATATGTTTGCGCGGCGTTTGCAGATTCAAGAGCGCATGACCAGTCAGATTGCGGAAGCGATTCAGGAGAAGATCAGCCCCGAAGGCGTGGGCGTGATTATTGAGGCGCGGCATTTGTGCATGCAGATGCGCGGCGTGGAAAAACAGCATGGGCAGGCGGTGACCAGCGCGATGCTGGGATCGTTCCGTCACAATAAGCAGACGCGCGACGAGTTTCTCTCGTTGGTTCGTTCGAACTCGAACCTCGGCTGATGGTTGATGCCTTGCCGGCGGGAAGCCGGTGCTAGGGATCGCGTGGTCGTTAGTTGGGAATATTTCGCTAAGAAAATTTTGAATGCTTTAGCGGCGTCGTGCGCGAGAACGTCGTACGCGATCGCGATTTCCGCAGGTGGCGTCGTTGCACCAGCGGCGCACATTGCCTTTGGTGCGATCCACAAAGACCCACAGACAGTCGGTGTTCGCGCAGATTTTCAGGTGACCGTGAGGCTCCTTGATGAGCGATTTCGCGAAGGAGCGAGCCACTTTCGCCAAGTCCGCTCGCCATCCAATTTGAGCGGGCTGTAGCGCCAACTCAAACCCATTTTGGTTCTCCACTACATGCGGATAGACAGGTACTTTCAACCAGGAATTGAGTTGCGCGACATCGTCTGACGTGAGGGAAGCTTGCGTGGAACTCTTCTCGACGAGGCGGCGGACCAGGGAACGAAGCGAGCGAAGGGCCTTTTGGGCTGCTGGTTCCTGAAAGGAGGCGCGAAGCTTCCAGTGCTGAAGAAAGCTGCGCACCCATACGGGATCGTCGAGGCATTCGGTGGGATTGCCAAAGCCGTCGAGCAGGCCGCTATTGACGAGATCGATCCACGGGGCATGGCCGCCAAAGCCACGATCAACAAACGAGTTTGGAGTAGGGGACATTGCGTAATGAGATAAAAGCCGTTGACACGTTACATCGAGTCGCGTAGCGTGTGACATGAGATTAGCATGGTTATGTCGTTACACGAAACAGGGGCCTTATGAGCGACACATCGCAAGCTATTGCGCAGGCCGGAGCAGTTGCGGAGAGCGCGTCGATAGCGGCGCGGAAGAGTTTCCGAGTTCGGGTGATCCTGGCGTTTTTCGCGATTTACGCGATTTGGGGGTCAACATACCTGGCAATTCGATATGCGGTGGAGACCATTCCGCCACTGTACACCGCTGGATTCCGGCACCTGACGGCCGGGACGATTCTGCTGGCGTGGTGCTTCGTGAAGGGATTGCGGCCGACGTGGGCGCAGATACGGGCCAGCGTAGTGATCGGCTTTTTCTTCTTTCTGCTGGGACACGGCTCGCTGCATTGGGCGGAAACGGTTGTTCCGAGCGGATTGGCAGCTTTGCTGATTGCCGTGGAGCCGATCATGGTTTTCCTATTGTCTTCGGCGGCGGCGCGGACCTGGAAGTTGAACGGTATGCTGCTGGCGGGAATTCTGCTCGGACTTGCGGGAGTCGGATTTCTGGTAATGGGGACCGGAGCGCACGGGGCGCACGGGTCGACGCTCGGTGCGATAGTGGTTTTGTTAGGGGCGTTGGCTTGGTCGATCGGGATCATTTACTCGCGGAAATCGAAGCTTTCTGGAAGTCCGCTGCTGTTGTCAGCGCTCTCGTTGCTGTCGGGCGCGGTAATGCTGCTAACGGTTGGCACGCTGGCCGGTGAAGCGAAAGGTTTTTTGATCGCGCAGGTGACACCGCGGTCTTGGGTGGCGTTGGCGTATCTGATTATTTTTGGTTCGGTAATCGCGTTCACCGCTTACAACTGGCTGCTGGAGCATTTTTCGCCGACGCTGGTGGCGACACACACCTACGTGAATCCTATCGTGGCGGTGCTGCTGGGCTGGGCGTACGGTGGCGAGCAAATTACGCTGCAAGTTGGAATCGCCACAGCAATGGTGGTTGGCGCAGTGGTGCTGGTGGATCGCGGCACCAACAAATTGCATCATCTGGCTTGAAATCTCATCAAATCGGTGGCTCGCGGGAGTCTATGCTTGCTCCAAGCCTGTGGGTGTGGTGAACTGCGTTGGTAGCGCAAAACCATGCTAGGGCAGAGAATCGGCCACTACCTGATTGAACAGAAGCTCGGCGAAGGTGGGATGGGCGTGGTGTATCGCGCCCGCGACGAGAAGCTGCAGCGTGCGGTGGCGCTGAAATTTCTGGGAATTCCTGCAATCACTGGATCGGCCAGCCACGAAGATGTCCTGCAAGAAGCGCGAGCCATTTCTGCGCTGAATCATCCAAACATTTGCACGGTGTATGAAGTAGGAGAGCACGACGGGCATCCCTACATTGCGATGGAATTTGTGGAGGGGCGGCCGCTGACGTTTGAGATCCCGTCGACGGGGCTTTCGCAGGCGCAGGTGGAGCGGTATGGAATGCAGTTGGCCGATGCGTTGGCGCATGCGCACAGCCGCGGGGTGATTCATCGCGACCTGAAATCGGGGAATGTGATGGTGACGCCGAGCGGACGGCTGAAGGTGCTGGATTTTGGGATTGCGCGGAGGATTGAGCCGGGAGGCGGAAATGACACGACGCGCTTCGATCAGTCGTGGGAAGCGCAGCACACGTTTACGGGGACACTGCCGTACATTGCGCCGGAGGTTTTGAAGGGGCAGGAGGCGGATGAGCGAAGCGACATTTGGTCGTTGGGAGTTTTGCTGTACGAAATGGCGGCAGGCATAAGGCCGTTTCGAGGAGCGACAGCTTACGAACTGAGCGCCGCGATTTTGCGGGAGCCGGCGCCGGCAATTACGCAACCGCTGCCGCCGGTGTTGCGTGCGGTGATCGATAAGTGCCTCGATAAGGATCCGGGGCAACGGTATCAGCAAGCGGGAGAAGTGCGGGCGGCGCTGGAGACTGCGGGGACGATTTCGCGAACGAATGATTACCTGCTGACGACTTCGCAGAGGCAAGTACCCAAAAGATTTTTGACCAGTCGCAACGTGGCGTTTCTTTGTTTTCTTGCGGTGCTGGCGGTGCTCGGGGCGTACTGGGCAAATAAGGAAAAGATTTGGAAGCCGGCGACGGCGACGCCGGGTGCGATTCAGTCGATTGCAGTGCTGCCGCTGGAAAATCTGTCGGGGGATAGTTCGCAGGACTATTTTGCGGACGGAATGACCGATGCGCTGATCACGGAACTGTCGCAGATCAAGAAGTTGCGAGTGATTTCGCGGACGTCGGTGATGCAGTACAAGCAAACCCGCAAGCCGATTCAGGAGATTGCGCAGGAATTGAATGTCGATGCGGTGGTGGAAGGTTCGGTGATGCGCGCCGGTAACCGGGTGCGTATTACCGCGAAGCTGATTCAGACGAATGTGGAAGGCACGCTGTGGGCCGATAATTTCGAACGTGACTACACGGACGTGCTGGCTTTGCAGAGTGATGTGGCGAGCGCCATTACGCGGCGAATCCAGGTAGAACTTTCCAGCGCTGAGCAGAATCAACTGGCACGGAGCCGGGCGATCGTGCCGGGAGCGTACGAGGCGTTCTTGAAGGGGCGCTACGAGCTGGCCAAGCGGACGAGCGAAGGATTTTTGTCTGCGGCGAATTACTTCCAGACGGCGATCGATCAAGATGAGACGTTTGCGGCGGCTTATGCGGGCCTGGCGGAAGCGTATCTGCAGATGAGCAACGATGATATGCGTTCGCCGCTGGAGATGATTCCGAAGGCCAAGGCAGCGGCCGCGAAGGCGCTGCAGTTGGACGAGCATTTGGCGGAGGCGCACACGACGCTGGCGGCGATACGGTTTTATTCGCTGGAGACAGAGGGAGTGGAAAGCGAGTTTCGAAGGGCGATCGCGTTGAACCCAGGATTTGCGCAAGGGTTGCATTGGTATGCATTGTTTCTGGCGGCGCAGGGGCGCAAGGAAGATGCGATTACGGAGATCCGGTTGGCACGGGATATCGATCCGAAGTCGTCGATTATTAACGCGAATGTAGGCTGGTGTTACTACCTGGGACGAGATTATGACCGTGCGATAGAAGCAGAGAAAGTGACGTTGCAGATGGACCCGGGTTTTGGCATTGCGTACGGATATCTGGGGCAAGCGTATCTAGAGAAGGGTGAGTACGAGGAAGCGATTGAGGCGTTCCGGCGTTTTGTATCGCTGGAACCGGGAGATCTGGCCCGGAAAGCGGAATTGGCAAACGCGTATGGCAGGGCAGGTAAACGGAAAGAGGCCGAGGAGATTGTGGCGGAGTTAGAAAGCAGGAAGAAGGAAAGCTACATCTCGCCGTACGATTGGGCGAAGGTCTACGTGGGATTGGGGGAGAAGAAGTTGGCGTTGGATTGGCTGGAAAAGGCGTATGAGGAGCGGAGCGGACGGGTAGCGAATCTGGCGATGCATCCGCAGTTTGTGTCGCTGCATGAGGAGCCGCGGTTTCAGAAGATTGTGCAGCAACTGAAGCAGAGGAATTAAGGGATGTACGGAGAAACTGGCGACTGAAGTTGTGTTCTTGACGAAGGCAAAGGGGCTGAACTAGACTGCGCAAGCTCAGCGCGGAGAGCGCGTAATCTGGACTGTTTTTGGTGGAAAGAGCCAGTCCGCGGATGAGGAAAGAGGGAACGTCATGCCAACAAAGAAAACCAAGCAGGTGTCGCTCAAGGGAGTGGTGAGGGCGATTGATGACGTGAACAAGAAGCTGAAGGCTGCCAAGAAATCCGTGGATCCGGAAGACAGACCGCTGCTGGACGCAAAGATTAAGGAATTGACTGAGATTAAAGAAAGCGTGTTGAAAGCGTGCCGGCATCTTTCGGCCATACCGGCATAGCACGGCCGTAAATCATCGAGTGCCATGAGCTTTTGAAACGTGAGAGCTTCGTGAGCGGTGCGAAGGGTAGGGCAAAGCGGCGTCACGAAAAGAAGAGTGCACGTTACCGGCGTTGCGCGTCCGTGGTTATTTACTGGCAGAATGGTCGAATAGTCTTTCAGAATTTTGCGGTGGGCTCGAGAATTACTGCCGAGCCCTTTGTTTGTTCGATGCTGGAGTTTTGCTGCGAAGGCCGTTCCCTCGCGGAAGTTCAATTACACCTGAAGCAATACGATAAAGATTCAGTGCGGCGCACGCTGGAAGAGCTGTGTGCGCATGGATTGTTGGAGCGGAGTGACCGGAAACGCGATGCTCGCGAGGCGGCGATGGAGGCTTGGCGAGACTGGAATCCGGCGGCGGGATTTTTCCATTTTTCGACCAAGGATACGGAGTTTGCGGAGGATCCGTGGGCTCCGATGAGGGAGTTGCAAGAGCGGGCGAAGACCGACCCTATGCCGTTGCCGGTGAAGAGATACGCAAAGTCGGCTCACATAAAACTGGAGCGAGTAGCGGGTGAGTCTGAATTTCCGCGGGTGCTGCAACAAAGGCGGACGTGGCGAAAATATTCCGAGGAGCCGGTGGAGTTGAAGGATCTGGCCGCGACGCTGCAGCTTACCTTCGGGATTCAAAGTTGGGCGGACATTCCGGGATTAGGCAAGGCGGCGATGAAGACGGCGCCATCGGGCGGGAGTTTGCACCCGATTGAGGCATATGTGATCGCGCGGCGAGTGCGAGGACTAAGGGGTGGCGTATATCACTACAATGCGGAGAAACATGAACTCGATGGTATTGGCGGTCGGGTGACGCGAGCTGATTTGCAGAAACTTCTGGGGCACCAGCATTGGTTTGCGAATACAGCTTTTGTGGTGATGATGACTGCGGTGTTTGGGCGGACACAGTGGAAGTACGACTTCCCTCGTGTTTACCGGGCGGTGCTGCTGGAGGCGGGGCATTTGTGTCAGACATTTTGCCTAACGGCGACGTGGCTGGGGCTCGCGCCATTCTGCACCATCGCTTTGGCCGATACGAAGTGGGAAAAAATTCTGGGAATTGACGGGATTAACGAATCGGTGATTTACGCAGCGGGAGCAGGAATGAAGCCGCAGGAGGACAGCGGAGCGCACATTGGAAAGTTGGGAAAGGGTTCAGCCCCGAACCCGATTGCGTAGGGGACTGAACCCAATTCGAACGCGGATCAATTACATTTTTGTTATGGCTACGGAAGCGCGGGTGGTTTCCCAGTCGATGTTCATATTCCCAGCTTTATCGAAAGAGATGGTGAAATTCTCGACGGGCGAAGGAAGGGTGGAGACCTTCATATCGACGCGGGCGAGGTCGTTCGAGGGCCCGGGATAATCTGTGCCCCATTCACCAGTCTTCTTGCTGATGATGAGGGTCCACTTGTCTTTGTTGGGAATGGTAAAGATGGTGTAGCTTCCCGCGGGCACATGCGTGCCGCCGACCATAATGTCGCCCGTGTTGACAAAGGTGGTGGATTCATTCGCGCCGGTGCGCCAAACCTGGCCATAGGGAGCGATTTCCTGACCAACATGGCGGCCCTTGAGTCGTGGACTGGAGTAATCAACGGTAACGGCTTTGCCAGCACCAAGATCGAAGGTGGCCGTGGCGGGTGGACTGGGGCGCTTGGACTTATCTTGCTGCTGGGCGTGACAAGCAACGGTCAGCATGGTGAGTGTCAGAGCCATACACAGACCTGCAAAACTCTTAGGTGCGAAACGCATCGTAGTCTCCTGAGACATCTATTTTCTCGATGAACAAAATGTAAGGAAAAACGGAAGCTACCTTACGTATGCATTGAACAGGAAATGGGAAACGGTTGCAAGTAATAGCGAAAATCGGCGGAGCGCAAAGATTTCAGGAGCTTTACACTTAGAACACACATGTGTTAGTTTAGAAAGGTCGAAGAAAAGAGGAAAATTCAAGGGATGACGGTGAGGGGCACTTGAGCGACACCAAAGTAATGTTGATCGAACAATTCCGGACGCATGTAAAGGATACGGGATCGCCCGAAGTGCAAATCGCACTGCTGAGCGAACGGATCAACTATTTGACGTCGCATCTCAAGTCGCACGTGAAGGACCATGCATCGCGCCGGGGGCTCATCATGATGGTGAATAAACGGCGGCGTCTGCTGGACTATCTGAATCGCCGGGATCCGGATCGGTATCACCAGATTGTGGAACGTCTTAGCCTGCGCAAGTAACGGAGTGCCGGGTCAAAACCGGCAATACTTGCAAATTCACGAACGTACAAACTTTAAGAGAGTAGCGTCTGCGAGCCAAGTAATCGGCTGCGCGTGAGCGTCGTGGTGTATTTGCAGGTAAAGATCTCATTTTGGCGTACTTAGATTCGGTAAGAAGCTTTCCTTCCCAGGGATAACCAACCTTTTCTTCCAGCTCAGCGCAGGATGAACCTGCGTAGGAGCTCCTCGCACGAGGAGCCAAAGGAAGACACATATGTCTGAAAATAATCACATACCGGCACCGCATCAGGTGTCAATCGATGTAGGCGGACGCCCGCTCATTCTGGAAATGGGCAAGATTGCCCGCCAAGCCAACGGCGCGGTGACCGCGCGCTACGGAGACACCGTGGTTTTGGTGTCGGCTTGCATGAACAACAAGCCAAACGATCGCGACTTTTTGCCACTGACAGTGGACTACCGGGAAAATACGTACTCGGCCGGTAAAATTCCGGGCGGGTTCTTTAAGCGTGAAGGCCGCCCCACGGAAAAAGAAATTCTGGTCTCGCGGCTGATTGATCGGCCGATGCGCCCCTTGTTCCCGGATTCATGGCGGAATGAGACACAAATTATTGCTATGGTGCTGTCCGCGGATAGCGACAACGATCCGGACGTAATCGCGGTGACAGCGGCGTCGGCAGCGGCGTATTGCTCGGACCTGCCATTTACGGATCCAATCGCGGCGGTTCGCGTGGGATTGCTTGATGGAAAATTGGTCGCAAACCCGACTGTGGCGGAGCAGAAGGTCAGCAAGTTCAACATTGTGGTGGCAGCTACGGCGAACGGCATCGTGATGGTGGAATCCGGCGCGTTCGAAGTACCTGAAGAGAAGGTTGTGGAGGCGCTGGAATTCGGCCACGAACAGATCAAGAAGATTGTGGCCGGCATCAAGGAATTGCATGCGCAGATCAAGCCGACGAAGGTGGTGGTGGCACCGCTGGCGTTCGATCAGGCCATTTACGACAGCATGAAGAAGAGTTACGGAGCAAAGCTGCAGGATGCGGTGAACACCGAAAAGCATCCGAAGAAGGAAAGCTATCACCTGGTGGATGCGTTGCAGGAAGAAATCCTCAGCAAGGTCCCCGAGGATGATGAAGAGAAGCGCGCGCTGACCAAGCGTGCCTTTGAGCGTTTGCGCGAAGATATTTTCCGCGCCGAGGTATTGAAGGCCAAGCGCCGTCCGGATGGGCGCGCGTTTGATCAGGTTCGCAAGATCAGCTGCGAAGTGACGTTGCTGCCACGAGTACACGGTTCGGCGCTGTTTACCCGCGGCGAAACGCAAGCGTTGGCGACACTGACCTTGGGAACCAAGGAAGACATGCAGCGGCTGGACCTGTTGTTTGAACAGGACACGTTCAAGCGCTTCATGCTGCACTACAATTTCCCACCGTTCAGCGTAGGCGAAGTGAAGCCATTGCGTGGGGCAGGCCGCCGCGAAATCGGTCACGGCGCACTGGCAGAACGCGCGTTGGCAAATTTGCTGCCGCCCGAAGTTGAATTCCCGTACGCGATGCGCGTGGTGAGCGACATTCTGGAATCGAATGGTTCGTCTTCAATGGCTACGGTCTGCGGCGCTTCACTGGCGCTGATGGATGCGGGCGTGCCGATGAAGGCACCGTGCGCGGGTATCGCCATGGGGTTGGTGGTGGGCGATGATGGCACATACTCGATTCTGACGGATATCGCCGGCGCGGAAGATCACTATGGCGATATGGACTTCAAGGTGGCCGGCACGCGCGAAGGAATCACCGCGCTGCAAATGGACATCAAGGTGACTAGCATCAGCATTCCGATGATGCGCGAAGCACTAGCGCAGGCCAAGAAAGCACGTTTCCACATTCTGGACATCATGGAAGGAACTCTGAGCGCGCATCGCGAAACGATTTCGGCGTATGCACCGCGCTTGTACAAGTTGAGCATCCCGACGGACAAGATTCGCGATTTGATCGGTCCGGGCGGCAAGAAGATCAAGTCGATCATCGAGCAGACCGGCGTGAAGATTGACGTACTGGAAGACGGCACGGTGCATATCTTCTCGACGAGCGGAGCGGGCGGCGATCAAGCACTGCAGATGGTGCGCGACGTTACGGCGAGCGCGGAAATCGGCAAGACGTATCTGGGCAAGGTGGTACGCTTGGCGGAATTTGGCGCCTTCGTGGAACTCTTCCCGGGGACGGATGGCTTGCTGCACATCAGCGAAATCTCAGAGCATCGGATTCGCGACGTGCGTGACGAGTTGAAACTGGGCGATCAGGTGCTGGTGAAAGTGCTGGCAATCGAAGGCAACAAGATTCGGTTGTCGCGCAAAGCGCTGATCAAGGAAGCGCGTGAGAAGCAGGCGAAGAAGGAAGTTGCGGGTGGGGTGCCCACCGGCGCGCCGAACGCGGAATAAGCTAAAAAAGTCGGAATAAAGGAAAAGGCTCCCAAGATTTGGGGGCCTTTTTTTATGCAGGATTTTTAGGACTGCAAGGGGGCCACCTGATCCTTCGCGTTGCTCAGGACAAGAGGTGGCCAGGACAACGTTATCTGTTAGACGTGAGCCATGTGGACGGCGTCTAGGGCGCCCCAGAGGGCGTCGAGGGCGTCGTTGGTGGTGACCAGGATTTCTTCTTCGCTACCGTCGGAGTGATTTTCGAGCCAGCCGCGCCACGCTTCGCGGTGGGTCTTATCGGCTTCTTCGTGGACTGCGAAATAGGCGAGGCCTTTGGGCTCGGTGACGCCGTAGAACTTCTTCAGACCATCAATCTTGGTAGTGGCAATTTCCGGTACCTGCGCTTCGTAGGCGTAGAGCGCCGCAACTGCCTCTGCCACCGAACGGTCGCCGACAATTTCGCGGAAGGTTGCTACTACAGCTTGAGTGCCAGGCAGGGAGGGGCAGCAGGTGATGTCATCTTCGCTCACGCCTAAAGTCGCGGCGAAATCGCGCCACAGTTTCGGGTGCGGGTGCGCGGGGTTTTCTTCTTCAGCAAGATTTTCGAGAACGATATCGCGGATGGGACCTTCGGTGCGCGCGGCCAGTACCCGCAAATGCTTCGGAAAGGCTTCGACGTGGCGATAATATTGAGCGGCGTAGAGCTGCAGCGATTCGCGGCTGAGCTTGCCCATCTGCCAATCCTGATAAAAAGGGTGCTTGAGAAGGTTCTTCTCGGCGATGGCGCAGTCAATGTCGGCTAGCAATTTACTGTTCCGCATGATCGTCCCCCCTA
>Ga0210396_10004655_pt1 | contig 13385 bp, 10 predicted proteins | sample IncBWH17OmetaG_FD_155466 | JGI IMG/M metagenome (GOLD analysis project Ga0210396, IMG submission 155466) | Forest soil microbial communities from Barre Woods Harvard Forest LTER site, Petersham, Massachusetts, United States - Inc-BW-H-17-O ...
TGGCGGCTCGGCGGGCGGCGAAGATTACGTCACGCTGCGGAATGATCGCTTCGTGATTCCGGTGCGCGCTTCGGATCGTCGCGGCGTGCCGGGCGTGGTGCACGGCGCGAGCGCGACCGGGCAGACCGTGTACGTTGAGCCGCTGGAAGCGATTGATCTGAATAACCGGCTGGTGCAGCTTTCTGAAGAAGAGCTGGTGGAGATTGCGCGGATTCTGACGGAACTTAGCGAGCGGTTGCGCGCGGACCGCGGTCCGCTGGCCGCGGCGGCCGCGCAGATTGCGCATATGGATTCTGTTTTCGCACGCGCGCGATTTGCTCGCGAGATTGATTGCGTGATGCCGGTGTTTCAGGCCGGCAATTCGCTGCGTTTGGATTCCGCGCGCAATCCGGTGCTGGAAGCGAAGCTGAGGCCGCTGGGGAGAAAGGCTGTGCCGTTGTCGCTGGCGCTGGGCGGCGATGAAACGGTGATGGTGATCAGCGGGCCGAACACGGGCGGCAAGACGGTGGCGCTGAAATCGGTGGGATTGGCGGCGCTTTCAGCGCAATCCGGAATTCCCGTGGCGGCGGAACGCGCGGAGATGCCGATTTTCGATCATGTGCTGGCGGATATTGGGGATGAACAGTCTATCGCCGCGGACCTTTCTACTTTTTCCGCGCACATCGCGAATTTGAAAGCGATGCTGGACGTCGCGACGGAACGCTCGCTGATTCTGGTGGACGAAATGGGCACCGGCACGGCGCCGGAAGAAGGCGCGGCGCTGGCCGTCGCGCTGCTGGAGGAATTTCGCGCGCGGCATTCGCTGACGATCGCGACGACGCATCACGACCGGCTCAAGTCTTACGCTTCGACGACGCCGGGGATCGTGAACGCGGCGATGGAATTCGACGAAGAAAATTTGCGGCCGACTTATCGGTTGCTGGTGGGCGTGCCGGGAACGTCGAGTGGGATTGAGATTGCGCGACGGCTTGGCTTGCCGACGCGGGTGGTAGAGCATGCGCGCGCAAGTTTGACGCCGGAATCGCGGGAGGCGCGTGACCTGATTGCTTATCTGCATCGCAGCCGCGACGAAATGGAGCAAATCAAGCGGCAGTCGCGCGAGGAATTGGCGCAACTGGAAATCGAACGGAGATTGCTGCAGACGGAATGGCTGGAGCGTCAGAAAAAACGGATTGCGGAGCTGGAGCGAAATTTTCAGGAGACGCAAAAGCGGCTGGAAGCGGAGGTGGCGCGGGTTACCTCTGATATTCATGACCGCACTTTGCGCGCGCAGATTGAAAAACAATCCGGCAAGAGGCTGGGAAAAATTGGCGCGGATGCGCGTGCTGATACGAACGCCGCTGTGGTGGAAACTTTGGCAGGTTCGCAGGCGGATTTGGGCGTTGCCGCGCCCGTTGCTGGCAAACCGGTCGCGCCGGAACTGCTTTCGTCTGGACAGCGCATTGTGGTGAAGAATTTCAAGCAGCCGGTGATTTTCCGACGTCACGACGGGCGCAATGCGGAGATTGCAGCGGGTCCGCTGCGGATGCGCATTCCGCTGAGTGATGTGCTGGCGATTGCGGATGATGCGCGGGCGGCGAAGTCCGGCGCGGATGCGGCGGGGCGACGCTCTGGCGTCACGGTTCACGCGCAGCCGAGCGATGAGCCGGTGGGCGATGAGATCAACGTGATCGGGTGCACCGTGGAAGAGGCTACGAATCGCGTGGACAAGTTCATCGATGAAGCTGCGCTAGCCGGCAGACCGTCGGTGCGGATTATCCACGGTCACGGCATGGGTGCCCTCCGCCGCGGACTTGGGGAATTTCTGGCAACGCATCCGCTCGTTGAAAAGATCTCGCATGAAAAACCTGAACGTGGTGGTGAGGCAATCACGATCGCAGAACTGCGAGCATGAACCACCGAAAAGGAAGAGGTGTAGAGTAAGGAGTCTCCAGGGTAAATGGCGGAAGCGGGATCATTTGCGGATCGGGTGAAGCAGCAGGCGGACATTGTTCGCGTGATTGGCGAATATGTGCGTTTGAAGAAGAGCGGGCAGAATTTCAGCGGGTTGTGCCCGTTCCATCAGGAGAAGACGCCGTCGTTCAGCGTTAGTGCGGTGAAGCAGATGTATTACTGCTTTGGCTGCGGCAAGGGCGGGGATGTTTTTCAATTTGTGATGGAGCTCGAGAAGGCGCCGTTTCCGGAAGCGGTGCGCACTGTTGCGGAAAAATGCGGGATTGCGATTCCGAAGCCGCGGGAGCGTTCGCCCGAGGAGCGCAAAGAAAATCAGCAGCGCTCCGCGCTGGTGGATATGCATCGGGAAGCGACGGCTTTTTTTGCGCGACACCTGCTGCAGACTCCGGAAGGCAAAGTGGCGTATGCGTACTTGGAAGACCGCGGCCTGGATCGCGAAGCGGTGACGCGTTTTGGTTTGGGATTCGCGCCTTCGGCGGGCGATGCTTTGGCGCGATTTCTCAAGCAAAAATATCCGGACAATATTCTGGAAGTCTGCGGGCTTGTGGGGCGCGATCAGAGCGGACGATTCTACGATCGGTTTCGCCGCCGAATCATGTTCCCCATTTCGAACGAAGCTGGGAAGGTGATTGCATTCGGCGGTCGCGCGATGGGCGATGACATGCCGAAATACATGAACTCGCCGGAGACGCCGATTTATTCCAAGAGCGGCGTGCTGTACCACCTGGATCGCGCGAAAGAAGCGCTGCGGCAGAGTGATTTCGCGGTTCTGGTGGAAGGGTACATGGATGCGATTGCGGTGGCGCGCGCGGGCGTCGGTAATGTGGTGGCCAGTTGTGGCACGAGCCTTGCGGAGCCACAGACGAAGTTGCTTTCGCGGTTCACGCGGCGAATCGTGGTGAACTACGATCCGGACACGGCCGGACAAGCGGCTACCGAGCGTTCGCTGGTGCTGCTGCTGGAAAAGGAATTTGATGTGCGCGTACTGGCGCTGCCGGGCGGGGCGGATCCCGACAAATTCATCAAGGAGCAGGGCGTCGAGGCTTACAAGAAATTGCTGACGCAGGCGCCGCCGTATCTGGATTATTTGATTGGGCGCGCACGCCTGATGGACCGGACGACCGCAGCAGGTAAAGTGGCCGCGCTGAATTTTCTGATGCCTTACGTACAGCGGCTGCCGAACCGGCTGCTGCGTTCGGAGTGGGCCACGAGGATCGCTTCGGAGTTGCGCGTGGATGAGCCGGTGCTGCGCGCGGCGTTGCGTCGCGCGGCGGACGAGCGGCGCAGTGAAGTGAAACCCAAGTCGGAACTGCTGACGCCCGCGGTGAAGCGCGCCGAGCGCCAGCTGATCCGCATGTTGTTCGAAGCGGTGGAATTTCGCGAGAAGTTGGCCCACGAAATCGCGTCCGCGGAGTTGCACCGCGGGCTGGAGACGCGAAACATTTTTGAGGCGCTGGTCGTCGCGATCGCAGCGAACGAAAAGCTGGACGCCGCGGCTGTGGCCGCGACGCTTGACGACAAAGACCGCCGGCTCTTCTTTGAAATTCTTTTTGAAACGCTGCCCGAAGGCACTTGGGAGGACGCGGAAAGCTGCCTGGGTTTTCTACGCCACCGGCCCGTAGCGCAGGAACTGACGGATTTGCAGAGGCAGATCGAAGCAAACCCGGCGACGGAAGAGCTGAAAAGATTGGTGATTCGCCGCATGGAATTGCTGCGGCTACTATCCCGCGAGCGGGAGCCGGAACCGGGCAAAATCCTTCCCGAGCAATAACTTACGGCGCATCGTTGACGCTAGCATGGGTGATATTGTATATTTGTAGGGTTTTGGAGGAAACGGGCGGCACGTTTCGCGCATCTTATAGATGTGCAAGGGCGGGCGCGGGCGTGGCGGCACGGGCGCGGAATCGGCGACGGGTTCGAAAGTTCGTTCTAAAAAACCGTTTAAATGCAGCTAATTTGCAGTGCGCCGTGGTGTCTCACCACGGCGGCTTTGCATTTTGCGGACCTGTTTGCGCGCATCGCCTGACCTCTGCGAGGGAGGAAGTGTGACGGTAGCTCTAGAGGAAAAATACGATCAGGTACGGCAACTCATCGCCATGGGCAAGGAACGCGGTTACTTGCTCTACGATGAGGTGAACGATATTTTGCCGCCCGAGGTGCACTCCTCGGAAGAAATTGACGATTTGCTCTCGACGTTTGAGCGCTATGGGATTGATGTGTATGAAGACCTGGCGAGCGCGAAAGTGGCGCTGGCCGCGGCGGATGCCAGCGATTCTCCTGAGCCGGCAAAAGATACTGAAGCTGTTGCATCGGAAGATGGCGAACTGGATCTGACTCCGGGATCGCTGGAAAAGACGAACGATCCGGTGCGGATGTATTTGCGCGAGATGGGCACCGTGCCACTGCTGACTCGCGAAGGTGAAGTGGCGATTGCCAAGCGCATCGAGCGCGGGCAGTTGCTGGTGCTGAAGACGATCACGCGCGCTCCGTTGATTCTGAAAGAACTTCTGCAAGTGGGCGAAGATCTGCGCAATGGCTCGCGGTCGATCAAGGAAATCGTTCAATTCGACGACGAAGAACTCACCGAAGAAAAGATCGAAGCCAAGACCAAGGAAACTCTGAAGCAGATTGACCGCGTGGCGAAGCTTTATCTGCTGGCGCTGAAGCAGGCATCGAAACTCGGCAACATGGCGAAGTCGAAGAAGCGGCCGTACCTGCGCGCACGCTACGCGTTGGCGCGCACGCGCGTCGAGATGTCCACTCGCATGCGCGAGCTGGAGTTCAACCCGCTCGAGAAGAAGCGATTGATCGAAAAAATCCGGCAGACTGTGGAGCGCGTCCATTTCCTCGAGCGCGAAATCGTGAAGCTCGAGCGGCGCGTGGACGCTTCCAAGGCCGACGTGCAGGCCGAGGCGCGCAAGGACTTGCGTTCGCGCAAGCAAGAGCTCGCGGAAATCGAATTGGCCAGTGAAGTGAGCCCAACCGAGCTGAAGCGCGGGCTACAGGTGATTCTTCGCGGCGAAGCGGAAGCGGAACAGGCGAAGAAGGAATTAATTGAAGCGAACCTGCGGTTGGTGGTTTCGATTGCGAAGAAATATACCAATCGCGGGTTGCAGTTCCTCGACCTGATTCAGGAAGGCAACATCGGCTTGATGAAAGCCGTGGATAAATTCGAATGGCGCCGCGGCTACAAATTTTCCACGTACGCGACGTGGTGGATTCGCCAGGCCATCACACGCGCGATTGCGGACCAAGCCCGCACCATCCGCATTCCGGTGCACATGATCGAGACGATCAACAAGCTGGTGCGTACTCAGCGGCAGCTGGTGCAAGAACTCGGGCGTGAGCCGACATCGGAAGAAATCGCGAAGCGCATGGACATTCCTGTCGCGAAGGTGCGCAAGATTTTGAAGATCGCGCAGGAGCCGATTTCGCTGGAGACTCCGATCGGCGAGGAAGAGGATTCGCACTTGGGGGATTTCATCGAGGACAAGGCCGTGGTTTCGCCTTCGGATGCGGTGATCAACCTGAGCCTGAAGGAGCAGACCTCTTCGGTGCTTAAGACTTTGACGCCGCGCGAAGAGAAAGTCATCAAGATGAGGTTTGGTCTGGATGACGGGAGCGAGCACACGCTGGAGGAAGTGGGCCAGTCGTTCGCGGTCACGCGCGAACGTATCCGGCAGATTGAGGCGAAGGCCTTGCGGAAGTTGCGGCATCCTTCGCGCTCGCGCAAGTTGCGCGCGTTCCTGGAAGGCTCCGCGAACGATTACTAGTCGCTCCGACTGTAGGGGCGGGTCTCAGACCCGCCCCTACGACTTCACATTTATCCTTCGAGAATTTCCTGCAAGCGATTCAGCGCTTCGAACCAGTAGGTCTTCATCTTGGCGCACTCTTTCGAGTTTGCTAGCTTCATGTGGTCCACCGCTACCTGGCTTTTTCCGGAGCCTTTGGGGTAGAAGTTCACGCTGAGGCGGCTCTGGCCGCCGTTCCATTTTGCGCGCAGGGATTTGTTTTTTGTGGCGGTGGTGATTTCGATTTTTGCGCCGGGTAGCCAGCGCTGGCGAAGTTTTTCGTCGGTCCAGGCGTCGTAGGGTTTGCTCAGCGGGACGCTTAGCGTGCGGCTGCCGGATGCAGCGAACTCGCCGTCGCACTTCTGAAATTTTTCGCGCAGGCCGCGCTCGTGTTCGTAGGGGACAGCGATCATCTGGCACCACCACGGACCCACCCTGTGCTCTTTGGCCAAGTAGGCGGAAATGTCCTGGTGGCGCATTTTTTTGGCCCCGGCTTTGTCCAAGATTTTGAACCACTGCGGCCACGACTTTCCGGTTCTTTCCTTCACTGCTGCGTCGCTCATGCGTTTTGCTTCGCGCGGTTTTTTCATGCTCGCGACTCCTGTAATTAATTCTGTTGCTGCGCGGTGGACCAATTCACCGCGGAGCCGTATTCATAGACGAGCTGCGCGCCGCGGTCTGCGCCGATAGTGAGCAACACGCCGAGGACCACCAGGCCCAGTAGCAGCACCTTGCGCAGATGCGGCGGGAAATTGTTACGCATGAAAAATGCGAAGCTGCACAAGGCGATGGCGAGGCTGGTGGCGGTGAACATCAGCGTTTCATGTATTCCTACCGCGCGTTGTGCTTCGCCGGGCGCCACGGACTTTTGCGCGGCGAGGCCGGTCATCACGGTGATGACTGCCGCGACCGTGCCGAGGTAGAGCAAGCGCGAAGCCGTGCGCTGCAACTCGTCGCTCGAGCGCCAGACCGTGAAAATTTCGAACAACAGCGCCGCGAGCCACAACACAATGGGAAAATGCACGAACAGCGGATGATAATTCAGCGCCGCTTTTAGCCCGGGGAGCATGCCAGCGTCCCTCCTTGCGTGGTGTGCGCGTAGCAGCAGCGCATTATGTGCCAATCGTTCGCCGGGGTAAACGAAGTATAATGTGCGCGCTTGGAGGCGCCGTTTTGTGGAATCGGAAGGCGCGACGAGAGGAACAATTGTGATGCGCGCGATCCGTGCTCGGTTATTTGCGAACGCAGGAAGAATACTTTCGGGCGCTGGGCGCACAATTCGGCCGGCCTGTGACGATTGAAAAATGACCGCCATGCGAAAAATTACCATGCCACGGAAGAGCTCGGCGAAATCGCGCGCGCCGGAGCGCGATTATTCGCATCGGCTGCTGATTGACAAGCTGGGAGTAAAGCCCGGACAGCGGATCGCGGTGCTGGGAGTGGAGAGCGCGGAATTTCTTACGGAGTTGGCGGCGCGTGTTCCGGAGTATTCACGCGGGAAACGCGTGAACGGAGCCGACCTGATTTTCTTTTCCGCGGAGGCGGTTGCGGACCTCGCGCAGTTGCATTCGCTCGAGCGCTCGATTCACAAAGACGGCGCGATTTGGGTGGTTTATCCGAAGGGGCAAAAACACATCCGCGAGATTGACGTGATCACCGCGGGGAAAGCCGCCGGGCTTACTGACAACAAGGTGTGCAGCTTCTCCGCCACGCACACGGCTTTACGTTTTTGCATTCCTGTCGCGAAACGTTGATTTTTCGCGCCGTGGCGCGGAGCGCTCTGATTAAGTGATGACTTCGTGGTATGTGGCGCAGACTGGAATTTGGCGCTGGGGATTATCGCGGTCGTAGAAAACGGCGACGGGCATACCTTCGAAGAGCTTCTCGGTGTAGTCGAAGCCAGCTCCGCTGCGAGTTTCGCCTTGAAAATCCTTGAATTCGTATTGGATGGACGATGAGCCTTTATCGCCTTTCCACTGCCTGACCACCGTGGCCAGAGCGACTTCGCCATTTTCCACCAAATCGCATTCGCGTACTTGCGAACGCCACATCGTGTAAGGAAGAAGCAGCAGAAGCGCGACTATGGCGGCGATGAGCCAATCGCCGGGCGTAAAGACGGCGAAGGAAAGCTTGCGCGCCCAAACCGTATAAAGGTGCAGGCCGAAGATTGCGGCAAAACCGAGTACCGCGAAGAGCGCCACCGACAAACTGACGCGTCCGCGCGTGGACATGCGGATTTCGCGTGGGGGCGAAGTCCTGAGCAGAGCCTGTTGTTGCGCGCTCGGTTCGATGACCGGGCTGGAATTTGCAGCGAGAGCGGCTGACGACGCGAAGGAATTGTTAGGCACGGGGTGGGCGCGCATCGCCGTTGCGGGAAGCGACTGCAACCTGGCGAGACTGCGCCGGGAAACGACGTAGTTGATGAGAATCCCGATAGCGGGGAAAACGGTGAAGATCGCGATTTGATAGGGGTTGCGAAAATGCCAGAAACGAATCATGAAAAAAACGAAGCCACCCATCAGGAAGATGCCGACCGGAAGAAAAGACAAGGTGCCGCGGACATCCGCGAGGGCCGCGTCGCGATTCCAACCGCAACTAGGGCAATAAGGTTTATTGCCCGCGAAGCGAGTGGCACCATGGCAGAGAGGACAGGGCGGTGCAACCATATAAAATGGTAGCGTAATTTTTCGCCGCGGCAAGCGCGTACGGCTATCATGTTTCCATGGCAACAAGTCTCGAGGTGCGCGGATTGACGGTGGAACTGCCGACGCCGGGCGGGTGGGTGCGGCCGGTGAACGACGTTTCGTTCACGTTGGGGGAAGGCGAGACGCTGGGGATCGTCGGGGAATCGGGATCGGGCAAGACGATGCTTTCGCTGGCTCTAATGGGGCTGGAACCGCATGGAGCGCGGCACACGGGCGAGGCGTGGCTGAATTTGCGCGGCGGTGGCAACGGCGACGGCGGCAAGAATGGCGGCGCGCGAAATGCGGCGCGCGAAAATTTGCTGGCGATTTCGCAGAACGAAATGCGGGCGCTGCGCGGGCGCGAAATCGCCATGATTTTTCAGGAGCCGATGACGGCGCTGAATCCGGTGTTGCGCATCGGGGCGCAGGTGGAGGAAGCGATCCGCGTGCACGAGTCGCGCGCGGGCGAAAGTGAAATCCATCGCCGTGCGCTGGAAGCGTTGGAGCGCGCGGCCTTGTCCGACCCGGCGCGGCGCGCGCGGCAATATCCGCATCAGCTTTCGGGCGGGCTGCGGCAACGCGTGATGATCGCCATGGCGCTTGCGGCAGGGCCAAGCGTGCTGATCGCGGACGAGCCGACTACCGCGCTCGACGTCACAGTGCAGAAACAAATTCTGGAGCTGCTCGCGAAATTGCGGCGCGAACTTCGGCTCTCGATGCTATTTATTACGCACGATCTGGGAGTCGTGGCGCAGGTTGCCGGGCGCGTGGCGGTGATGTACGCCGGACGCATCGTGGAAGAAGGGCCGGTGGTGGAAGTGTTGCGCGCGCCGCGGCATCCTTACACCGAAGGATTGCTGCGCGCCGCACCGCGGCTGGCGCGCGAAAAGCTGGTGCCGATTCCGGGGACGGTTCCGTCGCTGGATGCGTTGCCGCCGGGTTGCGCGTTCGCGCCGCGTTGCCCTCATCGCGTGGCGGAGTGCGATGCGGCGGTTCCGGAACTGCGCGCGGTAAACAAAAATCACGAGGCGAGGTGTATTCTCGTCCGATGAGCGCGCCGAGCGAATCACCGAAGGGACCGCCGATTCATGCGAGCGTGAGCGACCACGAACTGAAAGAGTTGGTGCGCGAGCGGTTCACGAAAACCGCTCAAGTTTTCGGCGATTACGCCGTCGCGGATCGCGTAGCCGAAGCCGAATTACTGGCGCGACTGGTCGCGGCTGGGCCTGCGGACGTGGCCGTGGATCTCGCTTGCGGTCCGGGAACGCTGGCGCTGCGATTCGCGAAGCACCTGCGCTGGATGTGCGCTTACGATTTGACGCCGGCAATTCTGTTGCGCGCGCGGCATAAAGCGGCGCATGAGGGATTGCTCGAGAAGCTCGGTTTCGCAATTGGTGATGCGCAGACGCTGCCGTTTGCGGATGGCTCGCTGGATCTGGCGGTAACGAGTTACAGCCTGCATCACATCTCCGATCCGGCGCGGGTGATTCGCGAAATGGCGCGCGTGGTGAAGCGCGGGGGACGTGTGGGATTAATTGACATCATCGCGCCGGAAGATCCGAAAGTGCGCGAGCTGAATCACCGCATCGAATGGATTCGCGATCATTCGCACTGCCGTTCGCTGACGCTCGCGGAATTCCGGACGATTATGGATGCCGCCGGCCTGCGGATTACCGCGACGGAAACCAGAGAGCATCCGCGGGTGTTCGAGCATTGGATGCACGTGGCGGGATGGAAATCAAGCGATGCGGAATTTATCGAGGCGCGCGAGCTGATGGTTTCGTCCATGGCGGACGACGGAGCGAATTTTCATCCGCGCTTTGAGCCGGCAGACGTGTGCCAACCGGGCGCGGAGCCCTGCCTGTACATGATCAACACCGGAATCCAAATCGCCGCCGAGAAAATGTAGGAATGCCGGGCGAAATTCTTCTCGAGGCGCGGGCGCTGAGCAAATCCTATCCTGTTGCCAGCGGCGCGTTCACGCAATCGGCGCGGCGGGCGCTGGCGGTGGATGGCGTGAGCTTCGCGCTGGAGCGCGGCGAGACGCTGGGGATTGTCGGCGAATCCGGCTGCGGGAAGACGACCTTGGCGCGGATGCTGATGCGGTTGATCGAGCCCGACTCCGGCGAGATTCTTTTTCGTGGCGAGGATTGGCTGGGGGCGCGCGGCGCTGCGTTGCGTTCGCTGCGGCGGCGGATGCAGATGGTGTTTCAGGATCCCATCGCTTCTCTGAATCCGCGCATGCGTGTGGGAAGCATTGTGGGCGAGCCGCTGGCGATTCATGAGCCGCATCTTTCGGGCGAAGAGTGCGTGGTGCGCACGTCGGAGATACTTGAAGCTGTCGGATTGGGCCACGACGCCGTTGCGCGTTACCCGCACGAATTTTCCGGCGGGCAGCGGCAGCGCATCGGAATCGCGCGGGCGTTGATTTTGCGGCCGGAACTGGTGATTGCGGACGAACCGGTATCGGCGCTGGACGTTTCGGTGGGCGCGCAGATTCTGGAATTGCTGGCGCGTTTGCAGCGCGAATTTTCGCTTACTTTGATGCTGATTTCGCACAGTTTGCCGGTGGTGACGCAGCTGGCTTCCCGCGTGGCGGTGATGCAGACGGGGCGGATTGTTGAGATCGGCGCAGCGGAGCAGGTGCTGCAGGCGCCGCAGCATCCTTATACGCAGGCTTTGCTGGCGGCTGTGCCGGAGATTCCTGAGTGAGTTTTCTGGGATTGGCTCGCGCGCCGATTCATCGGCAGTGCGTGTACATCGCGTCTAGTTCACGCGAGGCAAGCCTCGCTTACGAAAGCGGCGGCCCGTCGATCCGGCGCTGCCGGATCTCAGGATGAATCGCGCTGCAGCGCGATTCACAAGATCCCGCACTCCTTATTGGGCTAGGCGTATTGGCAGGTTTGCTCGCATCGTCATTTTCCTGCTTCGCCGCAGTTCTCCTATTGATGACAATCTTCTCCGCGATGTGCTAAACAGTCGCCCCCGGACTGAAACATTCGTTTGAGCCAGCCGTAATGAGAAAGAGAATCGGTACCCCGGACTTTTCGATTGAGCTAGGAGGAAACCAGCATGGCCAGCGCAGAAACTCCCACTCCCTCGACTTCTCCCGCACCTTCTACCGCGACTGGCGGCTCCGACAATTCGTTTGGGCGAGTTTTCGGCGTGCTGTTTAGTCCGCAGCCGACGTTTGAATCGATCGTGCGGCGCCCTACTTGGATTCTGCCGCTGATTCTGCTGGTCTTCGTCGGAATGGCCGCCACTACCGCAATAACGCAGCGCGTGACATGGCGGACTGTGATTGACAGGGCGATTGAAAAAAGCCCGAAAGCACAGAAACGAGTGGAACAAATACCGCCTGAGAAACGGGACGATACACTTAACACTCAGGCTATATTTACGGAGTACGCTCTCTACGGCGTCAACGTTCTGGCTCCATTCATCGTGGCGGTGGTCGCGGGCGCCATCTTTATGGCTGCGTTCATTATCGTGGGCGGTGCCAAAATCCCGTTCAAGACTTCACTCGCGATTTTCGCATACGCCTGGGTGCCTGGATTGATCGCGGGGCTGCTCGCAATCTTAGTGCTGTATATCAAAAATGATCCCTCGACCATTGATGTCAAAAATATAGTGGCGTCAAATCCCGGCGTGCTGCTGTCGGACGAGTCTCCACAATGGCTGGTTTCGCTGCTGAGTTCGCTGGATCTGTTTTCGTTTTGGGAGATAATTCTGCTGGCGATTGGTTACCGAGCGGCCGATCCGAAGAAAATCTCGTTCGGCATGGCGCTCGGCACCGTCGTCAGCGTGTGGCTGATCTACGTGCTTATCGGAGTTGGTTGGAACGCAGCTTTCTCCTGATACACTCGCTCGGATGGAGACGCCGCACGAAGGATTCAAGTTCGAGGTGCTGGCGACGGATCCTACCGGCGCGCGGCTGGGAAGGCTGACTACTCCGCACGGAGTGATTGATACGCCGGCGTTCATGCCAGTGGGCACGGCTGCTACCGTCAAGGGCCAGACGCAACAGGATCTGGAAGACCTTGGCGTGCAAATCCTGCTTTCGAACACCTACCATCTATATCTGCGCCCCGGACACGAATTGATCCGCCAGATGGGCGGACTACACAAATTCATGGCGTGGCCCCGCGCGATTCTCACCGATTCTGGCGGTTTCCAGGTTTTCAGCCTCAGCGAATTGCGCAAAGTCACGGATGAAGGCGTGACGTTTCGTTCGCATCTGGACGGGTCCGAACATTTTCTCTCGCCGGAAAAGGCGCTGGAGATTGAAATCGCGCTGGGCGCGGACATCGTGATGGTGCTCGATGAGTGTATCGAAGCGCCCGCGCCCGAACAGCGCGCCCGCGACGCGGCGAAGCGGACGCTGAACTGGGCGCGGCGTTCGCGTGATTATTTTGCGCAGCACGGAGACGCCGCGCGGCAGATGCTTTTCGGCATCGTGCAGGGCGGGACGCATTCGGCGCTGCGGCGCGAGAGCGCAGACGCGCTGGTGGAGTTGGATTTTCCGGGATATGCGATCGGCGGCCTCGCCGTCGGGGAGCCGCACGCGAGCACTTGCGAGATGGCGGGGGTTGCGGCTTCGCGATTGCCTGCGGATCGTCCGCGCTACTTGATGGGCGTGGGCAAACCCGAGCAGATTCCCGATTACGTAGCGCTGGGCATGGACATGATGGATTGCGTGCTGCCGACGCGTAGTGCGCGCCATGGCTGCCTTTACACTTCGCAGGGGCGGATGCTCATCAAGAACGCGAAGTACGCGAACGATCCACGCCCGATTGATGAAAGTTGCGAGTGCGCGGTGTGCCGGCGGTACTCGCGCGCCTATTTAAGGCACTTAGCTACGAGCGGAGAATTCCTCGCGATAATTTTGAACACCCACCACAACATCCACTTTTACCTTGACATAATGCGCAAAATTCGCGAGGCTATCCGTTTTGGG
>Ga0210396_10004656_pt1 | contig 13382 bp, 10 predicted proteins | sample IncBWH17OmetaG_FD_155466 | JGI IMG/M metagenome (GOLD analysis project Ga0210396, IMG submission 155466) | Forest soil microbial communities from Barre Woods Harvard Forest LTER site, Petersham, Massachusetts, United States - Inc-BW-H-17-O ...
TCGGCACAAAGATTCTGCTCGATCGCAAACCCTATCTCATCATTGGCGTCATGCCGCGCAATTTCGAGTTCCCGCTCTTTCCCGGCCGACTCAACCGAAGCGAGCTCTGGGTTCCAATGAGCCTTTCCCCGCAGGAGCTTTCCCCCGAGGCCAACGCCAGCTGGTACCTGAATCTGGTTGGTCGCCTCAAGCCCGGCGTTACTTCGGCGCAGGCCCAGAGCGATGCGGAACGGGTGGCGCAGCAGATCATGCGCAACTATCCGCCTGATGAAGCAAACTTCCGCATCAAGCCCGTGGTTTACCCGCTGCAGCAAATTACCACGCTACAAACTCGTCCGCTGTTGCGGATGCTCTTTTTCGCCGTTGCCGTCGTGCTGCTCATCGCCTGCGCCAACCTTGCAGGGCTCCTGCTGGTCCGTGCCATTCGCCGTCAGCGCGAGACCGCTGTGCGGCTCGCCCTCGGGGCGTCCACACTTACCGTGCTTCGGCAAATGATCCTCGAGAGCCTGGCCATCAGCGTAAGCGGCGGCATTCTCGGCATCGGACTCGCCGCACTCGCCCTCGCCATTGGGAAGAATCTTCTGCCGGAAACCATGCCTCTGATCAACGAGATCTCGCTGAACTGGACGGTCGCCGGTTTTGCGTTTCTGCTTGCATTGCTCACCGGGTTCTTCTGTGGATTAGCTCCAGGCTTCGCCGCCCTCCGCACCAACGTCAATGCCTCCATGAAAGATGGCGGGCGCAGCGGCTCCGCAGGCGGCAGCCATGCGCGGCTACGCTCCACATTTGTGGTCGTTGAAATCGCCGTCGCTCTCATCCTGCTGACCGCTTCCGGCCTGTTGCTGCGCAGCTTCAGCAACATGAATACTGTCGATCTTGGGTTTCATCCGGATCACGTGACTACGGCTGCGTACGCGCTGCCGCAGAAACAATACTCCACGCAAACGCAGATCGACACTTTCAACAACACGCTGCTCCAGCAGCTCCGCCAACTGCCGGGCGTGCAAGCGGTTGGTCTCACCAGCACCATTCCCACCACGGGAGACGGCATTGAGTCTTTTGTTGTCGACGGTTATGTCGATCCCCGCGGTCCCGACCAGACCGCCGCTTCGCCTTCTCAGGTCATCGGCGACTACTTTAAGGCCATCGGCACGCCACTGATTCGCGGGCGCTACTTCGCCGAGTCTGACAATGCCAACAATCAGCTCGTCATCATTGTCAATCATGAGTTCGCCGAGCACTATTGGCCGCATCAGGATCCGATCGGAAAGCGCATGCGCGTCGGCACCGTGAAGTCGGGAACCTCATGGATGACGGTTGTCGGAGAAGTCGCCGACGCAAAGCTCACCTCACCGGACGCCGACGCATCCGAGCAGTTCTATCAGCCGGTCGCACAGCTTGAAAAAGATGCCGGCACTACGGCTTTGCCTACCGACTTGAACGGCAATAACGGCTACATCGTTCTGCGTTCGGCTCTGCCTCCCGAGCAGATGGAGAACGCTCTCCGCGCAACTGTCCGTTCCATCGATGCGCAACTGCCGCTCACCCAGTTACAAACCATGGAGCAGGTTGTCTCGCAGAGTGAAGCGCCGCGACGCTTCAACACAATCATCATCTCCAGTTTTGCTCTGGCGGCGGTGTTGCTGGCCGTGCTCGGTATCTACAGCGTCATTGCTTTTTCCGTCGCCTCACGCGTGCAGGAGATGGCCATCCGCATGGCGCTCGGCTCGCAGCGTGCGCACATCATGCGACTCATCCTGATCTCGGGCCTCAAGCTCGCGGCTATCGGTTGCGTTCTCGGCCTCGCAGGAGCTGCTGTGGCATCGAGCGTCCTGCGATCCTTCCTCTTTCATGTGAGCCCCTTCGACCCGGTGGTGATGATCCTGACAGCGATCGCCGTATTCGTGCAGGCTCTCGCAGCCTCAGCCATCCCCGCGCGCCGCGCTGCCTCCGTCGATCCCATCCAGGCTTTGCGCGGGGAATAGACGGCTCAGTGTCCGCGGGATCAAGCACCGTATTGGTCGTCGCTTACCTGCTCCAGCCAGTCGACGACCTTGCCGTCGAGCTTTTCCTGAATGGCGATATGGCTCATGGCCGTGGTGGGCGCCGCACCGTGCCAGTGCTTTTCACCGGGTGCAAACCAGACGACATCTCCAGGCCGGATCTCCTCGATTGGCCCGCCCCAGCGCTGCGCGCGGCCACAGCCAAAGGTGACGATGAGCGTTTGACCGAGCGGATGGGTATGCCATGCAGTGCGCGCACCGGGTTCGAAGGTGACATTGGCGCCTTGAACAAATGCCGGATCGGGCGCCTGAAACAGTGGGTCGATTCGGACGGTGCCGGTGAACCAGTCTGACGGACCCTTTGCTGAAGCTTGTGTGCCGGCTCTCTTGATTTCCATTTGCTCTATCTTCTCACTCGATGTCTTTTGCAGACCGGTCAGTAATGCTCCCGCGTGATCGACCAGTGTTCGTCTGGACGAGTCGATCTTTGACTCCTCTGGTCATCAGAGAAGGTTAGCGCCAATGTCCTTTGCTCTCGCTGGCGCTCACAGGCCGGTCATCTTTTCGATGTGTTCGGGATAACGATCGCCCTCGACCTTGAGCTTCGAAGCGGCTTCCTCAATCTGGCGGAGATCGTCGGGTGTAAGCTCGATTGCCAACGCGCCGATATTTTCGTCCAGGCGATGCAGCTTGGTCGTGCCCGGAATCGGCACGATCCACGGCTTCTGCGCCAGCAGCCAGGCGAGCGCAACCTGCGCAGGCGTTGCCTCCTTCTTTTTGCCGATGCTGGTGAGAAGATCGACGACAGCCTGGTTGGCCTTGCGAGCCTCAGGCGTGAAGCGCGGCAGAGTGCTGCGGAAGTCGCCTTTGGCGAGTTCGGTATTTTCGTTCATCTTGCCGGTCAGGAACCCTTTGCCCAGCGGGCTATAGGCAACCAACCCGATTCCGAGCTCTTCGAGGGTAGGGATCACTTCCTCTTCGGGCTTTCTCCACCATAGTGAGTATTCGTTTTGCAGGGCGGTTACGGGCTGCACCGCATGCGCGCGGCGGATCGTTCCGACACCGGCTTCAGAAAGACCGAAGTGCTTCACCTTGCCTGCGTGGATCAAGTCCTTGACTGCTCCGGCTACATCTTCGATCGGTACTTCCGGGTCAACGCGGTGCTGATAAAACAGATCGATAACGTCGGTCCGGAGCCGCTTGAGCGAGGCCTCGGCGACCTGCTTGATGCGTTCGGGGCGACTGTTCAGACCCTGCCATCCCGGGCTTCCATCCAGATTGAGATTGAAGCCGAACTTGGTGGCAATCACCACGCGGTCGCGCAGCGGAGCGAGCGCCTCACCTACCAGCTCCTCGTTAGTATGGGGGCCATAGACCTCGGCGGTATCAAAGAACGTGATGCCGCGCTCAACGGCTGTGCGCAGAAGAGAGATCATCTCCTGCTTGTCCGGAAACGGAGGAGCATAGGAAAAGCTCATGCCCATGCAGCCGAGCCCGAGGGCCGAAACTTCGAGATTGTTTTTTTTCAATTTGCGCTTCTGCATTGTTTTCACCTCAGATGTTTCAGGGCCGACGACATGGGATGGCCGCGGCGCTATCTTCCACAATCCAAAGACTACAAAAGAGCACGGATCAAGCGGTATCCCGATCCTGCCAATCTATTGCCTATTTCTGTCGGCCTGCGGATTTTAATGCACACGTCACCGGGTTTCAACGCTACCGTGGATTTATGCGTCGATTCGGGATTTTCGGCGAGCCGAAGATTTCCCGGGACTCAGACCAGGACGGGAATATCCGCGACGCCCGCCAGTCCGAAGATCTGTCGATAACGCTCGATCTGGTCGGGCGGCCCGAGCGCTTTCTGGAAATTGTCGGACAGCTTTACGGCGGGTCTTCCGTTCATCTCGGTGAGCTTGCACACGATGCTTATCGGCTCGAAGCCGTTATTTCCATCGAAATTCGGCCCCCTGGGATTGCAGTTGCGAAAATCGTTGGTGAGCAGAGTCCCCCAGCCGGCGCTGAAACGGATGCGCCGCTCGGGCGTCCACTTGCGCTCATCGAGAAAATCAGCCGCGGTACGAAAGTCGTCGAGTCGAGCACCGTTTCGCGGGATGCCGGCGAAGTGAGCATGCAGCTGAAGAATCTTGTCCACATCGAGAGCATCCGAGGCGATGAACAGCTTTTGCCGCGGGTCGCGGCCCCGCCCTTCCAGCCATGCGATGTATTCATCGCCGGCGATGAACGGATCCTGGCTGTCGGCGCGCTGCCCGGTCCAGTCCGCCACCCAGTCGGGAGCGTCCCGGAGAAACTGCGTCGTGCCGAATGTATCGGGGAGCATGATGAGCAATTCACGCTGATAGGTCTGCTGCCATAACTCGAGGAGGCGGTATTGCGACGCTCGCAGCTGCTCATCGTTGTTCGCCATGGCCGCAAGGGCCATCGGCAGCTCGTGCGCATTCGTGCCGATCGCCTCGAGGTCGTGCTTATAGGCGAGGTAGGTGTTCGACGTCCCGGTGAAGCCATCGCCCAGCACATCGCTCATGGCCTTGGCTACATATTCCTGCCAGAGGAAGCTGTGCCTTCGCCGCGTGCCGAAATCGCTCACCCTTAGCTTGGGAATGCCGCGAAGCCGCTCCATCTTTTCCCAGAGTCTGGTTTTCGCGCGCGCATACAGGATGTCCAGCTCGAATTCGGTCAGATGCTTCAACGCTGCCCGCGTCCGCAATTCGCTGATGGCGGAAAGCGAGTGGATCTCCCACATCGTCGCCGCCGTCCACAGGCCGCGAAACGTGAGTGAGAATTGCCCGTCCTCAACAGACAATTCATAGTCAGAGAGGCGGAAATCGTGTTCGAGCCAGTCGAGGAACTCCGGCTCGAAGATGCCGCGCCGTCCAAAGAACGTGTTGCCCGCGAGCCATATGAGTTCTGACTTGTGGAAGCGCAGTCTTTTTGTGTGCTCCAGATGCTCGCGAAGCTCATCGAGACGGATCAGGTCGGCGAGACGCACGTTGGCCGAGCGGTTCACAAGCGAGAACGATGTCTCCACCTTGGGGAAGTTCTTCCAGATGAACTGCAGCATCAGCAGCTTGTAAAAATCGGTGTCGAGCAGAGACCGCGTGATCGGGTCCAGTTCCCAATTGTGGTTATGTGCGCGTCGTGCGAGGTTAATGATCACGATGCAACCACTTTACCCGAGTCCCATCGACGAGTTTGGCATCATGTGAAGGAGATGAAAATCGCTCCAGAGGATGTGCTGGTCGTTGTCGACGTGCAAAATGACTTCTGTCCGGGCGGCACGCTGGCTGTTACGCATGCCGACCGGGTGATCGAGCCGATCCACAGGGCCGCGCGAAAATTCAGGCATATCGTGCTTACGCAGGACTGGCATCCGAAGGGGCACTTGTCGTTTGCGGCGCGTCATCCGGGGCGTAACGCATTCGAGAGTATCGAAACCGCGCACGGACCGCAGATACTCTGGCCGGAGCACTGCGTTCAGGGAACCAGCGGAGCCGATTTTCATCCCTTGCTGAGTCTGCCGCAGGCCGAGTTGATCCTCCGCAAAGGACATGGAGTCGACCTGGACTCTTACTCGGCGTTCTTCGAGAACGATCATGCGACCCCGACGGGGCTGGGCGGGTATCTGCGAGAACGCGGCCTGGAACGGGTGTTTCTCGCGGGCCTGACTTATGACTTCTGCGTCGCCTGGTCGGCTCTCGATGCGAGGCGACTGGACCTGCCCGCAGTGGTAATTCGCGAAGCCTGCCAGGCAATCGACATCCACGGGTCGGTAGAGAGGATAGAAGATGAGTTTCGCGAGGCGGGGGTGACGGTCATCGACCGAATCACGGATGGATAAACGGCCGGTCACAAGCGGAGAGCGCGCTCCGCTGTCTAGCACGAACGAGAGCACCGGATTGCTCCGGTGCTCTCGTTCGTGGTTCGCGACTGCTAAGCTGTCGGAGCCTGCAGGATCTGCGCCAGGGCGTGGAGCCGGTTGGCGTCGGCCGGGGTTTTGGCAGACGACGAGGCTGTATCTACCGACGACGCCATGGCGTTGAGCTTGGCGACATCCTTCTTTCCGAGATTCGACTTCTGCGCACGCGCGACCGCCTTGTTCAGGTCGGCGATCTGCTTTGCGGGCAGCGCCTGCGAGCGGCTCAGCTGATCGAGGTATGCCTTGGCGACGATCAGTTGAGACGGCCAGGTGATCTTCGGCTGGTTCTGCACGTTGAGCTCGGTGAACTTGATCAGGTTGGCGGCGTCAATTTCGTTCTGGGTCAGGTTTTTCGTTGGCACCAGCTTGAAGACATCGAGGCCGCGAGCGATCTCCGACCCGTAGATGTAGCCGTTGTACCAGTACGCCGACCAGTCTCCGCCGAGGATGAGGTTTTTGGGATCGATGGCTCCGCGATCGAAGTAGGCGATCTCATAGGGATGCGCCGCGTCGGTGAAGTCCATGACGGAGATGCCGCCCTGATACCAGGCCTGCACTTCGATGTCGCGGCCGGGCACGGGGACGAGCGATCCGTTATGAGCTACGCAGTTTTCCGTTGGCCCCTGGGCTGCCGGCATCTTGTAGTAGCTGGCGAAGGAAAGCTTGTCGTCCTTGAGGTTGAAGATGGCGTCGGCTCCCCACTTGCTGGGATCGGTCGGACGGCAGCGCGGCTGCAAGCCTCCGCCCCACTCGTCGGTGAAGACCACCTTGCTTCCGTCATTCGAGAAGGATGCCGAGTGCCAGTAAGAGTAGTTGGGGTCGTTGACCGCGTCGACGCGCTTAGGATTTACCGGATCCTTGATATCGAGGAGAATGCCGTTGCCGGAGCAGGCGCCGGCGGCGAGGCCGATGGCTGAATATACGGTGATGTCGTGGCACTGGTTGGTGTCGGCCGGCTTCTCCGCTCCCTTATCGTGGCTGCCGCCGTTGTTGAGTCCGTTGATGGCGCCGCTGCGGGGATCAATAAAGACATGTGGGCTCGAAACTATCTTGGCTTCCTGCGGCGCAGCGATCGGCACCTTGATCACGTCGATGCGGAAGAGAGAGGTGTTCGGGTCTTTATCGGGAGCTTCACCTGAACAGCCGGCCAGTTCTTCGGACTGCCGCACGAAGGATGTTCCCGAGACGTAGATATAGACGTTGTCCTTGTCATTGGGATCGACGACCAGCGTGTGCGTGTGCGATCCGCGGCAGGTCTGGACAGCGGCTACCTGCTTCGGGTTCTTGATGTCCGAGATATCGAAGATGCGAACGCCGCGGAAGCGCTCCGGGCTGGCGGCCGGCAGGTGGCGCTCGTGCTCGTGTCCCGGCTCGGGCGGAGGCGGCGGCGGAAAGCCCTGCGTCCCGCAGTCGAGGCGTCCGTTGGGCATTTCGACCGACATGAAGAGGAGGTTGCCGTAGACCGAGACGTCGCCCTGACCTCCCGGACATACGAGCGAAGTGACCAGCGAGATCTTGGCCGGGTTGGAGATGTCGTAGAAATTCACGCCGTAGAAATTGCCCTGGAAGAGGTGATCTCCCTGGAAGGCGAAATCGGAGTTGGCGAAGGCCAGTCCGGCGATCACCAGCTGCATGGGCTTGGGGATCTTGTTCACCATGGCGCCGATGCCGAGCGTGCCCAGCGTCTTCTGAACAACCGGATCGTCGGGATCAGTAGCCGAGAGCTGGAAAGTCTGAGGCTTCTTGAGGAAGGTGACGTGCTCGATGCCCATTGCCGTCTCGCCGGCATCGTAGAAGCCGGGCTTCAGGGTGGCGCGCGGGTCGCTGGTGTCCGAGCCGGTCATGCCCGGCGGCAGCGGAGCGGGGGGCTGTGGCGCGAACGGGTCTTCTTCGGCAGGAGCTGCCTTTGCAGCGGGAACAGCCGGGGCAGCGGAGGTCTGCGCCTGCAAGATGCCGGTGGTGGAACAGATCACGGCCATCGCGAAGGCCGCGACCGCCAAACGAAAGATGGCCAAACGAAAAGCGAGAGCCCGCGCAGGGTTCATTGTTTCTCCTTCAACATGTTTTGCATAATTCTGATCTCGGCGCGCTGGCCGCTGTCGACATCGGTGACAAAGTCGAATATGTCGGCCTCCTGGCCCGCACCGGGGGACTCGAACAGCCCCTTCACCATCACCAGCGCGCCACCGTGGTGCTGAATCATGCCGGTCAGAAAGAGGCGGTCAAATTCCGCACCCCGCGCGTTGCGCAGCGCCTCCATCTGCACGGGAGTCAGCATCCCGGGCATGAGCATCGAATGGCCGTTCTTGTCCATGTCGGGCATGCCGGGCATGGCCATGGAGGTCGACTGGCCGCGGGCGACAAGCCAGCGCTTCATGAAGTTAATCTCGTCAGACTGCGAGCGGCTGATGCGCGCCCCGATGGCGCGTACATCTTTGTCCTCGGTGTGCGAGGGAATCAACGCAGTCATTTCGACGGCCTGGCTGTGATGCATGATCATGCCCTGCATGAAGTCGATGTCGGCCTGCGAGGCGCGTGGAGCGGTGGCGGACGTGGATGGCGGGAGGGTTTTGCTGGGCGTTCCCGGAGCGCCGGGTTGGACGATAACGGGCGAGTCGGTTGCAGGCGAGCCCGTCGCCTGCTGAGCGTGGGCGGCGATGGCCGGCAGGCCGCAAAGCAGGGCAGTCAGTGTGATCTCAAAAACGGCTATTTTGGGGGCACGGCAACTGCGGGTGGGGCACAATCTCCCCATCATCTCAGGCATATTCGGTGATTTCACCCTATCACGGCACTGCGAATTGCAATCATAAAGTGGCAATTCGCGGCGGTCCAGAAGATATGCGCGTGGCCGCCCGATCAGGCATGGCTTTTATTCGGGGCGGGCTGCCGGAATCACGGTCAGATCGACCAGCGAGACGCCGCGCAGCACGAGCACCGGATGAGGCCGTCCCACGCGCTCGGAGGTGAGCACCTTGTGCAGCTCGTTGATGGCGGCGATGCTTTCGTTGGCAAAGCGGAGGATGATGTCTCCATCGCGCATGCCGGCGCGGGCTGCGGGACCGTCGGGATCGAGGCTGGTGGCCATCACTCCCGAGGATGCCGCCAGCTTGTATTCGTAGACGACGCGGCGCGGCAGGGGAACATTCTGCGCGGCGATGCCGATCCAGCTGCGACGCACGCGGCCATGCTGCAGGATCTGGCTGGCGATGTATTTTGCCGTGTCGATGCCGATGGCGAAGCAGAGCCCCTGCGCGCCCATGATGGTGGCGGTGTTGACTCCGATGACGCGGCCAGCTGAGTCGACCAGTGGACCACCGGAGTTGCCGGGGTTGAGGGCGGCGTCGGTCTGGATGATCTCCTCCATCATGCGGCCCGAGGAGCCTTGCATACTGCGACCCAGCGCGCTGACCACCCCGGCGGTGACGGTGAACTGGAAGCCGAAGGGATTGCCAACGGCAATGGCAAGCTGGCCGACGCGCAGGTCTCTTGAGTTTCCCAGGGCGGCAGTGGGAGCCAGGAGGTGGTCGGTCCGCAGCACCGCGATGTCGGTATCCGGATCGTCGCCGATCAGCATGGCGTTGGCGGTGACTCCGTCGAGAAAGGTCAGGGTGATGCTCTTCGAGTCGTGTACGACATGGCTGTTGGTGAACACCAGCCCGTCGGGAGTGAAGACGAACCCCGACCCCGAGCCGCCGCCCCGGGACTGGCCGTTGCGGACGTCGATGTTGACGACGGCAGGACTGACCCGGTCGACGGCCGACGTGACGGCGCGCGAGTAGGCGTCGAGCAATTCGCCGTCGTGGTGATGGTAGTCGAGCGGAGCAGATCCGCTGGAATCGAGATCGGTAGAGCTGAGAGTGGTGAAGAACTCGTGCATTGGGGCCCTGCCTGTGTTCGGGAAATGTTAACTATAGATGCGATACCCCCTCGGGTGGATTCGGGCCGTCTGAGGATGCGGTAAGCGGCATGGGCCTGGTCGGTTGTCACAAAATACTATGCGACCCCTAAATAGCTGGAACCGCCGCTGACGATCCCCCGTATCGGGACTCATATCGCGAGGGGAACACCAGGGGGCACATGGCACACGACCTGCGGTTTGCGCTGCGCATGATCCTCTCTCATCGCCTGTTTTCTGCCGCGGTGGTGGCGACCCTTGCGCTGGGGATCGGCCTCAATACGATGGTCTTCACGCTGATCAACGCCGTGTTGTTCAAGCCGGTACCGGTGCCCGGTGGCGCGCAACTGGTGTCGCTGATGAGCCGCAACCTTACGCAGCGCGATAACAACACGATGCGCGTGTCGTACCCGGATTTCCGCGATTACCGCGCCCAGAACTCTTCGCTGGCGGCGCTGGAAGCGGCCAGCGATGAAGAAGGTACGTTGAGTGAAACCGGCAATCCTCCCCAGGCCTACCGGATGGAGCAGGCGTCCTCGGGCATCTTCGAAATGCTGCACATCCAGCCGGTCCTGGGACGCGGATTTCTTCCCGGCGACGACAAGCCGGGCGCGACGCCCGTGGTGGTGATCGGCTACGGCATCTGGCAGGACCGTTATGCCGGCTCGCCGGGCGTGCTGGGGCGGCAGGTGCGCATCAACGAGAAGCCCGCGACCATTGTCGGGGTCATGCCGAAGGGCTTCAAATTTCCCTCCAATGTAGATATGTGGACGCCGCCGGTGCCCACGGCCGACCTTGAGAAGCGGACGAACCGGCCGCTGGCGCTCTTTGGGATGCTCAAGCCGGGCGTCGGTATTCTCCAGGCAAACGTGGATATGAGCGGGATCGCGCGACGTCTTGCGGCGGGGTATCCCGATGATAAGGATGTCGGCATTACGGTCGAGACCTTCCACGAGCGGTACAACGGCGGAGGCATTCGCCTGGTCTTCCTGATGATGATGGGCGCTGTAGGCTTCGTGCTGCTGATTGCCTGCGCGAATGTCGCCAACATGATGCTGAGCCGCGCCATGTTGCGGCAGCGCGAGATGTCGATCCGGTCGGCGCTGGGAGCGTCGCGGTGGCGAGTGGTTCGGCAGCTGCTGATTGAGAGCGTGATGCTGAGCATCTTCGGCGGTGTGCTGGGACTGGCGCTGGCGTGGCTGGGGGTTCACTGGTTCGACTTGTCCACGCAGGATGTCGGCAAGCCTTACTGGATCGAGTTCACCATGAACTACACGGTGTTCGGTTACTTTGCCGCGCTGTGCATCTTCAGCGGATTACTCTTCGGCATAGCGCCGGCAATGCGCTTCTCACGGGTCGACGTGAACGAGGTTCTGAAGGACGGCGCGCGCACCGCGGGCCGCCATCGCGGGGGCAGGCTGTCGAGCCTGCTCGTGGTCTTCCAATTTGCGCTGACGCTGGTGCTGCTCTCGGGCGCCGGAGTTTTTGTTCACAGCCTGTTCGTGGCCCTTGCGGCAAATCAGTCGGTGCCTGCCGACCAGATCACGACGGCGCGAGTCGACTTTCCCGATGAACATTACAAGGACGCCGATGCCCGGCAGCGATTCTACGATCAGCTGCTGCCGCGCCTGAAGGCGCTTCCCGGCGTGACCCATGTGGCCCTGACGTCGAACCTGCCGGGGCTGGGAGCGGATTCACGAGAAATCGAGATCGAGCATGCGACGGTCAACGACCCGGCCCATCGGCCTTCGGTTTCCTTTGTCGTTCAGTCTCCCGGCTATTTCGATGCGATCAATCTGCCCATCCTGCTGGGCCACGACTTCAACGAACTGGACGGCACGGCGAACCACAAGGCTGCGGTGCTTACACGCCAGTGCGCGGAGCACTTCTGGCCGGGCGGGTCTGCGATCGGGAAACGATTCCGTTTGTATGACGAAAAGAATAAGCCTGGCGACTGGATCACGGTGGTCGGCGTGTCAGCAAATATCGTTCAGGAACTGCAGGAGAAGTCGCCCAATCCGCTGATGTTTATTCCTCTTCGCCAGGAAGGCTGGAACGGCATGGCCCTGCTGATACGGTCAAGCAATCATCCCATCGCCGCGGTGCGCGCCACGGTGCAGACCATCGACCAGGATTTGCCGCTGCGCGATGTGTACACACTGCCCCAGGCGATTCAGCATCAGCAGTGGTATCTCCACCTCTTCAGCAAGATCTTCGCGGGATTCGCCCTGATTGCGCTGATGATGGCGGCAGTCGGAATCTACGCGGTGCTGGCGCAGGCGACGAACAGCCGCACGCAGGAGATAGGTGTGCGCATGGCGCTGGGAGCCGACGCGCGCAACATCGTTGCGCTGGTGATGCGCCGTGGATTATGGCAGATCGCGGCGGGCCTCGGGCTGGGCCTGGCCGCAGGGGTACCGGCGGCGCGCGTGATGGCCAACCTGCCCATCGGAGTCTCTCCTTCTGACCCGCTTATCTTCGTGGTCGTGGCTTCGCTGCTGGCGATCGTCGGCCTGCTGGCCTGCTGGATTCCGGCACACAGAGCCGCGACGCTCGATCCGGTGAAGGCGATCCGCTATGAGTGAGAGCCGCAGCCCGTTTACTTTTTGGCCGTGGCGGGTTTATAGCCTGAGCCGCCTGCCTTCTTCATAGCTGCAGTTGCTTCGTCGATGCTGAGCAGCGGCGTGGTTTTCACGCTCTTGCAGGCTCCGCCCGCAGCGGCGGCCATGGCGAAAGCGGCTGCGCTGGTGTTGTCGGGCATCTCGAGTAGCGCAACGATGTCATAGTCGCCGAACGACAGCCACCCGCCAGTAATGTTGCCGCCGAGCTTTTGGATCGTTTTGCGCACGGCTTCAATGCGGTCGTGAGGACGTTTGATCATTGCCGCCCATGCTTCGGCGCTATAGGAAACCTGAAGAAGATAACTGGGCATGGATAGCCCCCTTTCAACCGGATCCGCGCTCGGATTCCGGCCGGCGGCGAGTATACACGCCGCCCGTGAAGCGGGACTATGAAATTTTCCGGCGCCAGTCGCGGCGGGACGGGTTCGGCCTAACTCGCGACTCCGGAAATGTAGGCTTCGAGGTGACGGATCGTCTCCTGCTGCTCGTTGATGATCCAGTTCACCAGGTCGCCGATGGAGATCATGCCGACCATTTCGCCGCCTTCCATGACGGGAAGATGCCGCACGCGGTTCTCGGTGATGATGCGCATGCACTCTTCCACGGTGTGACGCGGCGAGACAGAGATAACCGGGCTGCTCATGATTTCGGCGACTGCAGTTTCCTTCGAGGAGCGACCCATCAGGATGATCTTGCGGGCGTAGTCCCGCTCGGAGATGATGCCCAGTAACTTGCCGGCCTCCATAACGGGAAGCGCGCCCACCTGCCTTTCAGCCATCATCTCGATGGCCTGATAGACGGTGGCATCGGGCTGCGTGGACCAGATAGCTCCGGCCTTGCGCCTGAGAACGGCGTTGATTGGAGTGGTCAATTCGCTCATGGGATGACTTCGGGGAGAGGATGATACTGCCCGGATACGGCAATTAGCA
>Ga0210396_10004657_pt1 | contig 13380 bp, 11 predicted proteins | sample IncBWH17OmetaG_FD_155466 | JGI IMG/M metagenome (GOLD analysis project Ga0210396, IMG submission 155466) | Forest soil microbial communities from Barre Woods Harvard Forest LTER site, Petersham, Massachusetts, United States - Inc-BW-H-17-O ...
GCTGACGTCGGCGCGTGCGCCGAGGGGGCTCGGTGGGCCGCCGTCAGCGCAGCAAGACGTCGACGAGCGTCGCCGCGAAGAAGACGACCGAGACGTAGCCGTTGAGCGTGAAGAAGGCGGCGTCGAGCCGCGACAGATCGCTCGGGCGCACGATGGCGTGCTCGTAGACGAGCAGCGCCGCGACGACGACGACGCCCGCGAGGAAGGGCAGCCCGAGGCCGGCGACGTGCGGCAGCGCGAACAGCGCCGCGAGCGTGACGGCGTGGAGCGCGCCCGAGATCGCGAGCGCGCCCGCGACGCCGAAGCGCGCGGGGATCGAGTGCAGGCCCGCGCCGCGATCGAAGTCGCGATCGGCGAGCGCGTACAGGACGTCGAAGCCGGCGATCCAGGTCGCGACGGCGATCATGAGCAGGCCGGGCACGAGCGTGAAGGTGCCGCGCACGGCGATCCACGCGCCCGCGGGGCCGGCCGCGATCGCGAGGCCGAGGAACAGGTGGCACAGGAACGTGAAGCGCTTCGTGAACGAGTAGCCGAAGAGCAGCGCGAGCGCGACGGGCGACAGCGCGAGGCAGAGCGGGCCCAGCAGCGCGGCCGCGGCGACGAAGACGGAGGCGCTCGCGAGCGTGAGCGTCCACGCGGCGCGCAGCGTGACGGCGCCCGCGGGCAGCTCGCGGCGCGCCGTACGCGGGTTCTGGGCGTCGATGTGGCGATCGGCGATGCGGTTGAAGCCCATGGCCGCCGTGCGCGCCGCCGCCATGGCGACGACGATGCCCACGAGGCGGAGGATCGTGAGGCCGTGGCCGCGCGCCGCGATCGCGGCGGCCGACAGCGCGAAGGGCAGCGCGAAGATCGTGTGCTCGAACTTGATCATGCGGCCGAACGTCACGACGTGGTCGAGCGCGCCGCGGGCCTCGGTCGGGGGCGTGGTCGTCGTCATGCGTGGGCCATCCAGCGGACGGTGGGGGCGGGGGTTCGAACGAGCGCCTCGAGGGGCGCCCCCAGATCGTCGACGTCGACGTCGATGAGCCCGGGCTTGCGGGCGGGCGCGAGGGAGCCGCACGAGTCGAGGCGCAGCGCCTCGGCGCCGCCCGTCGTCGCGGCCTCGAGCCAGCGCAGCGCGGGGATCGCGGGGAACGCAGCGCGCAGGGTCGCGATCTCGCCGAACAGCGACACGTCGGGCGACGACGCGAGGCTGTCGGTGCCGAGCGCGAGCAGCACGCCGTCGGCGAGCAGCGCGGGCACGTCGGCGAGGCGGCCGCCGATGTGGAGGTTCGAGCGCGGGCAGAGCACGGCCGTCGCGCCCGTCTCGTGGGCGAGGCGCCGATCGTCGGCCGTCGCGTGGACCATGTGGACGAGCAGCGGCGGCGCGGGCGACGCGAACGCGCCCAGCGTCGCGAGGTAGGCGAGGGGCGACTTGCGCGGGACGCGCGTCTTGACGTCGACGCCCATGGCGGCGAGCACGGCGGGCCAGCGGCCCGAGCCGTCGCGCAGCAGCGCGAGCTCGTCGGGATCCTCGGCGACGTGGATCGACGTCGGCAGCCCCGTGCGCGCCGCCGCCGAGAAGATGCGCCGGAGCAGGCCGTGGTCGGCGGAGTAGGGCGCGTGCGGCGCGAGCACGTAGCCGAGGCCGCGCGGCCACGGGTGCGCCTTCGACGCGACGGCGCGCTCGCGCGCGGCGTCGGCGAGCGCGTCGCCCGTGCGCGCGTCGCGCGAGCCGAGCAGCTCGTGAAAGATCGTGCCGCGGAGGCCAGCCGCCGCGATCGCCGACAGCGACGCGAGCGAGTTGCCGACGTCGCCCACGGCCGCCGTCCCGAAGCGCACCGCCTCGGCGGCGGCGCGCGCCGCGGCGTCGCGGCGCTGCTCGTGCGTGAGCTCCTCGCCCGCGTGCATGCACGCGCCCGCCCACGCCACGAGGCCATCGCCGCCCGGCACCTCGCCCGCGAGCGCCGCGAGCTCGAGGTGCGTGTGCGCGTTCACGAGCCCCGGCAAGAGCGCGCCGTCAGCGCGCTGCTCGGGCGCCTCGGCGAAGCGGCGCCGCAGCTCGGCGCGCGGTCCCACGGCGCGCACGGCGTCGTCATCGTCGAGCGCGACGGCGCCCTCGGCGAGCCACGCCGGGCCGCCTGGCACCATGGGGACGACGACGCGCGCGCTGACGAGTCTCATGGCCGTGGTCAGGCGGCGGCGAGCCGCTCGTAGCGCATGTTGCGGCGCCGCGGCTCGAAGCCCGCGTCGCGGATGTAGCGCTCGATGTCCTGCGCCGACAGCTTGAAGACGGCGCCCGCCTGGGACACGACGTTCTCTTCTATCATCGCAGAGCCGAAGTCGTTGCCGCCGAAGCGCAGCGCGACCTGGCCGACCTCGGGCCCCATCGTGGGCCACGAGACCTGCAGGCTGGGGAAGTTGTCGAGGTAGAGGCGCGCGAGCGCGAACACGCGCAGGTAGCGCATGGCCGTCGTGTCGTCGTGCAGCTTGAGGCGCGTGCCCTCGGCCTGGAACGGCCAGCAGATGAACGCCGTGAAGCCGGACGTCTGGTCCTGCAGCGCGCGCAGCCGCTCGAAGTGGTTGATGACGTGGCGCGGCTCTTCGCCGAAGCCGAACACCATCGTCGCCGTCGTGCGCAGGCCGAGCGCGTGGCCCTGGCGCATGACCTCGAGCCACACGTCGGTCGTGCACTTGAGCGGCGAGATCGCGTAGCGGATCTCGTCGTCGAGGATCTCGGCGCCGCCGCCGGGGATCGAGTCGAGGCCCGCGGCGATGAGGCGCTCGATGACCGCGCGGATCGGCATGCGCTCGATCTCGGCGATGTAGCGGATCTCCTCGGGAGACAGGCCGTGGATCGCGAGCGGGAAGTTCGCCTTCATCCAGCGGAACAGATCCTCGTACCACGTGAGCGGCAGGTTCGGGTTGAGGCCGCCCTGCAGCAGGATCTGCACGCCGCCCAGATCGACCGTCTCCTGGAACTTCTTGGCGAGCTCCTCGCGGGACAGCACGTAGCCCTCGGTCTTGTGCGTGGGCGGGCGGTAGAAGTTGCAGAACTTGCAGCGCGTGACGCAGACGTTCGTGTAGTTGACGTTGCGGTCGATGATGTACGTCACCTCGTTGCCCGCGTGCAGGCCGCGGCGGCGCGCGTCGGCCGCCGCGCCGAGCTCGAGGGTGGGCGCCTCGGCGTACAGGCGCAGGCCGTCCGCGGGCGACAGGCGCAGCCCCGCGGCGGCGTCGGCGAGCAGCGTGTCGAGCGAGTGCGCGCGCGCGGGCCTCACGGAGACGGGCGTCGCCGTGACCTGTCCGTGCGCCTGCTCGAAGAGGCGCAGGCGCGAGCGCTCGCGGAAGAGGCCCGCGGCGTGGCCGCGCTCGAGGAACGCCGCGACGCCCGACAGTTCCTCGCTGCCGAGGCGATAGCGGATGTTCTCCGTGAGGTAGCGCTCGTACAGCGCGGGCGCGTCCGCTTGGTGCGGCGCCGCCTCGGCCCATCCGCGCGCGATCTCGGCGCGGTGGATCATGCCCTCGGACAGGCTCTGCTGGAGGATGCCGATCTCGTCTGCGCCCAGCACGTCGGGGCGCGCGGCCCACACGGCGTAGACGAAAGGCAGGCCCGTCATCTCGCGCCAGGCGGCGCCGAGGTCGACGACGTGCGGGTACCGCTCGGCCGCCGCGAAGCCGGCGTCGCCGATGACGAGCGCGCCCGTGCGGCCCGCGGCGGCGTCGAGGACGGCGTCGTGAGGCACCTCGCGGAAGCGCGGCGCGAGGCCGCGCTCGCGGCACAGCACCTTGACGAGCGCCGCCGAGCTGCGCGACGCGCCGTCGAGCGTGATCTCCTCGAGCTCGTCCCAGGGGACCTGGCTCACGAGCAGCACGGTGCGCACGGGCCCGAGGCTCGCGATCGCGATCCCGGGGACGGCGCGCAGCTCGACGGGCGACTCGGCGTAGGCGGCCGTCGGGATGAGGCCGACGTCGACCTCGCCCGCGGCGAGGAGCTGCGCGCAGCGCGACGGCAGCTCGAACGACAGCCGGAAGCGATCCTCGCCGAGGCCGCGCTCGAGGCCGTAGGTGATGGGCCGCGCGTTCAGGAACGAGACGGCCGCGATCTTGAGCTTGCTCACGACACGACCTCGAGGCCGCGCCGGCGCACGTCACGGCGGAACGGCTTGTCGGATACGAGCGCGTCGCCCTCGGCGAGGACGTTGTAGAGCGTGTCGCGCTCGACGGGCGCACGACCGGCGTTCTGAATGATGCGCACGATCTCGGTGGGGCTCATGATCTGCGGCGTCTCGGCGCCGGCCATGTGATAAATCCGCTCTTCCTGCACGGTGCCGTCGAGATCGTCGGCGCCGAACCACAGCGCCGACTGGGCCGTCTTGACGCCCAGCATGATCCAGTACGCCTTGATGTGCGGGATGTTGTCGAGCAGCAGGCGCGCGACGGCGTAGGTGCGCAGGTCCTCGACGCCCGTCGGCCCCGGCAGCTTCATGAGCGCGTTGTTGTCGGGGTGGAAGGCCAGCGGGATGAAGGTCTGGAAGCCGCCCGTCTCGGCCTGCAGCGCGCGCAGCTGCAGCATGTGGTCGACGCGCTCCTCGACGGTCTCGATCGTGCCGTAGAGCATCGTGCAGTTCGAGCGCAGGCCGAGCCGGTGCGCCGTGCGGTGCACCTCGAGCCACTCGTCGCCCGTGCACTTGTCGTCGCAGATCTTCTTGCGCACGCGCGCCGCGAAGATCTCGGCGCCGCCGCCCGGGATCGAGTCGAGGCCCGCGGCGCGCAGGCGCGCGATGACCTCGGCGTACGTCATCCCGTACTTCTTGGCGAAGTAGTGCAGCTCGACGGCCGTGAAGGCCTTCAGGTGGATGCTCGGCTGCAGGCGTTTGAGGCCTGCCAGCAGCTCCGTGTAGTAGTCGAACGCCAGGCCCGGGTGCAGGCCGTTGACGATGTGGATCTCCGTGATGGGATCCTTGGCGTCGAGGCGCGCTTGCAGCTTCCCCCAGGCCTCGGCGTGCGACATCGTGTACGCGCCGGGGTCGCCCGCTTCGAGGCGCGCGAAGGAGCAGAAGCGGCAGCTCGCCTCGCAGACGTTCGTCGCGTTGATGTGGAGGTTGCGATTGAAGTACGTGCGGTCGCCGTGCAGGCGCTCGCGCACGTCGTTGGCCAGCGCTCCCACCTCGAGGAGGTTGCGGTGCGCGAAGAGCGCGACGCCGTCTTCGAGCGACAGCGGCTCTCCGTCCCGTACCTTGTCGCGGATCCTGGGCAGTGCGTTCGTTGAACCCATCAGGTCACTTCCTCCAGGGCGTCCTCGAGGACGTCGTTCACCAGCCGCTCCGCGGCCACGAGCCCCGCGCCGCGGATGAGCGTCACCGCCTCCTTGCGCGTGAGGACGGGGTTGTTGGCGTTGTCGCCGAGGCGCAGCGCGCGCTCGCTCATGATCTGCGCGAACAGGTCGTCGGCGCCGAAGCCGAAGCACATCTGCGCGAGGCGCGGCCCGAGCGTCTCGACCTCGGCGACGACGTGCGTGGCCGCGGGCAGCTCGAGGCGGCACACCGCCGTGAAGCGGACGGTGTCGAGGCCGTAGGGCTCGCCCTCGGGCGTGGGGATGACGCCCCACAAAGACAGGTCTGCGCCGACGAGCGCGCGCAGCCGCGCGACGCGCGTCTGTTCACTCTCGCCGCCACGGAACGGCACGCGCGCGACGAGGCGCGCACCCGCCGCGTGCTTCAACGTCGCGAGGTCGGCGCCCACGAGCGTCGTCGCGCCCGCGTCGCGCGCCGCGGCCCAACCGCCGAGCGCCGCGAGATCGGCCGCCTCGACGTACGAGACGGACGCGTCGCGTGGCCCGCGCCAGGCGCTCGTCGCGAGCAGCCGTCGCGCGCGCGCGAACGTTCCGCGTCGACCGAGCGCGGCGTCGCGCAGCGCGTTCGCGCGGCGGCCGAGCGAGAAGAGATCCTCGACGGGCGTGGCCGCCGTCGCCGGCGCCGGCGTGGCGCCCGTCGGGTCGAGGCCCGCGCCGGCGCTCATGTCGCGCCTCCCGCGCCCCAGCGGGGCTGAAGCTGGTTCGGCAGGCCGAGCTGATCGAGCGCGCGGCCCACGACGGTGTCGAGCAGCGCCTCGATCGTCGTCGGGCTCGTGTAGAACGACGGCGCCGCGGGCAGCACGACGGCGCCCGCGCGCGTCACGGTCAGCATGTTCTCGAGGTGGATCGTCGACAGCGGCGTCTCGCGCACGACGAGCACGAGCTTGCGGCGCTCCTTCATCATGACGTCGGCCGCGCGGCCGATGAGGTTGTCCGAGATGCCGTGCGCGATGCGCGCGAGGCCGCCCGTCGAGCACGGGATGACGATCATGGCGTCCCACCCGGCCGAGCCCGAGGCGAACGGCGCGTGGAAGTCGCGCAAGCCGTAACGCTTGAACGGGTAGGGCGGCACGTCGCCGAGCTCGTGCTTCCACACCTCCGCGCCCGAAGACGAGAACACGAGTCCGACCTCCAGCTCGGGGACCCTGAGAGGATCCCCGTGCCCCCCGGTGGCTCGCTCCGCCGGGCGAAGCCCGACTGCGCTCGCGGCTGCGAGGACATCCAGCAGCCGCTTCGCGTAGATCGAACCCGAAGCGCCGCCCACGGCGACCACGAGCTTCACGTCGCCACCACGCAAGCGAGCTTCACGAGGCCACCACCAACGACGCGACGCCGGACGGGAACAGATCCGTGCCCTCGACGTTCGCGAAGCCAGCCGCGCGCGCGAGCGCGACGAACTCGGTCAGCGAGCGGAACTGCGCGATCGAGTCGGGCAGATAGCGGTACGCCTCGCGGTCGCCGGTGATGGCCCAGCCGACGAGGGGCAGCACGTGGGCGTTGTACGCGTCGAAGAAGAAGCGAGGGCGCTCGGCCCGGAAGAACTCGAGGATCGCGACGCGGCCGCCCGGCCGCACGACGCGCCGGAGCTCCGCGAGCCCGAGCGGCAGGTCACGCAGGTTGCGCACGCAGAAGGCCGAGAACGCGCCGTCGAACACGCCCGCGCCGTAGGGCAGGTGGTGCCCGTCCGCGCCGTGCGTCGCGATCGTCGCGTGAGGCGGGATCTTGGGGCGGCCCGCGCGCAGCATCTCGCGCGAAAAATCCGCGGCCGCGACGCGCGCGCGTGGCGCCCGTCGCACGATCTCGATGCCGCCGTCGAGCGTGCCCGCGCCGAGGTCGAGCAGGCGCGGCGTCTCGCCGAGGCCCTCGAGCAGCCTGCCGATGGCCTTCTTGCGCCACAGGCCGTCGACGCCCGCCGACATGACGCGGTTCGCGGCGTCGTAGCGGCCCGCGACGCGGTCGAACATGCCGCGCACGTCGTGGCCGGCCTCGGCGAGGGACGAGGTCGAGACGTCGGCGTTGGCCGTCACTTGGGCAGCCCCAGCTCGCGGTAAATCGCGTCGACGCGCGCGATCACCTCGGGCGTCATCTTCAGGACCTCGGGCCACTCGCGCGTGAAGCCCTCTTCCTTCCACTTGCGCGTGGCGTCCACGCCCAGCTTGCCGCCGAACCCGAAGGCCGACGACGCGTGGTCGAGCACGTCGATGACGCCCTCGGCGAAGAACACGTCCCGCTTGGCGTCGATGTTGTTGAGCGCGCGCCACGCGACCTCGCGCACGTTCTGCACGTCGACGTCCTCGTCGACGACGATGATGCACTTCGCGAACATCATCTGACCCATGCCCCACAGCGAGTGACAGATCTTGCGCGCGTGGTGCGGGTAGTCCTTCTTGATCGAGACGATGCACAGGTTGTGGAACACGCCCTCGATGGGCAGGTTCATGTCGACGATCTCGGGAAAGGTCAGCTGCAGCAGCGGCAAAAACAGGCGCTCGGTCGCCTTGCCGAGCCACGCGTCCTCCTGCGGCGGGGGCCCGACGACGGTCGTCGCGTAGATCGGATGCTCGCGCCGCGTGATGCACGTCAGGTGAAACACCGGATAGTCGTCGGCCAACGAGTAGTACCCCGTGTGGTCACCGAACGGCCCCTCGCGGCGGAGCTCGTCGACGTCGACGTACCCCTCGAGCACGAAGTCCGCCGACGCGGGCACCTCGAGGTCGACGGTCTTGCACTGCACCATCTCGACGGGCTTCTTGCGCAGGAAGCCCGCGAAGAGGAACTCGTCGATGCCGTCGGGCAGCGGCGCCGTCGCGGCGTAGGGCAGCACGGGGTCGCCGCCCAGCGCGACGGCCACGGGCATGCGCTGGATGCCGAGCTCTTTGTAGCGGCGCATGTGGCGGCGGCCCGTCTTGTGCAGCTGCCAGTGCATGCCCGTCGTGCGCGCGTCGTAGACCTGCATGCGGTAGCAGCCGACGTTGCGCGTGCCCTTGTCGGGATCGCGCGTGATCACCATGGGCAGCGTGATGTACGGGCCGCCGTCCTCGGGCCACGTCGTGAGGATGGGCAGCTTCGTGAGATCGGGCTCGTGCTCGATGATCTCCTGGCAGGGCGCCGACCTCACCGTCTTGGGCATGGCCGTCGCGACGCGCGCGACCTTGGGCAGCATGCGGATCTTGTCCATGAGGCCCACGGGCGGCTGCGACTTCACGAGGGCGCCGATGGCGCGCGCGTGCTCCTGCAAGTCGTCGACGCCGAGCGCCCACGACATGCGCCGGCGCGTCGCGTACGTGTTGATGAGCGCGGGGAAGCGCGAGCCCTTGACGCGCTCGAAGAGCAGCGCGGGCCCCTCGGCGCGCATCGAGCGCTGGGCGATCTCCGACAGCTCGAGCACGGGGTCGATCTCGCGCGTGATGCGCTTGAGCTCGCCGCGCTCCTCGAGGTAGCTCACGAAGGCGCGCAGATCGTTCCAGTGTGGCGGCACGCTGGGCGAGGCCGCGGCGACGTTGACGCTGTCGAGGGCGATCGCCATCAGGACTTCCTTTCGACGGACAGCGCGGCGAGGTCGCGCAGCGCGTCCCGGAAGCGAGAGGGCGGCACGGCCTCGAGCTCGGTCACGGCGTCGGCCGCGAACGCGAAGGCCTTCTCTCTCGCGCGCGCGACGCCGCCCACGGCGCGCGTCTCGGAGAGGATCTGCGCGGCGACGTCGGCTGGGATCGCGGCGCCGTCGCGCTGGCCGAGCTGCGCGCGCACGCGCCGCCCGAGCGCCGGGTCGGCCTCGCAGGCCAGCAGCACGGGCAGCGTGAGCTTGCCCTCCTGCAGATCGAGGCCGACCGACTTGCCGGCCGTCGCCTCGTCGACGTCGGCGTCGAGCACGTCGTCGGCGATCTGGAACGCGCGGCCGAGCGCGCGGCCGTAGCGCTCGAGCGGGCCGTCGAGGGCCGGCCCCACGGCGCCGCCCACGCGCGCGCTCCACGCGATGAGCGAGGCCGTCTTGCGGTCGATGACGCGGAGGTAGTCCTCGACGGTCGCGTCGGGGTTGCCCGCGCGCTCGAGCTGCGCGACCTCGCCCTCGGCCATCTCGGTGACGGTCGTCGCGAGCGACTGCACCATGGGCAGCGAGCCCGTGAGCGCGACGGTCTCGAGCGCGCGCGCGAGGCAGAAGTCGCCCACGAGCACGACGATGCCGTTGCCGAACACCATGCGCGCCGCGGGGCGCCCGCGGCGCACGCGGCCGTCGTCGACGACGTCGTCGTGGTACAGCGTCGCCGTGTGGATGAGCTCGGCGGCGCAGCCGACGGCGACGCCGAGGTCGAGCGGCACGCCCGCGGCGCGCGCGCCCAGCACGGCGAGCAGCGGCCGCAGCCGCTTGCCGCCCGCGCCCAGCAGGTGCGCGCCCACCTGCGGGATCGGGCCCACGGGGCTCTCCATGCGCTCGGCGAGCTTGGCCTCGACGAGGCGCAGCTCGTCGGTCACGAGCGCGGCGACGTCCTCGACGCGCGGGCGCGTCGGCGTCTTGCCGTGAGCGACGACCGAGGGGACAGACATGGCCGGTATATTGGGCATGGAGGCGAGCCGCGTCACGACGTTTCTAAATATTCAAAATGAATTGAAAGTTCGCAAGGACCATCTGCACGCGAATGAGCGTCAGCGCCCGCCCCGCCCCGCGGCGCGTCGCTTGGGCGCGCGCGGGCGCGCCGGCGCCGCGGGCGGCGGATCGGCTCGCGGCGCCCGCGCCTCGACCCTGAGCACGTCGCGGAACCGGCCCACGTCGAGCGTGAGCTGGCCGAGCAGCATGTCGAGCAGCGTCTCGCCGAGCGCGCAGATCTCGTGCAGGCGCTCGAGGCGCTCGACTGTGAACGCCGCCGCGGCCGCGAGCCGGCGCGGCGCCGCCGCCTGCGCCGCGCGCGCGCCCGCGACGGCGCGCGCGACGACCTCGACGGCCGCGCCGATCTCGCGCCGCTCGCGCTCGTTGAGAACGCCCGAGATCATCTTCCAGAAGTCCGTCTCGGCCTGGTAGTGCTCGCGGCGCTGGCCGCGCACCCACACGCGGTGCACGACGCCCCAGCGCCCGAGCGCCGCGAGCGTCATCGAGGCGCTGCCGGCCGAGATGCCGAGGCGCGCCTGGATCTCGGCCTGCGGCAGCGGCTCGTGCGACAGGTACAGCAGGCCGAACGTGCGGCCCATCGTGCGCGTGAAGCCCCAGAACTCGGCGATGCGGCCGCAGGTGTCGACGCCGAGGTCGCGCGCGCGACGCAGCTCGTCCTCGGGGTTCGCCGCGCCGGCCATCGTGCGCCTGCTTTACACGGCGTCCGCGGAGCGTTCAAGTCGTGACGCGGGCACGAGGCCGCCGTCCTCGCGCGCGGCGAGCTGGCCGCAGGCGGCGTCGATGTCGTCGCCGCGCGGCGTGCGGATGTACGCGGGCAGCGACGACGCGCGCACGCGCTCCTGGAACGCGCGGATGCGCTCCGCCGAGGGGCGCTCGAAGGCCGGGCCCTGGAACGGGTTCCACGGGATGAGGTTCACCTTGCACGTGATGCCGCGCAGGAGGCGGATCAGGCGATCCGCGTCGGCGTCGCTGTCATTGACGCCCGCGAGCAGGACGTACTCGAACGTCACGTAGCGCCCGTGCGACAGCGGAAAGGCGCGCGCCGCGTCGAGCAGCTTCGCGATGGGCCACTTGCGGTTGACGGGCATGATGCGGTCGCGCACCTCGTCCGTCGTCGCGTTGAGCGAGATCGCGAGGTTGGGCGCGGGCGACAGCTGCGCGAGCCGCTCGATGCCCGGCACGAGGCCGACCGTCGAGACCGTGATCCGCCGCGGCGAGAAGTGCAGGCCCCACGGGTGCTGCAGCAGGCCGAGCGCGCGCGTGACGTTGTCGAGGTTGTGCATGGGCTCGCCCATGCCCATGAAGACCAGGTTCGTGGGCCGGCGCCCCGCGAGCTTCGTCGCGCGGTAGACCTGCTCGACGATCTCGCCCGCCGTGAGGTTGCGGCCGTAGCCGAGCGTCGCCGTCGCGCAGAAGCCGCAGTCCATGGCGCAGCCGACCTGCGACGAAACGCACAGCGTGAGGCGGTGGTGCTGGGCGTCGTTGCCCTGGGCGTCGTTGCCCTGGGCGTCGTTGCCCTGGGCGTCGTTGCCCTGATCCTCGGGGATGAGCACCGACTCGATGGCGCGATCGTCGACCGTGCGAAAGCGCAGCTTGCGCGTGCCGTCGCGGGCCTCCTGGATGACGTCGGTGCGCAAGGGCCGCAGCGGCACGGCGGCGCCGAGCGCGTCGCGCGTCTTCTGCGGCACGTTCGTCATCTCGTCGGTGCTCTCGACGGCGTGCTCGTGCAGCCAGCGGAACACCTGCTCGCCGCGGTAGGCGGGCGCGCCCTCGGCCTTGAGGCGCGCCGCGAGCTCGGCGGGCGTGAGCGAACGCAGGTCGAGGTCCATGGCGCGGCGGAGACTACCGCCCAGACCGCCGCGCCGCTAGGGGGCGCGACCGGAGGGACGACGCCGACTACGGCGGCAGCTGCCCGGTCAGGCAGCAGCGGAAGCCGACCGAGGGCAGGCGCACGGGCACGGAGGGCGCCGGGATCGACGAGTCGCACTGCAGGCCGGGCGCCCGCGTCACGGCGGGCGTCACGGAGTTGTCGACGAAGCTCGCGATGTCGTAGGCGCCGCCGCGCAGCTCGTAGGGTCCCGTGGTCGAGGTCGCCGCCGCGCCCGTGATCGTCCACTCCTTGACGTTGCCGCTCATGTCGTAGAACTCGTCGCCCGCGGCGGGGGACTGGTCGGAGACGCACATCGTCGCCGATCCCGTGGGGACCGTGGCCGCCGGGTTGGGCTGCGTGAAGTCGAAGCCGTTGCACGCGGTGCCGATGTAATTGTTGCCGTACGGGAAGGTCGTGTTGCCCGACCCGTTGCAGACGTCGAACCACTCGGCGACCGTGCAGAGACGCCAGCCCGTGCCCGTCTTCTCGCACGCGGCCTCGGCCTCTTCCTTCGTGACGTTCGTCCAAGGCTGCTTGCCCGGGACCGAGCAGGGCCGGCGCGTCGAATCGAAGCCGTGGTCGGTGGCCGTCGCGTCGTAGCGCGTGGCCTCGTAGACGAACATCGTGACGTTCTGGGCTGCCATGTAGACGATCTTGTCGTCCGTCGTGCGGTCCGACTGCGACTTGAGCTCGTCGACCTCGCCGTTGCAGTTGTCGTCGATGCCGTTGCAGACCTCGACGCCCGGCGTCTTCATCTGGCCGTTGCACTTGTGGCCGGTCGTCTGCGTGTTGTCGCAGATCCAGGTGCCCGTGCCCGCGCACGGCCCCGAGCCGACGACGCAGGCCTTGCCGATGTCGAAGGCCTCGTCGACGACGCCGTTGCAGTTGTTGTCGAGGCCGTCGCAGCCCTTCGAGGTGTCCTCGACCTCTTGATAGGTCGACGGATAGTTACACACCCATCCGTTCGCGCCCGCGCAGGTCGGCGTCGTCCCCGCGCAGACCCCCAGCGACTTGCACGTGATCGTCGCGGCGCCGACGTTGTCGTCGATGAGGCCATTGCAGTCGTTGTCGAGGCCGTCGCAGATCTCGACGCCGCCGTTGGTCTTCGTGCAGGCCGTCTCGCAGCCTGGCACGTTCGGATCGCGATCGTAGTAACCGGCGAGGCAGGTCCCCTGCTGGCACACGCCCATCACGCAGCTCGCCGTCGCGAACGGATACGTGCACGCCTTGTTGCATGCGCCGCAGTTGGCGGTGTCGTTCTGGAAGTCGAAGCCTTCGTCGATCATGCCGTTGCAGTTGTTGTCGAGGCCGTCGCAGATCTCGACGCCGCCGTTCGACGGCTCGCACTCGCAGCCGTTCGCGACGTTCTTGTCGGCGTCGACGAAGTCGCCGACGCACGTGATCGCGCACGTGCCGTTGTTGCACGAGGGCGTCGAGTTCGGCGCCGCGCAGCTGTTGAGGCACTTGCCGCAGTTGAACGGATCGGTGAGGCGCTCGGCCGCCTTGTCGTCGCACAGCTGGATGCCCGTGCCCGCGGCGCCGCCCGCGCCGGCGTGACCCGCGACGCCCGCG
>Ga0210396_10004658_pt1 | contig 13378 bp, 11 predicted proteins | sample IncBWH17OmetaG_FD_155466 | JGI IMG/M metagenome (GOLD analysis project Ga0210396, IMG submission 155466) | Forest soil microbial communities from Barre Woods Harvard Forest LTER site, Petersham, Massachusetts, United States - Inc-BW-H-17-O ...
AATGCGGATCGACAAACGGCGGTGACAACAACCGCCCCTCTGCATCGATTTCTTCAATGGCCTTCGCCTGCAGCTGCGGTTCAACAGCCACAATGCGATCCCCATCTATTCCGATGTCAATGCCAGTGCGGCCATCCGGGAGATTAGCGCGGCGAAAAATCAAGTCCATAAAGAGGTTATCAGTGTCAGTTGTCAGTTGTCAGTTGTCCGTGGGCAGTTGTCAGTTGTCAGTTTCCAGTTATCAGTTGTCCGTCGGGCAGGATTCAGTAAGCGACGGGGTATCCGGTCTGTAAAACTTAAAACTGCGCTGATGCCTCGACTAAAACCCGAGTTACGAATCGCGAGCAACTTTTCTCAAGCAATCATCAAAAAAATCTCCAGCCTTCTCTCACGGACAACTGACAACCGGCAACTGGCAACCGCCACTGCCAACTGCTTTACCAATTTGGAACTAACACGGCTGCCCCGTGGATCCGACCACCTCGCAAACGCGCTAAGGCTTCGTTTGCGTTCGACATCCAGAATGATTCGGTTTCAGTACGCACGGGGACCTTCGGCGCCAGGCTGAGGAAGGAAGTGGCATCGGCTCGGGTCAGATTTGCTACCGAATGGATGCTTCGTTCTCCCCAAAGCAACGAATACGGAAACGATGGGATGTCAGTCATATGGATTCCGCCACAGATGACGCGGCACCCCTTTCGGACGGCACGCAACGCCGAGACAACCAGAGGCCCGACAGGAGCAAAGATGATGGCGGCATCCAATGCGTGAGGCGGAAGTTCATCGGATCCCCCGGCCCAGGTCGCGCCCATCGAAAGAGCGAACTCCTGGTCGCTTCTTTTACCCGGTCGGGTGAACGCATAGACTTGACGGCCTTCGTGGACCGCGACCTGCGTAATGATGTGTGCCGCGCCTCCAAAGCCGTATATCCCGAGATGAGCGGTCTCTTGGACAGAACCTGCCATCACCAATGAACGGTAACCAATCAAGCCCGCACACAGGAGGGGAGCCGCTTCCACCTCGTTGTACGAATCATCCAACGGAAAACAAAAGGCGGCATCTGCCACCGTGAATTCAGCGTAGCCGCCATCGATCGTGTAACCGGTGAACCGGGCTTCGTCACATAGGTTTTCCCGATTTGTCTTGCAATACTCACACCGGCCGCAGGTCCAACCGAGCCAAGGGATCCCGACACGCGTCCCTACTCGAAGATGTCCGGCTTGCGTTCCGCATTCTACGATTTCTCCGACAATTTCATGTCCCGGAATGAGAGGAAGTTTTGGGTTCGGCAATTCACCGTCCACGACATGGAGGTCCGTCCGGCAAACAGCGCAGGCCAGCACCCGCACCAGTACCTGTCCGGCACCCGGAGCAGGTTTGACCACCTCGCTTTCGCGGAGAGCGGTTCCCACTTTTTCAAGAATCATCGCGCGCATAGGAATGTTCGGCATTCAGTCTAACGAAAATGGCGTAGGTCGCCGAATCGTTTTTTTACCGATGGGGGGAACGCGTCGACCAATCGGCGTCCCGTCCAGGAAGAGTGCTCATTAACACAGGGGGCAGCGCCCAGGAGATCTGGAGTCATCGCTTTGCGCCAAAATGCTGGCACTGCCGAAATGTCGCAGCTATCGTGACGGTGGCCGGTGGGCCATGGACACCTCACATGGGGCTGATATTTGGTTTTCTGTGCCATGAACGCATCTGAAGGCCAGCAACTCCAGCATCGGCAGGGACCGCGAGAGAAGTGAGCTACCAGTTGAGCAGCTGGATCAAAACCAACGGATTCATTCTCGGATTGTTCGGAGTCGTCCTCCTGGCGTTTCTCTTTCCGGACCCTGCGGCGCGCCACGGATGGCTCCATCCGGATCTGGTCCAAAACATCGGCATCGCTTTAATTCTCTTTCTCCAAGGGGTTTCCATGCCTTTGGAAAAGGTGAAAGAAGGGGCTGGGAATTGGAAACTGCACGTGATCATCCAGAGTTTCACGTTCCTGATCTTTCCGCTGGTTGGCCTGGGATTCGGCTTTGTTCTGCAAAGAATCTGGCCAGACGAACCGCCGGCAGTCCGCGACGGTTTTCTCTATTTGTGCGTCTTACCCTCCACAGTCTCAACGTCGGTGGTGCTGACCTCCGTGGCAGGAGGCAACACGGCGGCGGCAATTCTGAGCGCGGCTTTCTCCAATATTGTCGGGGTTATTCTAACTCCTCTCCTGGTCAGCCTCCTGATCCACGCGTCCGGCCAGGCCGGATCCGGCTCGCTCGGACCGCTTTTGCTGAATATTACCATGCTGACCCTCTTGCCGTTCGCCGGCGGGGTCGGACTTCGCCCATTCGTTCGTCTCTGGGTGGATGCCAATAAGAAATGGGTTAACAGAATCAGCAACACCGTGATTCTATTCTTCGTCTACAGCGCCTTCTGCGACTCCGTCAAAGAGAGAATCTGGCACGAGTTTGGCCTTCTTCTCACACTGCAGATCCTCCTCTGCGTCGTCGCACTCTTTGGGGCTGTTTCACTGCTGATCTATCTCGCCTCGCATCTGGCACGGCTAAATCGCGAAGACGCGATTGCCTGCTACTTCTGCTCTGTTAAGAAGACGCTGGCGATGGGGGTTCCCCTCGCGATGCTCATCTTCGGTTCGCGGACCGATCTAAGTCTGATTCTCCTTCCGATCATGTTCTATCATCCGTTCCAGCTCTTGACCAATGGTATCCTGGCGAACCATTGGGCTAAACATGGCGTATCTTCCATAAAAAACCGCTAACGCGAAAAATGTCGCGCCTAACAAAATACCAAGGGCCCCTCCCACGATCGGTATTCTCTCCCCGTTTTCTCTAGATAATATTAGGACGCCAAGTCCTAAGAAACCTGCGGCCAAGCCGATTAAGCTCGATGCAGTCGTTATTTTCCCCAACCGTCTTTGCGTATTCATTTGCTCCGTCTTTCCTGTTCGCCACCTTCAGGCGGCTTCATCAGGTTAAGACAGTCACCGTCGAGCAGTGTGACGGTTCTCTGACGAATTTTAACGAGCAGGCCCAATCTAGGCAGCAACGCCAGATTGGCTGATGAGTTCGCGGAGCCGGCTCGCCAGATCGGGTGAGGCAAGAAATCCATGGTCGCGGAACAACTCGGCATGCTTTCGGTCAAGTTTATCGAGTTCGTTCAACCGGTCTGGAGCGACATCACTGACCCTGGCCAATGTACCCTTGGTAAATTCCATTCGGTCAGGATCGACGTAGCCCGCCTGCATGAAACCGCGCGTTTTTTTAGCGCATCGGCAAGGGTTAGCGACATTGACCAATCCGCACTTATCATTCATGAATTGATAAAGATCGCGCCGCGCACGGGAGAGTAGTTGCCGAAAATTGTCCGGTGATACCTCCATCACCTCGCCTCCAACTTCGCTGGTCACACCGAAATATTCCCCGAGGATGAAAGCGAGACGCTGACGCCGGTCAAGGCATACCAGCATCCCGGTCATGCACCCAATGCGAGCTTCTTCGACCAGCAGCGGCATTTCGACTGGCACGCTCCTCGGGTCCGGTAGGTCAAGGTCGGGCGTATCGTCGAGGGCACGACCCATATCGGTGAATGTGATGCTCTGCTCTTCGAATTCGGACTTGCGTACATTGAGCAAATGATTGACTGCGATCCGGTAAAGCCACGTTCGAAATTTGCTCTGACCTCGAAATGTGCTCAGCTTGGTGACAACCTTGACCAGAATTTCCTGCGTTGCGTCCTCAGCCGCTTCACGGTACCAAACCATTCGGATGGCAATGTTAAAAACCCAAGGCTGGTGACGGCGCACTAATTTTTCCAGGGCCTCCTTATCCCCAGCCTGCGCTTTGGGGACAAGTTCTTCATCCGCGGGTACGCCGTTCTCTGCCTCTTTTTCGCTGAAAGGGTTGGTGCGTTCTCCATTCATTTCAACTCCAGAATTGTCTCTAAATGTCTTCATCTCAACCGGTTTAGACATTCTGAAGGGCCTGGTGTGACAGTGCGCGTAACTATCGCAAATAAATTTGCACCACCGGCCTCCGAAGACATCCTCAGATCGTCACGGTAGAAGGGGTTCCTCTTTCCTCTCCAAGGTCGCCGACGCCGTTTGCGTAGGGGCTTTCAGCGAAAGCGGCTAATTCCAAAACCTGATCATGAAAGCTGCGGAGCGTGCTTCTATGGCCAACGCTCACGATCGTCGGATTCCATGACGTAGCGCGCAAGAGGCCGTAAAGCTGCGACTCGGAGCGTTCATCTAAGGCGGACGTCGCTTCGTCCAGGAACAGAAGCGCCGGCTCCGTCAGAAAAATCCGAGCGAAAGCAAACCGCTGCTGTTCTCCGGGCGACAACCGCCGAGACCAGTCCTGGACCGTATCCATCTCGTTCACAAGCGCTCCGAGGCCCACTTGCGTCAGCACAGTCGCAAGCCTCGTCGCCGAAAGGCTGTTTTTGTCTCCTCCCGGGTAAAGCAGGGCGGCGGTAAGTGTGCCAAGCGGCAGGTAGGAGCGTTGGGGCACAAAAAGAATACGCCCTTTCGGCAATCCGATTTCGCCTCGACTGTATGGCCAGATCCCGGCAATCGCCCGCAGCAATGTACTTTTTCCTGCGCCGGTTCGCCCGGTAACCAGTACCGCCTCGCCCCGCCCGGCGGCAAACGAGACACCGCGCAAAAGCGGCGTACCATCGGGAAGATCTAGATCGACTCCATCGACGACGACTCCAGCTTCGACGTTGCGAGTGGAAATCTTTTGGGGTTCACGTGTCGAGCCATGGATCGCAGTGAGCCGTTCCTCGAATCCGCTCAACCGCTCCGTCACCGCCTGCCAGGCAGCGATGCTGGTGTACGATGAAATGATGAAAGAGAGCGAACTCTGAACCGAGTTGAATGCGCTGACTACCTGCATCAGGCCACCCAGCCCAATCTGCTTGGCAAAGTAGCGAGGCGCGACTACCACCACGGGAAAAATGAGCGCGACCTGGGCGTAGCCCGATGTAAACCAAGCCAGACGTTTCTGCCGTTTCATGATCTGCCAAAAATTCCCGAATACGCTGCGGAACCGCTCTTGAAAGACGCCGAGCTCCATCGCCTCACCGCGATAAAGGGCGACACTTTCCGCATTCTCCCGCAAGCGCACCAGGCTGAAACGGAAGTCCGCTTCGAACCGCTGCTGGTCAAAGTTCAACGGCACCAGCGGTCGCCCGATTTTTATGGTCAGCCAGGTACCCACACCCGCATAGAGTAGCGCTGTCCAGACGAGGTATGCAGGGACATGGAGTGTTCCCCACGGCCCCAACGGGATCCCCACCGGCCCTGAAAGCCCCCAGAGAATGACCAGAAATGATGCCAGAGAGACGACCGATGTGAGAAGACCAAGTGAAAGAGTCAGGACGTACGAGGTGAATTGATTGAGATCCTCCGAGATACGCTGGTCCGGGTTGTCCGTCGCACTCGTAAGTTCCAGCTGATAGTAGGCGCGATCGGTCAGCCAGGCGCCCAGATACTTCCGAGTCAGCCAGCGACGCCAACGCACTTGCAGCATCTGATTGAGATAGAGCGCATAGACCGCCATGACGATATAGAACGCCGCGAGGATGCAGAAGACGCCCAATTGGTGGAAAAACTCGCCGCCGTCCAATTTTTGAAGCGCGTTGTAGAACGCATTGTTCCACTCATTCAGGCGCACGCTGATGTAGACATTCCCGAGGTTGAGCGCAACCACAGCCAGGAGAAGTCCCCGCGCAGCCCATTTCTCCTCGGACTTCCAGTAGGGCTTCGCCAGCCGCCACGCGTCACGCAACGCGTTCCGCTTTATCCTGTCCATTACCAAAGCCCACCGTTTGGCCTGACAAAGATTGCTCCGCTTGATTTCATAAAAATTGCTCCCCGTAAAATATTACCGAACGCCAGAGAAATAACCCCATCGGCTGGCTGGTACATTGCCGCGACATTACAAATCCGCAACCACGGACGACACATCGGCGCACTAGGTAAAGCGTGCTGCCTGACACGGTTGCCGGGAGACAAAGCGGGACGCTTCGTTTGCATCCCCTAAACGCCGACTCCTTCCCCTCACGTGCCGTAAAGGCGGTCGCCAAAGTCTCCCAGTCCAGGCAAGATATACTTTCGAGAGTTCAATTCGCGATCGAGCGCGGCTGCATAAATTTTAATTCCGGGATCGAGCGATTCAACAGCACGCACACCTTCCGGAGCGCAAACAATACAGACAAGAGTCAGATCTTTCAGGGCGGCACCTTGGTCGATGACGACCTCGATTGCCCGGACCGCTGAACCTCCGGTCGCAAGCATCGGGTCAAGAATCAACACACGTTTAGTACCGAGTGGTGGAAGCTTGCAATAATAGCTTCGTGCAACGGCCGTTTCCTCGTCGCGTTCGAGACCGATGTATCCGACGCTTACGTCGGGCAGCAAATCGGTAAACGGTTGCACCATGGAAATCCCGGCTCGGAAGATCGGCACGACGACGATCGGCTGAGAAAGGACACGGCCTAAATGGGACTCGAGCGGAGTTTCGACCGTTGTTTCTCGCGTGGCAAGATCGCGGGTCGATTCAAACGCCAGTAACAAGCTTATCTGGTAAGCCAGAGTGCGAAATGTCGCCGGCTTGGTCGTGCGATCTCGAAGATGCGTTACGACGTGCGTCCCAAGCGAATGGTTGAGAAGATGTAGCATGGATGACGGTTCACTTTAGGTCCCAGTCTCCAGTTGTCGCGCATATTTCAACGGCTTGAGGCTTTCGCCGCCGCTTCGGCTATTCGCTCGATATGCGCTCGGAAATCCGGATCCTCGCCCTCCAATAACTCCAAGAGCGCGTGGCGGAAATCCGCACGACGGCACCATTCGCGCATGTAGTCTTCCCACGATGACCAGAGGCGGCGGGTCTGCTTGTTCATGCGCTCTTCGTACACCAGGATATAGGCGCGTTCAAAAATCGAAACCAGAATCCCGAAGAGTGCCAACTTCCGCTCCATCTGTTCTTCGCTCAGTTGGCCGAGTGGCGCACTTTTGCGGAGAAGTTGAAGGTCCGAGTTGTCCAGCACCAGCTTGAGAAAGTTCGTATATTCATCTGAGAGACGCTGGTAGATCTCTTCTTCGTCGACGAACCTCTCTTTCCGACGTTCGATCACAAAGACCAGAATGGCGAAGGGCAGCGCGAAGGTCTCCACCAGGTAAAACGAAAATTCGACGACCTCTATCCAATGCATCGCGCAATCTCGCCGATGGGCGTGATAAAAACACATCCATAGAGCCTCGCGACAGAAGCTTTAGCCCGACTTTAAGTGCGTCGCGGGGCCTTTACTCTAGAGCTTGCTGCAATCTTCCCAAAAAAAACGTTCTTTCCTTGAGCAGACAATGGCTGCCTGCTAAGCGTGCGTTCAATACTCGAGGCGTCCATTTATGGGCGGGAATCTTTTTTTCGCGGGTCGAGATAAGATTTAAAAAGGAAACGATCTTCATTTTAGCTCCAGTAAATACCAATATTATAGATATTATGGCAGTTATGGATAATATAGCAAGTCGTTTTGCTTTATTTGTCTTTCCTCCCTTTTTTTGTCCCATTAGCGTTCGAGATTGTTCCAATCGTGCGTAATGCATGAAGGTCAGACGCTTCTTCGAAGTTCAGGCGCTTCTAAGACATCAAATTCTATAATCCAGTACCGGCGATAAATCGCCGGCCTACTTTCTAGTCGTCCCTCCGGGACACACCGGGCACCGGCACCGCGTTAAACGCTAAAATGTCCAAACTCCAGGCCCCGACGGGGCATAAACCCAGGCAACGCTAAACAGATACTTGACCCTGGCTCAAATACCCGCTTCTTCGTACCACGGGTCCGCTTCGGCCCAGACGATGAGATTCTTTCTGACCAATTTCCTGGTAACTCTGAGCGCTTATGGGCTGATAAGCTTCGCTTACCCTAGTGAGGCGATTGTTATACCTAGGATATGTCTGATGTGGGCAGCTCCCATCCTAGGAACTCTAGCGGCATTGTTTGTCACCAGGGTTTCACTGCTCGGAAGCGCTTTCGGAGCGGAGGCTCTGGCCATCTACACGATTACCGGTATCTATTGTGTGGTTTATCATCAAAGAGCGATTCTCGATACCCTGCAATACGTCACCATCGTGTACTTTCTGCCGGGAGCGATGCTGGCTCTGTTCGTGGGCGTTTTCGCAAAGCGCATCCTAAGGTAATGTGGGACGTTTTGTTCTCATTCCGACGCCGGTACGCCGGTACTTCGGCACACTGATACGTGTCCTCTCAGGCGGGCCACGGCATTCTGCAAAATACGCAAGTGCGACGTGATACGCTTGAGCTGAACGTGGACGACGCTTTGTTCCCGGAGGGCCAGCAAGGTCGAAGTTACCTCTTTTTTCAGGTCAACGGAGAACTCCTGGAGCCGCGCCTTGCTCAATCTCTCGACGTTCTCGCCCAGTTGATCAACGTATTGATCGAGATCCGGGAATTCATTCAACGTTGCCCCTGTCTGCAGAACTTCGACCAGGTGGTTCAACTGATTGGAGATGGCTTCAGCGAACGCGCGGACTTCCTTCCGTTCACCGTGGCCAGGGAATTCATAAATATGTTCGTCAAGCGCCCCAATCGCCAGAAAGAGATGTCGCGCATAGTTGACTGCGCTGAGTGTCGGTTCGATCTCGCCTCGAACGTGCGACGGCTCGCTCAAAAGTCTCTGCGAAGCAGTCGTCGCGTTCGTAATCTCTAGCGCGGCCTGGCGCTTTGTTCGTTCGATTTCCCGGAGGGCAATACCCTTACCAAGGTACACACCGGCGACCGTGTCGAAATACTCCCTCACCGCTAACAGCGTGCGGGCAAGCTGCAGTGGGAGTCGTTCCCGCTCCCAGATCGGAAACAAAGTATAACCACCGATCAATGCGAGCATTCCACCAATCAGCGTATCCAATATTCGAAACAGGCTCACCGCCCAGTCACCCGGATTGGCAAGATCCAGCAAGACCATGAATAAGGGCGTTATGACCAGAGTGAAGAACCCATACCCAAAGGAGCGGATGGAGAAAGACACGAACGCTAAAAGCGCGACGCAGAAAAAGAGCATCCCCGCATCCCGCCAGAATATGCTGATCAACATCGCAATTACTCCCCCGACAATGGTGCCCACGATGCGTTGAATCACCCGCTCGATCGTTCCTCCAAAGTTCGGCTTCAATACGACCAGCACGGTAACGACGGCCCAAAAGCCGCGCGGCAGACGCAAAGCCTCCCCAATCGCAGTCGCAATCGCCGCCGTAGCAGCCAGCCGTATCGCGTGCCGGAAAGTTACGGACTGAAATGTGAGATTACTTCGGACGATCGCTAGATACCGTGGAGATTGGCGTTCCTTTTTGGGTCCAGTTGCTGCCCGGACGGAATCCGTCAAACGACCGGTCTTCAGATTTCCAACGATCTCCGCATCGGTTCTCAGCACGTCCAGAACGGCCTTAAAGCCACGCGACAGCTTACCGATATGCACCAGAATCGAAAAATCGTGGATTTCTGTGTACGTCCCCGAACGCAATTTTTCGACTGCCTCCTCCAGTAAACCAACCGCGTGTTCAAAGTCTCGGAGATCGACGTTTCCGCCTCGGCGCAAGATGGAGGTCGCGATGATTTGGTTTACCCGAACCAATTCGATTTTTGCCTGGGTGATCTCTTTGCTCACCTCGGAGAATCGGGGATGCGTTCTCACCAGAAGCATCTGTTCATGGAGAGCAACCGCAATGCTCGAAAGTTGCGCGGCGTTTTCGATCAGTGCGAGCAACTGACTGCTTCGAGCGCTTGGTCCCGCCCTTCCCACTCGAATGGCGGTCCAGACTTTTCTGGCCTTTTCAAGCGCAACCACTAAAGCCTCGAAGCGATTGGGAAACGGATCTTGTGCTGAGACCTCATCGCCGGAGTCCGTACGGTCCAGCGAAGATGCCGCCTCCAGGAGATCCGCCAGATTCATGTAGCACTGCGAGACAGCCTCAATCACGGGCGTGAATGCGTGCAGAGGCCACAGGGCCAGAGAGAGGCAGGCGGCCCAAAGCCCGCCCGCAACGCAGAGCAACAATCGAAACGAGACGTCGTTCGCATGCGGCAAGGCAGCTGTGATGACAAACATCAGGGAGGTCGTAAAACTGACTGTCGAAGCTGTATTTCCAAATATCCCAATAAACGTCGCTGTCGCCACCCACAGGAAGGTGCCCACGATGATCAGAGGTGGCGACACGTTCAAAATAGACGCCGCCAGGACCGCACAGGCTACGCCGGCAGTCGCACTGAGAGTCGCCATGGCCTTTTGCCGATACGCGCCGCCCGTGTCGGTGACAAGAACCAACCAGGCCCCCAGTGTCACGATCACGGCGGCGCCTAGTTGATGAAATGCCAACCCCAGGCCGATTGGCACCGAAATGCCCAACGCCGCGCGCACGCCCTGCGGGAACTGCAAGCGGTTGGACTCCATTCGGAAAAACCGCAACAAATCTTGGAGCATGGCCGGTTGAGAAGCGGTCCTGGGCGCGGTCATTGTTCAGGATTCAGGGGTTACAGAATGGATCTACGGATTCTTGCTTTGTCGATGGTTCAACTTCTTACCATTTGGACTCGATTTAAATTGTAAATCTTAATTCTGCCGCCGCTGGGCTTTCTCTCCTGCGACTCCTCACCGCAACGCGACCGCTGGCCCCTTTTCGTCAGCAACTTGACCGGGATCTTCAGGTGTTGGAAACTTGTCTTCAAATGCGCGTTATTGTCATCGGGGGAACCGGACACATCGGGACTTATCTCATCCCACGATTAGTGAGTTCAGGCTACGAGGTCTTCAATGTCAGCCGAAGCAAGCGCGCTCCGTATTGTGATCATGGTGCGTGGAAGTCAGTGACCAACATTGAACTAGACCGTTCAGCAGAAGAACGGTCAGGGAATTTCGGAAAGCAGATCCGTGACTTGCGGCCGGATATCGTGATCGATTTGATCTGCTTTACCCTCGAAAGTGCGCACCATCTGGTGCAAACTCTTCGTGGCGAGATTCAACATTTTCTTCACTGCGGCACGATCTGGGTCCATGGACCCAGTGTCCAGGTTCCGACCACCGAAGAGGCGCCGCGAAAGCCCTTTGGTGACTACGGCATCCGAAAAGCGGCGATCGAAGAATATCTGTTACGTGAAGCTCGTCTGGGGGCATTTCCCGCCACGATATTGCACCCGGGACATATCGTCGGACCCGGCTGGGAACCGTTGAATCCAGCCGGCCATTTTAATCCCAAGGTATTCGAGACTTTGGCTCGCGGTGAAGAATTGATCCTCCCAAACCTCGGGCTCGAGACTGTGCACCACGTCCACGCCGACGATGTCGCCCAGGCGTTCGCGCTGACCATCGTTCACCGGAGCGTGGCGATCGGAGAAAGCTTTCATGTAGTTTCGGCCGCCGCTCTGACCCTCCGCGGGTATGCCGAAGCCGTCTCTGCCTGGTTTGGGGGAAAAGCCAAGTTGCGGTTTTTATCATGGGATGAATGGCAAAAATTCGTCTCGAAAGAAGACGCCGCCGCCACCTGGGATCACATCGCCCATTGCCCGAATTGCAGCATTGAAAAGGCTCGCCGGCTCTTGCAGTACCAGCCGCGATACAGCTCCTTGGAGGCCGTGTACGAGTCGTTGCGCTGGCTAATCGAACATCAACTCATCAAAGTCTCAACCGGCGACCCTACCGCTGGGATAGTCCTTTGATTACCGAGCCGATGATCGCCCCTGCGCCGGCCGCTTCGGCGCTCTCACCTGAGCCGCCAAGATAAGGTCTGAGCGCATGCGCCAGGTTCGAGAGCGGCAGCGATTGGAGCCAGATGCGGCCCGGTCCGGTGAGCGCGGCGAGGAAGATCCCGTCACCGCCGAACAGCATGTTGCGAATGCCCTGAATCCGAGTGATCTGAAATTGCACACTCCCCTCGAACATCCCGACGTGTCCGGGATGAACCCGCATCGTCTCGCCCTGGCGGAGATCGTAGATCACCACCTCGCCGTCAAGTTCGATCCAGGCCTGACAAGCGCCGGCGATCTTTTGCAAAAGAAAACCGTCTCCTCCAAATATCCCAGCCCCAAGCGATTGCTGGAATCCGACACTCAGGTCAACTCCCGGGGTCGAGCATAAGAAGCCATGACGATGAACCATGTAAATCAGACCGGGTCGAACTTCGACCGGTAGAATATGACCCGGAACCCGGGTCGCAAAGGCCAGCAAACCTGGTTCACCCTGCGCCGAATATTCAGTCATGAAAAGCGAACCACCCCCTGCAACTCGTTTGAACGCCCCGAGGAACCCACCACCACCATGCTGCGCGCCGGTCTTAAGCTGGATTGAATGGCTCATCCAGGAGAGTTCTCCTGAAACAGCCACCACGCTTTCACCCGGTTGAAGTTGGAATTCGAGTACGGGTAACGTTGTGCCGATGATGCGATGATTCATGAATCCAAATTGTTCTGACCCGGTACGGCCAGCGGATACCAATCACGGACTTCCTTCACCAGGTCAACCTCGAAGGACGTGTCCGCTGCGATACCATGCACTCGAACCTCGTATCTCGGGGACAGGACGCTAAAGCAACCGGAGCGAGCTACTTCGCTCGATCAAATCGGCGGAATCGCCGCACAACGGTCCCCGATGGTAGCGCATCACCCCCAAGCTATTTTCCAGGACGATTTCTGTGTAACTCACTGTACCCGCGTTCTCGCTGTGCATGCAGATACTCAAAGCACTGGGCTTCGGCAAATGCGATCGGTGAAGCGCGCGCAACCATTGAAGCGTTCCAGCGCCGGATTTTTTCCACTCGTTTTCGCAGATTTCTGCTCGTTTTGCCTGCACGATCGATTCATCAAAGCCGGACGAAAACCAGTGCTGTGCGGTCCAATCGCATCGCTTCGTGAGGAGTTGGTCCTGATTCCAACGTAGCTCGGCCACCGAACGCTCGCGCAGTGCGATCGCAATCAATCGAAACGGAGGCATCTGATGGAGTGGGAGCGCGATCAACGCCGAATGCAACTGGTTGCTATTGTCTGCCGACAATAGCGTTTTGACCACCACTCCACGGCTGATTACCCGGTTCCCTTGCCGCGTCGGAGTCGCGTGCCAGTTCATCAGTGCCAGCGAAAGGCCGAGATTATTGACCCCGATCCAGGTCCCGCCGCTTGGTTCCCTCGGATAAATCGAACAGCGGTTTTCGGTCCGATGCAGCTCGGGCCGCAGAGCCACCGGTCGGCGCAGCGATTCGTCGCGGTTCATGCCCAGATAAAATCCTTTGGAATTGGGAATGAAAGAAATGGTGCACATCAGATTGCCGCCAGCAGCCAGTTAAACCCTGGTCACCGAACCGTTCCTAGG
>Ga0210396_10004660_pt1 | contig 13378 bp, 11 predicted proteins | sample IncBWH17OmetaG_FD_155466 | JGI IMG/M metagenome (GOLD analysis project Ga0210396, IMG submission 155466) | Forest soil microbial communities from Barre Woods Harvard Forest LTER site, Petersham, Massachusetts, United States - Inc-BW-H-17-O ...
TCGTATCCGGAAACGACGGTCCCGCAGGAAAGCTTTTTCGTGCTCGGCGACCACCGTTCCATGTCGAACGACAGCCGCGACTTCGGCCCCGTCAATCAGAGCTTCATCTACGGCAAAGCGGTGTTTGGGTACTGGCCCATGGATAAAGTTGGGAGAGTACGCTGAGCAACATGTTGTGCGGGCGGCCCCGCCCGCGAGGGTACAGATGACTACACGACCCCATGACGAAACTCGAAGCGAGTTCATCAGAGACTTGGTGATGGCAGCCGCAGCAAATGATTATGAGAATCTTCCGGTCATCATTCAGGACGTCACAAACTGGGGCAAAGCCGGAATATCTCCCCGGCGAGGGAGGAGATCATCGAAGCAATCGAGACTTTGGTTGTCGACGGGCATGCGCAGTGTTATTTGCTTTCGTCGCGTGCGCCCCACTCGACTGCAGTTAAGTTCGATCGAACTCGAGTCGACGATCTCTACTTCTATCTAACTCCCGCCGGCAAAAAGATCGTGAAGAACACAGAAGAACTCGGAGTCAGCGAATAACTTCTTCCGCGATTTAAACTTCCTTGCTACAATCTTTAAAATCCACTCACCGGAGCGAGAATGCAAGCTATCCTTGCGCTGGAAGACGGGCGAGTCTTCCGAGGCAAAGGCTACGGCGCCAAAGGCGAATGCTACGGCGAAGTCGTTTTTAATACTTCCATCACTGGCTACCAGGAAATCTTCACCGATCCATCCTATTCAGGGCAGATCGTTGTTCTGACCAATCCTCAGATCGGCAACTACGGTACCAACCAGGAAGATAACGAAGCCACGCGTCCGTGGATCGAAGGCCTGATCGTGCGCGAGTTCTCGAAAGTGAGCTCGAACTGGCGTTCGCAGCAGGTCGCCGAAGAGTACCTGGAACAATTTAAAGTGCCGGTGCTCTCGGATATCGACACGCGGGCGCTGGTGCGGCACTTGCGCGATCACGGTGTGATGCGCGGCGTGGTCTCGACCCTCGAAAGCGACGCGGAGAAGCTGGTGGCCAAGGCGAACTCGATTCCGAAAATGGACGGGATGGACTTGGCAAAAGTGGTGAGCACCAAAGGCCCGTACGTTTGGGAGGTGGGTGAGCGCTCGCATGAGCCGGTGGCTCTAGTGGGCGTGAAGGACGAGCCGGCGCGCTTTCATGTAGTCGCCTACGACTTTGGGATTAAGCGAAACATTCTGCGGAAGCTGCGGGGTGAAGGTTGCCGGGTGACGGTGGTTCCGGCGCAGACTCTGGCGGAAGATGTGATGGCTCTGAGGCCGGATGGAGTTTTTCTGTCGAATGGTCCAGGCGATCCCGAGCCGTGTACTTATGCCGTGGACAGCATTCGGCGGCTGATGGGAAGGATGCCGATCTTTGGCATTTGCCTGGGACATCAACTTGTGGGCATCGCGCTCGGCGGAAAAACGTTCAAACTGAAATTCGGGCACCATGGCGGGAACCATCCGGTGAAGCAGTTGAAGAGCGGGAAGATTGAGATCACGGCGCACAACCATAACTTTGCTGTGGATCCCGATTCGCTGCCAGAGAGTGAAGTTGAGTTGACTCACATCGATCTGAACGACTCGACTTTGGAAGGCCTGCGGCACCGGAACCTGCCGCTGTTCAGCGTGCAGTATCATCCCGAGGCCGCGCCGGGGCCGCATGACTCGCACTATCTGTTCAAGGATTTCGTGACGATGATGGAGGAGTGGAAAGGGTGAGGCTTCTGACCATAGTCGCGCTGCTGTCCTTGGTCCCCGTCGTTGCCTATGCTCAGATTGTGGGTACCTGCCCACCAAGCAGCGTAAGAGCCTCCGTTGACGTTCGACATCTAAGAGGCCTGTTAGTTGACCCGAATTTGGCGGTGATACCAGCGGCGCGCATTACCCTGCAGAAGTCAAGTGGTAACGATTTCCGAGATCTCAAGTTCATTGAAACTGACCAACTTGGAAGATTTGATTTCGGACGCATCGAGCACGGTTCGTATCGCCTCAAGTTTGAGCCCCTGCAAGGACTCTGCCGTGCACTGGTTGCCGTTAGGGTATCGGGCAAAGGCTGGCGAGGGATCAGAATGACGGTTCCAGTAGCGGCGACCGATACGTGTCCCGCGTACTGCGACGATAGAGTGAAAATTGAAGAGATCGAGTGATTTATTGTTAAGTTTGTCGGTTTTTTTGCTTTGAAAGGGCGCGCCTTCAAGGCGCGCCGTAAGGGGCAAAGAGTAACTGCGGCTTTAGCCGCCGAGGTACCGTCGTGAGACCAGCCAGAGAGCAAGCTACGAACACCGGCCAAACCTACATGGTCACTTCCTCAACTTGGGAGCGTCGTTCTCTCTTTCGCAATGAGCGTTGGGCTCGTTTGTTCATCGACACCCTCCGTCACTACGGCGAGTCCGCCTATCTTGTGCACGAGTTCGTGGTCATGCCCGATCACTTTCACATTTTGCTCACTCCAAAGACGAGCGTGGAGAAGGCCGTCCAATTTATCAAGGGTGGTTTCTCATATCGAGCTAAGAAAGAGCTTGGTTCAAATATGGAGGTCTGGCAGAAAGGGTTTTCGGATCATCGCATTCGCGATGCGGGAGACTATTTGCGCCACGTCGATTACATTCGGCAAAATCCGGTTCGTAAGAAATTGTGCGAACGCCCAGAGGAGTATCCGTATTCATCGGCAGCAGTTGATATTGAACTAGATCCGGTACCTCAGGGGCTAAAGCCCGTTCGTCTCGCGAGCTCGGATGGCGCGTCTGAAGCCTCGCTCTTTCAAAACAAACCCGCTGTCGCAGTGCGCGTTCAAAACAATCCCGGGAAGATCGCATCGTAAATGCCCAAACGCACTGACATCTCGAAGATTCTGATTCTCGGCTCCGGTCCCATCGTCATCGGGCAGTCGGCGGAGTTTGATTACTCCGGCACGCAGGCTTGCAAGGCGCTCAAGTCTGAGGGCTATCAGGTGGTGCTGGCCAACTCGAATCCGGCGACCATCATGACCGACCCGGAGGTTGCCGACCGCACTTATATTGAGCCGCTGACGCTCGAGTACCTGGAAGAGATTATCCGCATCGAGCGGGAAATGTCGCCGGGCGCGGGTTTCGCCGTGTTGCCTACGGTGGGCGGGCAGACGGCGCTCAACCTGGCGATCGAGCTTTCCGATGGCGGCGTCCTGGAAAAGTACAACGTGATCCTGATTGGCGCGAAGGTGGAGGCGATCAAGAAGGCCGAAGACCGTCTGTTCTTCAAAGATGCGATGCAGAAGATCGGGCTCGACGTGCCCAAGTCGGCGCTGGTGAACAGCACTAAGGACGGTCTGGAGTTTGCCGGCAAGATCGGTTTTCCTGTGATCGTGCGGCCTTCGTTCACGCTGGGGGGCACGGGTGGCGGCATCGCTTTCAATCGCGAAGAACTGGTGGAGGTGCTCACGCGGGGCTTGGATATGTCTCCCGTACACGAGGCGCTCATTGAAGAGTCTGTGCTGGGATGGAAGGAATTCGAACTCGAGGTGATGCGCGATACTAAGGACAACGTCATTATTGTTTGTTCGATCGAGAACTTTGATCCCATGGGCGTGCATACCGGGGATTCGATCACGGTGGCTCCGGCCCAGACGCTGACTGACCGCGAGTACCAGGTCATGCGCGATGCATCGATTGCGGTGATCCGCGAGATCGGTGTGGATACCGGCGGCTCGAATATTCAGTTTGCGGTAAATCCGGAGACCGGGCGGATGGTGGTGATCGAGATGAACCCGAGAGTCTCGCGCTCATCAGCGCTGGCGTCGAAGGCCACGGGCTTCCCGATCGCGAAGATTGCTGCAAAACTTGCGGTGGGATACACCCTAGACGAGATTCCCAATGACATCACGCGCAAGACTCCGGCGTGTTTTGAGCCGACGCTCGACTATGTTGTCGTGAAGATTCCGAAGTGGCAGTTTGAAAAGTTTCCCGGAGCTGACGAGAACCTTGGGGTGCAGATGAAGTCGGTTGGTGAAGTGATGGCGATCGGGCGCACCTTCAAGGAAGCGCTGATGAAGGGCATTCGCTCGCTCGACACCGGAAAGCGCGTCGGCGGAGGGAAGATCGAGCCCAAGATCCTGACGCAGCGGCTGGTGACACCGCATCCGGAGCGCCTGGCCTACGTGCAGTACGCGTTGCGGCAGGGACAGACGGTGAAGCAGGTGGCGAAGATGACGTCGATGGATCCGTGGTTTCTTTATCAGCTCAAAGAGATTAACGACATGCAGCTTGAGCTGGAGAAACACCCGATCGAGTCGATTCCCACCGCGGTGCTGCGTGAAGCCAAGCGCATGGGATTTTCCGACGGGCGGCTGGCTAGCGTGTGGCGGTTGGAGGGGCAGGAGAAAGTGCGGCATTTGCGAAAGAAGCACGGCGTAACGCCCGTGTATAAGCGCGTGGACACGTGCGCGGCTGAATTCGAGAGCTTTACGCCTTACCTTTACTCGACCTATGAGGACGAAGACGAAGCCGCCCCGACCGATAAGAAGAAGATCATTATATTAGGAAGCGGACCGAACCGGATCGGGCAGGGAATTGAATTTGACTACTGCTGCTGTCACGCTTCTTTTGCGCTTCACGAAGATGGCTACGAGACGATTATGATTAATTGCAATCCTGAGACGGTCTCGACCGACTACGACACCAGCGACCGGCTTTACTTTGAGCCGCTGACTTTCGAAGATGTTTGGGCGATTTACCAGCACGAGACTTCGAAGGGTGCGTCGTGCGGAGTGATTGTGCAGTTTGGCGGGCAGACCCCGCTGAACTTGGCCCTGCCGCTCAAGGCTGCGGGTGTGAACATTATTGGCACCTCTCCGGAATCGATTGATCTGGCCGAAGATCGCAAGCACTTCAACAAACTCCTGGAAGAACTGAACATTCCGCAGGCTGCCGGAGTGATGGCGACTTCGCTAGAGGAGGCTATCGAAGGAGCAAAGCGCGTGGGATATCCCGTGGTGGTGCGACCTTCCTACGTGCTGGGCGGGCGCGCGATGGTGATCGCGTATGACGAAGAGTCGGTGCTGCGCTACATGAAGGAGGCGGTCGAGTACTCACACGATCGTCCAGTGCTGATCGACCACTTCCTAGAAGATGCGATTGAAGTGGATGTAGATGCGCTATCTGACGGCCAGGACGTGGTCATCGGCGGAATTATGCAGCACATTGAAGAGGCTGGTATTCACTCGGGCGATTCTTCCTGCGTGCTTCCGGCGGTGGATATTCCGCAGCTGCAAATGGACTGCATGCGCGATTACACCTTCAAACTGGCCCGGGCGCTGAAGGTGGTGGGACTGATGAACATTCAGTTCGCTATTCCGCGCGGTAACGGCAGCGGGTCAGGAAATGGTGCGGAGGGCGGGAAGGTTTACGTGCTGGAAGTGAATCCGCGGGCCTCGCGCACGGTACCGTACGTCTCCAAGGCTACGGGGGTTCCGCTGGCGAAGATTGCGGCGCGGTTGATGACTGGACGTAAGCTCCGCGAATTCCTGCCGGAAAACATCGACCGGCGCGCCGATCTCGACACGGGAAGCTGCTACTACGTGAAGTCGCCGGTGTTTCTATGGAGCAAGTTTCCCGGCGTGGACACGGTGCTGGGGCCGGAAATGAAATCTACCGGCGAAGTGATGGGTGTGGGCGACAGCTTCGGAGAAGCTTTTGCCAAAGCCCAGCTCGCTGCAGGCCAGAAGCTGCCGACGGAAGGGACGGTGTTTCTGAGCGTCACGGAGCACGACAAGCGTCACGTCGCGGGGCTGGCGAGCAAGTTTGTGGATATGGGCTTCAAGCTGGTAGCGACGTCAGGTACGGGCGATGTGATCGAAGCTGCGGGGATGAAAGTTGAGCGTGTTTACAAGGTGAAAGAAGGCCGTCCGAACGTGGTGGATCTGATCAAGGGCCGGCGGATTCATCTCATCGTCAACACTCCCACCGGACTGGAGCCGTGGTTCGACGAAAAGGCGATCCGGCGCGCCGCAGTGATGGCCCACATTCCCACCATTACCACGCTCTCGGCGGCACGAGCGGCGGCGGAAGGAATCGCGGCGCTGCAGCGCGGCGAGCTGAACATACGAGCTCTGCAGCAATTGCACGCGGAACGCACGGTCAAGAGCCGGTAGGGCGCGACGGAACGCCACGTTTCACGTGTAATAATCAGTGCGCGAGGTGCCATATGCTACTTCACGGTATCTTTCCTCCCATTACCACGCCGTTTTACCCCGACGGCAATGTGTACTTCAAAAAGATCGAGAGCAACGTGGAGCGGTATTCGCGGACGCCTTGCGCTGGCATTGTCGTGCTTGGATCGACCGGCGAAGCCATTCTGCTTTCCGACCAGGAGCGGCGCGACGTGCTGAAATCCGCGCGCGAAGCGGCTGCGCCAAACAAGGTGCTGATCGCCGGCACGGGGATTGAGTCGGCGATCGAGACGCTGCGACTTACAGAATATGCCGCTGAGCTGGGCTACGACCTTGCCATGGTGCGGACGCCGCATTACTACAAGAAGCAGATGCAGACTGACAGCATGCTAGCGTTTTACCGCACCGTGGCTGATCGATCACCGCTGCCAGTGATCATTTACAACTTTCCGCAGGCGACGGGCTACGACATTCCAGCGGAGGTGGTGATCGCACTGGCGGAGCATCCGAACCTGATCGGGATTAAGGAATCGAGTGGCGAGGTGGAGAAGGTTCGCACGATGGTGGAAGGCACGCGGCACATCCGGCGGAGCGTGACAGTGACCGAGACGTTTGAGGCGGTTACGCCGCGCATGCTGGCGGTTGCTGCTAACGGTTCGGGCGGAGATGGCGGAGAGCTAGTGCAGGTTGCGGTATTGGCGGGTTCATCTTCGTCTTTGCCTTTGTCGAAACCTTCCTCGGCGGCAGTCACGGTAGTCGGCAAGATGAAAACCCGGCAGAGGGAAGCCGGATTCCAGGTGTTGGTAGGGGCGGCGCACAAGCTGCATCCGTCGCTTGATGCCGGCGCGGCTGGGGCGATCCTCGCCTTCGCCTGTGTTGCGCCAACGTCGTGCTACGAGATTTATGCGGCGTGGAAAGAGGGCGACGCGGATCTGGCGCGGCTGAAGCAGGAGCGCATTGCCGGCGCGGCCCAACGATTGGTGGGGGACTTTGGAATCCCCGGCGTGAAGTACGGCATGGACTTCAACGGCTACTTTGGCGGGGCACCGCGGCTGCCCTTGCTCCCACTTACGGGTGAAGAGAAGAGCGAGATCGAACGGCTGCTAGCGGATGTGAGGAACTAAGCCGACGCGGCATGGGTCAGAACGTAGCGTTGCGTGTGATGTCGATGTGTGGTACAACTCGCGCCCAGATGACCGGGGCAAGCCCAATCTCAGGACTTGTGACTGAAGGCGGTGTTCCCGTATACTAGATTCGAACGAACGTTCGAATCAGGCGATTCTTCTCTCTCTCTCTCTTGAATTATGGCGAGCCCTTTCACAGCGGCACGAGTTCCCACGCGGCGGCATCGAGCCGCCCCGGTTTCGGCAACGCGCTTCGACCGGCGGCTGGCACAGATTATCAACCATGCAACCGATGTATTCTGCAAGAAGGGATACGAAGGCGCCTCGATGCGCGACCTTTCGCGGGCGAGTGGAATGTCGCTGGCGGGGCTTTATTACTATTTCGAGTCCAAGGAACGGCTGCTCTTTCTAATCCAGAAGCACACCTTCACCACCATCGTCCAGCGGCTGAAGTCGCGGCTGGAGGGCGTGAGCGATCCGGAACAGCAGATCCGCATCTTCATTCTCAATCACCTGGAATATTTTCTCGCCAATCCGGCGAGCATGAAAGTGCTGACGCACGAGGCAGAAGCGCTGAAGAATGGCTTTGCCTCCGAGGTGGCGGCTATCAAGCGCGAATACTACAGAATCTGCGTGAGCTTGCTGGATGAACTGAAGACGGACCGGGCATTGCAATTCTCGACGCGCATTGCTGTGCTGAGTTTGTTCGGCATGATGAATTGGATTTACACCTGGCATAACCCGCGGGTCGACGCTGACGCGGAACAACTCGCAAGCGAGATGAGCGACATCTTTCTGCGTGGCGTAATGACAGGTACGAGAACGCGCAACGGGCGCTGAAGCTAGGTTTGTAACGGGCGCCGACGAAAGCAGACTTCTGACTTTTGGTCGGAACGACAATAGAGATAGTGGAATGACTAAGGTAAATTGGGATCTATAAGGAGCTACAAACATGGCGACCACAGTGCAGCCGGCGACCGGCGAAACCGCAAAGCAGCTTGTCAACTACCGCAGGGATGGCGGCGTAGCCGTGATCGAGATGTGCGATCCGCCCGCCAACACCTACACCTACGAGATGAACCGGCAGCTCGATGAGGCGATCCTGCGGGCGCGTATGGAGAATGACGTGTACGTCATTTTGCTGACCGGGGCGGGTGACAAGTTTTTCTCCGCCGGGGCGAACATCAAGATGCTCTCGAGCGTCGATCCGACCTTTAAGTATTACTTCTGCCTGCATGCCAATGAAATGCTGCTGCGGCTGGAGCACACGCCGAAGCTAGTGATTGCCGCGATTAACGGCCACTGCGTGGGCGGAGGGCTGGAGATTGCGATGGCTGCCGACATTCGCATCGCGCGCAAGGATGCGGGCAAGATCGGTCTGCCGGAAGTGAACCTGGGGGTGCTTCCGGGCACAGGTGGCACGCAGCGGCTCTCGCGGCTGGTGGGGAAAAGCAAAGCGATCGAACTGATGGTCACGGGCAACACCTTCTCGTTTGAGGAGGCGCAGGAACTCGGCATCATCAATGACATTTACGAGCGCGATGGCTTCATGGAAAACATGATCGAGTATGCCAAGCAGTTCTGTCCTCCGAATAAGGCTGCCAAGGCGGTGGGACGGATCAAGCGCGCGGTGCAGACGGGCTGGGAAATTCCCATGGAGTCAGCACTGGCGGTTGAACGCGAGAACCAACAGATTCTCTTTCAGAGTGATGATGCTAAGGAAGGTCTGGCAGCTTATGTAGAGAAGCGGCCGGCGGTTTTCAAGGCGAAATAGTGCCGACTACTGATTGCTCGACTAGACGAGTTTAGAGACTAAGGAATGAGATTATGCCAGGCAAAGTAGCGAAAATCGGCACCTTTAGCGATTGGGAAGGCATGTTCAATGATTGGCGCAAAGATATTGGCGTCAATACAAAAGACATTGAGGCCTTTCACTTCGACACGCTTTATGGCGCGATCGATACGGAGGAGATCGAGTTTGGCTCGTACAAGGGCCGGCGCAAGTGGGAGAACCTGCGCCAGATTCCCACTCAGCAGATGCGGGACGCGCTGATGAATATGATCGTTTATCAGGGTGACACCGAGTTCGCGAGCGTCGAGCAGCAGCGCAATCTTCTGGAAAATGCTCCAACCGACTGGGATCGGCGAGCCATCACACGGGTGATGATTGAGGAAATGCGTCATGGCTGGCAGATGTGCGCGCTACTGGTGGATCACTTCTTCTATTCGGGCAAGGTGGAGGCGCAGAAAATGCTCGAGCGGCGCGCCTTCGAGAACAAGCGACTGCTGGGCGCATTCAACGTAGATGTCGACAACTGGATGGACTTCTTCACCTATACCGACTTCGTTGATCGCGACGGAAAGTTCCAGTTGCAAATGCTGAAATACTCCGCGTTCGCCCCGCTGGGACGGTCGATGTCATACATGCTGCGCGAAGAAGCGTTCCACATGGGGACGGGCAACGACGGCCTGCGGCGCATCGTGGAAGCTGGTGTAATACCGGGCTGGCTGATCCAGAAATATCTCAACAAATGGATATCGAGTTCTTACGATCTCTTCGGGACCGACCATTCTTCGTCGGCGCACTGGGCTTACGTGTGGGGGGTTAAGGGAAGGTATGACGAGCCCAAGAACGAACACGTTCCGGACCTTGATGATTTGAACGATTACAACCGAAATCTCTATCGTGATGAAGTGGCGGGGCTGATCGAACGCTTTAACGGCCCGTTGAAGCCTGGGCAGCCTAAGTTGTATGCACCGCATATCAAGTTTAATCGCGAGATCGGGCGTTGGGCGGGACAGAAGTTCCACGCGCAGACCGGCGAAGCGCTCGACGATCGCGCCTATGAAGAACATATGAAAGAGTACATGCCGTCTGCCGAAGACAAGAAGTTGCTGCTGGAGATCATCGGTACTGAGAAGAAATGGATCGCCGAAAAAACCGGCGCCCGCGATCCACTGGCGAGCATTGGCGAGGTCAGGAAGTCGGCAATTAACTTATAGCGCGAAGGGCTCTCACCGCCGAGGCACAGAGGAAGTCTGGATGACGACAGGCGTGGAATCCAAACTCGGCCGGCTCATGGTTGATATCAGTTCTCCCGCGGCGCGGATCGTATTGCATCATGCTCCGTTGAATGTCATCGACATTGCAATGATGGAGGAGTTGACGCGGGCGCTGGCGGAGATCGAGGCGCGTTCCGATGTCTCTGTGGTCGTGCTGAGCGGCGAGGGCAGGGCCTTTTCGGCTGGCGTAGACGTGGCGGCGCACACTGCCAACAAAGTCGAGGCAATGCTGATCAAGTTCCACGCGGTGATTCGGGCCCTTGTCGCCAGCAAAACGGTAACGGTTGCGACTGTGCACGGGCACTGCATGGGCGGGGGCGCGGAGATGGCGATGGTTTGCGACGTGGTGTACACCGCGGCGTCGGCGCAGTGGGGATTTCCCGAGATCAAGCTGGGTTGCTATCCGCCGGTGGCGTGCACGGCACTGGCCGCGCTGGTGGGGCAGAAGCGGGCTGCGGAATTGATTCTGACCGGAAGGACGATAGGTGGCATCGAGGCTGCCGAAATGGGCCTGGCGAATCGAGCCGTTGCCGAAGAAGATCTTGCGGCCGCGGTCGAGCAAACTGTGCAGGAACTGGTCAGGCTTAGTCCAGCGGCGTTGGCTGTAACCAAGAAAGCCTTGTACGCTTGGGACGCCATGCACTTCGACAAGGGGCTGGCACGGGCGGAAAAGATTTACATGGAGGAGTTGGTGAAGACCGCAGACGCGCAGGAAGGCATCCGCGCCTTTATGGAAAGACGCGCGCCGAAGTGGATAGGGAAGTAACTACCCGGCCCTGCGGACATTGTGACGGCACATTCTTGCGAATGGACTACGAAATTACGCCCGAAGAAGTGAAGGCCAAACTCGATCGGGGCGAAGAGTTTACGCTGCTCGATGTCCGCGAGCCTTGGGAGTTTGAAACGGCGCACATGACTGGCGCCAAGTTGGTGCCGATGGGAGATGTCCCATCTCGCGCGCATCAGGAACTTGATCCAGAGGCGTACATCGTGGTGGTTTGCCACCACGGCGTTCGGTCGATGAATGTGACGGCGTGGCTGCGGCAACAGGGATTCGAGAAGGCGCAGTCTATGCGAGGTGGCCTCGATGCCTGGTCGCGGCAGGTAGATGGGACAGTGCCGGTTTACTGAAGCGATTGGCAATGCTGATTGCTGAGATGGTTGAAGTTGCAAAGCGGGCGGCGCTGGCTGCCGCAAGCGATTGAGGGTAAACGAGTGAGCCACCTCGAATGATCACAGACTGCCACATCCACATCTCGCCGCTGGAGATGTTCAAGCCCCACGCGCTGGAACTCATGAAAAAGAAGCGTACGAACTTCGAGCAGATTGCCGAGTTCTGCCGCTCGCCCAAGGCGTTCCTGAAGTATCTCGATGCCTGTGGCATCGACCGTGCGGTGCTCATCAACTACGTAGCGCCTGAGGTAATCGGCTTCACCAACGGGGTAAATCAATTCATCGCGGAATATGTCAAGGAAGATCCGAAGCGGCTGTTGTCGTGCGGGAGCCTTCATCCGCGGCATACCACGAACGTTTTAGCCGATATGGAGCAGATTCTGCGGCTGGGAATCCGCATGATCAAGATCCATCCTCCGCACCAGCTTTTGTTTCCTAATGACTACCTGAACGGGGTCAAGGAACTGGAAATCATTTACCGCGCCGCCGAGGCCAACGGGGTTCCGGTGATGTTTCATACGGGAACGTCGATCTTCCCCGGTGCGCGGAACAAATACGGCGACCCCATGTATGTGGACGACGTCGCGGTCGATTTTCCCAAGCTCAAGATACTGCTGGCGCACGGCGGCCGTCCGCTGTGGATGCAAACCGCATTCTTTCTGATTCGACGCCATCCCAACGTTTATCTCGACATCAGTGGCATCCCGCCCAAAACTCTGATGCAGTACTTCCCGCGTCTCGAGGAGATCGCTCACAAGACTCTGTTCGGCACAGACTGGCCCGGTCCGGGCGTGCCCGACGTCAAGAAGAACCTTGATGAATTTCGTGCGTTGCCGCTGAACGACAGACTTCAGCATCAAATCCTGAGTAAGACAGCTTTAAGCATTTGGCCCGCTTGATCCGCAGCTCCCGTCTTCTGCTTGGCTGCCGCTGCGGCTCCTCAAACCAAGCATGGAGCGGCTGTCGAGCAGGAGCAACGCAAAGAAATCACCCAGAGCCGTGTGGAATGTGAGCGGCCTTTTGGAGTATAAAAGAAAGTTGCGTGCCCCGCGCACCTGGCGCGGTTCGGGCAACGGTAATCAATCTGACTAAGCGAGAGACTATGCCCGGCGTGACCAGCGCTCCTGCCCCGAAAGGACTGGAAGGCATTGTTGCCACCAATTCCAGCATTTGTTACATCGATGGCGACCGCGGCGTTCTTGCCTATCGTGGCATCGACGTTCACGAGTTGGCGGATCACTCCACATTTGAAGAAACTTGCTACCTGCTTTGGTTTGGACGTTTGCCGAATCCCAGTGAGCTTAAGGATCTGCAGGAGCGCCTGGCACAAGAGCGCCACCTGGACCCAGGGATTATTCAATTTCTTCGGACAGTACCCAGGGCTGCGCTGCCCATGGATGTGTTGCGTACGGCGGTTTCGGCGTTGGCTTTTTACGATGTAGACGAGAAGAATAACGATCACGATGCCAATGTGCGCAAGTCTATCCGGCTGACCTCGCAGATTGCGATGATTGTTGCCGCCTATGACCGGATCCGCAAAGGCAAGCCGGTCGTCGAACCCGACGGCTCGCTGTCGCACGCCGCCAATTTCCTGCTGCAGTTGAATGGGGCGAAGCCTTCTCCCACGGCCGAGCGGGCGCTCGATATTGCTTTGATCCTTCATGCGGACCATGAACTGAATGCATCTACTTTTGCAGCGCGCGTGACCGCGGCGACATTGGCCGACATGCACGCGGCTATTACATCTGCCATCGGTGCGCTTAAGGGTCCCCTGCACGGCGGGGCGAATGAAGCGGTTTTCCGAATACTGGAATCGATTGCCAGCAAGAAATCCGACCCAGTCGATTATGTCCGCGACATG
>Ga0210396_10004661_pt1 | contig 13377 bp, 10 predicted proteins | sample IncBWH17OmetaG_FD_155466 | JGI IMG/M metagenome (GOLD analysis project Ga0210396, IMG submission 155466) | Forest soil microbial communities from Barre Woods Harvard Forest LTER site, Petersham, Massachusetts, United States - Inc-BW-H-17-O ...
CGCACCACGTCGCCGTCATGCAGCGTGGCCAGCTTGGGGCTGTCGACCAGGCGGAAGGCACCGCCATAGTGATCGTGCCGATCCGGATGGCGCGAGTAGATGATGTGCCACGACCGATCGTGCGTGTCGAAGTCGACGAAGCCCTGCAGCCACGCGTAGCCGGTGCGGTCGTAATCGCAAGGGTCGCTCCCGTCGATGACCGGTCCCGGTCCCGAGCGGCCCGCGACGGCCACCAGTCCGTCGCGGTCGCGGCGTGGGCCTTCGATGGGACTCTCAAACGTCTGCGGATCGACGGTGGCCACGGCATGCGACGGGCCGTCCAATCGCGGCGGTATGGTCAGCTGAGCCCCCTTCTCGAAGGTTCCCGCCGAACCGTCCCCACCGAACGGACTGTTCGACTGATTCGGTCGCGGAGCGGGACCGGCCGGCGCCATCTCCGGTGCAAGATCGCGCTCAATCGGCGTCGGCACGGGATTGTCGGCTGGCTTGCGGGCGCCCGAGTTGCCGAACGTGGGCGTCGGGTCATTGAAACTGCTGTTGCCCGGCGGCGTCGACGGCAGCGGACCAGGCGAGATTGGCGCCGGTGACGGCGTCAGAGGAGACGACGGAGACGGCTGCCAGGCCGGCGTGGGCGTCACGGCCGGGCCTAGCTGTGGCGAGGGGAAACTCGGGCCGGGCGTGACGATCGCGCCTCCTGGCGGCGGACCGTAGCCCGCTGGCGGCGCGTAGTAGCCCGGATAAGTGCCGTAGGTATAGTTCCCGGGATACATGCAGCCCGCTAACGCGAGCGGGGCTGCGGCGCAAAGTGAGCGCCACATCCAGCGAGTGGAGTTCATGGGTCGAATTCCTTGCGAACGTCGAAACGAGAACGACGGGGGATCGATCTCGAGCGGGGGATTTGACGGCGCCGTTTCGCCATCGGGTCGAACGGAGATGCAGGCACACGGCGCAGGCCTGCAATCCCACTTTCTGGCGGGCGGAATTCTAGGCATCCGCCCGATTGTGTCCAGACCGATTCCGGACCCCAGCCGGCATTTCCGCGGGCAAGGGAAGCCTGCGTGAATTCTCGGCAGAAACCGCCGAAACGCGAAAACTTTGGGCAATCCAGTCAAGCTGCAACGAGGCCCAATTCGGGCGCTATGGACTGCATGGCGCGAATGCAAAAGTCGATGTGCTCGTCGAGCTCGACTCCCAAGTCGAGCGCGCCTTGAGTGATGTCTTCGCGCTTGACGGCGGCGGCAAACGAGGCCTGCTTCATCTTCTTGCGAACGCTCTTCGCATCCAGCCCATCGAGACGTGTCGGGCGCACCAGTGCACACGCGGTGATGAAGCCGCACAGCTCGTCGCACGCGTACAGCGTCTTATCCAATTTGGAAACGCGCGGGCAGTCGGGCAGATAGTCCGCGTGCGACTTGATGGCGTAGATCACGTCGGCCGGGTACCCCCGCTCGGCGAGAATGGCCGAGCCTTTGAGCGGATGATCGGGCGGATCGGGCCAACGCTCGTAGTCGAAATCGTGCAGCAGGCCGACGGAGCCCCACTTCTCCTCGTCTTCGCCGAACTTGCGGGCGTAGGCGCGAACCGCCACCTCGACCGCCAGCATGTGCCGCACCAGGTTCTCGTTCTTGGTGTACTCTCGAACTAAAGACAGATCAGCGTCGCGGCCCACAGCAGTCAGCTCCCTGATGAATTTCGATTGAAGGCCCAGCAGAACAGCAATCGCCTCGCCGATTGTAGTCACCGCAATTCGACGCGCGGAGCGTGTCCGCACAGGCTTGCGAGTCGGCGGCCCATGCGTCACAAGGGACCCATGCCTCAATTCGTAGCGTCTAATAACGGCGACCGAATCCGGCTCGGCGACATTCGGTCCGCTCGCCGCTCCGCCAAGTCGAGACGTCTCGCCGGGCCATTCAACGGCGTTTGGGCGTGGATGGCGCTATTGCTGATTCTCCTGTCGCTCGTCGGGTGCACAGGATCAACTACAACGGAACCGAAAGCGGGCGCGCCCACAGAGACTTCAAACTCCGGCGAGAATTCCCCGATCCACGTGGAGTTGGCACTCAACTGGTTTCCCGAAGCCGAGCATGGCGGCTATTTCGCGGCGCTCGTGAAAGGCTATTACCGTGACGCCGGACTCGACGTGAAGATCCTCCCAGGGGCCGCAAGTTCGGCCGTCCTGCAGCGGGTGGCCCGCAACCAGGTCGCCTTCGGCGTCGAAAACGCCGACCGCATCCTGCTGGGGCGTGCGCAACAGGCCGACGTGATCGCCCTTCTGGCGCCGATTCAAAAGAGTCCCCGCGGCATCATGGTCCATGCTGACTCGGGATTCGCGAAGATCGCCGACATTGCCGACGTCACGCTCGCGGTCAACAGCGGCGCGCCGTGGGTCGCCTATTTGAAGGCTCGCGCCCCGCTCGCCAATGTCCGATTTGTCCCCTACCCCGGCAGCGTCGCCCAGTTTCTGGTCGACAGGAAGTACGCTCAGCAAGCCTACGTGTTCAGCGAGCCCTACGTCGCCCGAGAAAAAGGGGCGGATGCTCGCTGCCTGCTCGTGGCCGACCTTGGCTTCAACCCTTACACCAGCGTGCTCTTTACGAACGCGGAAACGCTCGCCACGCAACCGGAGGTTGTCGGCAAGTTCGTGTCGGCCTCACTCAAAGGCTGGCAGACGTACCTCGAGCGGCCCGAAGAAACCAACCGCTATCTCCAGGAAGTAAATCCCGAAATGACCCAGGGGATCCTCGAGTATGGCGTGCAGGCCCTGCGTCCGCTCTGCCTCGACGGTTTGCCCGGTTCCACGGCGATCGGGCGGATGACGCTCGAACGTTGGCAAACGCTGGCCGGCCAACTTGTCGAGGTCGGAGCCTTGAAGTCGGACGCCGTCGATCCACGGTCGGCGTTCACCACGAAATTCCTGCTGAAGTAGCCGTTCTTGAGGCGCTCGAGCAAAGCCGTTCGCTCCGGCTAGGTCGCGCTACTTGCCCATTCCCGGCATATCGCAGGAGAGGCCGCCGGCCGCCGGGACGTACGTGTGACGGACGTAGTCCATCACCATCCGGTCCGCGTTGAATCGCCAACCCAGGGTGCGGACGGCCCGCTTCATCCGCGAGATCCATTTTTGCGGCAGATCGTCGGCGTCCCGTTCATAGAAGAGGGGAATCGCCTCGTGCACGAGGACGTCGTACAGACTCTGCGCGTCGCGTTCGTCCTGAATGCTCTGATCGACGTGCGAAGTGCCGTTGCCGATCGCAAAACCGTTGTTGCCGTCGAAGGCTTCTGCCCACCAGCCGTCGAGGATCGAGCAGTTGAGACCGCCGTTGAGAACGACTTTCTGGCCGCTAGTTCCCGAGGCCTCGAGCGGGCGACGCGGCGTGTTGAGCCAGACGTCGACCCCCTGCACGATGTGCCGGCCCAGGTTGATGTCGTAATCCTCCAACACCACCACGCGTCCGATGAAGGGCTCGCTCTGCGACATGCGAAAGATCCGCTGCAAGAGCGCCTTTCCCTGATCGTCGGCCGGGTGAGCCTTGCCGGCGAAAATAAATTGCACCGGGCGATCCGCGTCAGTGAGGATCTTGGCGATGAGATCCAGATCGCGCATCACGAGGTCGGCCCGCTTGTACGGAGCGAATCGTCGCGCGAAGCCGATCGTCAGCGCCTCGGGTCGGAGACTCTGGCTCAATCTCTGCAAGATCGGGTCGTCGAGGCCCCGGCGTTCCCCCTGGGCCACCAGCCGCGTCCGCGCGTAAACGATCAGCCGGTTCTTGAGCGACTGGTGGGTCTCCCAAAGTTCGCCGGGCGTCACCTGCTCAAAGCCGGCCCAGACTTGCGGCTCGCCGGTACGGAGATACCAGCTGATCGGCAGGACACGGTCGTACAGGACGCGCATCTGGGCGGCCAGCCACGTGGGGACGTGCACGCCGTTGGTGATATGGCCGATCGGGATTTCTTCCTCGCTGCGCCACGGCCAAAGACTGGCCCACATCCGCCGGCTGACGATGCCGTGCAGACTGGACACGGCATTGGCGTGCCGGCTGAGACGGAACGCGAGCACCGTCATGCAGAACGATTCGTGCGGATTCTGCGGATCGACGCGGCCCAAACCCACCAGGCTGTGATGCTGCAGCCCCAGCTCGTCACCCAAGGGGCCGACGTGTTCTTCGATCAGGCCGGCGTCAAAGCGGTCGTGTCCGGCCGGCACCGGCGTATGGGTCGTGAATACTCCCATCGCGGCTGTCTCGCGAAGCGCTTCGTCAAAGCTCAGCCCGTCCTCGCGCATGCGGGCGCGGATGAACTCCAGCGGCGCGAAGGCTGAGTGCCCTTCGTTCATGTGGATCACGCTGGGACGGATGCCCAGAGCGGAAAGCGCCCGGGCTCCACCAATCCCGAGAATGATCTCCTGCCGAATGCGGGTCCGCTGGTCGCCCCCGTAGAGGCGGGCCGTCAGGTGCCGGTCCTCGTCCTTGTTTTGCGGGACGTTCGTGTCGAGCAGAAACAGTCGGACGCGGCCGACGTTGACTTGCCACACCCGGGCGAAAATCTTACCGGTCCGCGTGTTGACCGAGACGACGACCGGATTGCGATCGCGATCGAGGGCCGGGAGGATGGCCAGGCGGTTCGCGTCGACCTTGGAGTAGGACTCCTGCTGCCAGCCGTTTTCGTCGATGCGCTGCGAAAAATAGCCCTCAACGTAAAACAGCCCCACGCCGACCAGCGGAATGCCCAGGTCGGACGCACTCTTCAGGTGGTCGCCGGCCAGCACGCCCAGGCCGCCCGAGTAAATCGGCAGCGATTCGTGGAGTCCGAACTCAGCGGAGAAATAGGCCGCCGGCCGGTTGCCGAGAATTCCGGAATGCGTCGAGCCCCACGTGTCAGTCGAGTCCATGTACTCGACCAGGCGGCGATACGCGCCGTTAATTCGCGAATGGAGGACTTCCTCGCGGCAGCGCTGTTCGAGCCGTTCCGGTGGATACTCTTCCAGCAGTGCGACCGGGTTGTGCGCCAGTTGCGACCAGCGGACGGGGTCGATCTCGCGAAAGATCTGGGTGACTTCCGGCTGCCAGCTCCACCAATAGTTGCTGGCCAGCCGCGACAGCTTTTCGTGAACGCTCTGCTGAGTTTTCGACATTTCCCTTCCCGAATCCATTCGACCGTCGCGACCGCCTGCCGGGGCGTTCCGCGCGATCAGACGGCGAGCCTCATGACGCCGTTCTCCAGGGATGACACCGACCGGATGAAGTTTCCGACATCCGTCGGGCGGCAGTTCATGCGGCAGTATAGACGAAAGAGGCCGCTTTTCAGAAGCCGTTTGGGAAGGCGAAGCCCGTTACGCGGTCTTTTTTGGTCCGCCGGCACAAGGCGTCTCAGAACGCGACCAGCGCCTCAGCAACGGCGAACTCGCGCTGCGGATCGGTCTTGAGGCGGACCGCCGCGTGATCCGGATCGTGATCCGAAAGGGCCCACCAGCCTTGCTGCTCGATCTCTCCCAAGAGCACGGGCTTGATCCGGCGGGCCTGCAGCAGATCCATATCGAAAGACATGCACCAGAGTGACGGCAAGTGTCGCCACGTCGGGCATGCGTCGGCGAGGTAAACAGCCGCCTGGCCGCCGTCATAGATGAACAAAGCCATTTGACCGTCTGTGTGGCCGCCCGTGATTCGCGCGTGAATGCCCGACACAATATCGACGTCGCCGTCGACCAGCCGCAGTTGCCCTGACGCCTCCAGTGGTTTGATGTTTTCCAGCGGATAGGCGGCTCGCAGCTCGGGATAGCCGGCCGTCGCAATTTCCCACTCGCGCCGCTGGACCACGTATTCGGCTCGTGGGAACGTGGTCACCAGCTGGTCCCCCTCCCGCCGAACGCCGCCCCCCGCGTGATCGAAATGCAAATGCGAGAGGATGACGACGTCGATGTCTTCCGGCTTGAGCCTCTGCTCCGCCAGGCTGGTCACGATGGGGTTGCCCGCTTCGGCCGCCAGGATGGCCCGCTCTTTGTCCGGAATCTTGGGGCCGTAGCCGGTGTCGATCAGGATTTTCTGGCGGCCCGTTTGCACGAGCACGCAGTTGGTGGCCTGAGGGATGCAATTGTGCGCGTCGACGCTGATCAGCTTCGACCAGAGGACTTTGGGAACAACGCCGAACATTGTCCCGCCATCGGAGCGAAACCGCCCCCCGGAAACCGTGGTGACGGTGAATTTTCCCAGTTGCATGGCTTGTGATGTTTTCGGCTGGAGGTGGGAACCGCTGGCCCGGGGCGCCCGTTCAGGCCGTCTCGGCCTGCCGGAGGCCCAGTTCCTCGATCATGATTTCCCGCATACGAAATTTTTGAATCTTGCCGGTCACCGTCTGCGGAAATTCCTGCACGAGACGGATGTGGCGCGGCACCTTATAGTGCGCCAACGACTTCTTGCAAAAGGCGCGGATCTCGTCCTCCGTGATCTGCTGGCCGTCGCGAATTTTGACCCACGCGGCCACATTCTCCACGAACTTGGGATCGGGAATTCCGAACACCGCCACGTTTTCGACGGACGGATGCGTATACAGGAACTCTTCGATCTCGCGCGGATAAATGTTCTCGCCGCCGCGGCAGATCATGTCCTTGATCCGCCCAGTGATACGGTAGCAGCCGTTGGGCAGCCGCAGAGCCAAGTCGCCCGAATGCAGCCAGCCCTCGCCGTCAATGGCGGCGGCTGTGGCCTCGGGCATTTTGTAGTAACCGAGCATGACGCCGTGCCCCCGCGCGCAAAGCTCGCCTTGCTCGTCATCGGGCAGGCTGTGGCCGTCGGGGCTGACGAGCTTGACCTCCCAGCCGGGCAGCGGACGTCCCACGGTCTGCACACGCAGTTCGAGCGAATCGTTGGTGCGGGTCTGCGTGATCACGGGCGACGTCTCGGTCAGCCCGTAGGCGATCGTCATTTCCCGCACGCCCATGTGGTCTACGACGCGTTTCATCAGCTCAATCGGGCACGGGCTGCCCGCCATGATGCCGGTACGCAGCGACTTGAGATCGCGACCCGCGAAGCTCGGATGCTCGAGTTGGGCGATGAACATCGTGGGGACGCCGTAGATCGTCGTGGCCCGTTCCGCCTCGATGGCGTTGAGGGTCGCCTCCGGATCGAAATGCTGGGCGGGAATGATCATCGCGGCGCCCCGCGCGAGACAACACAACACGCCAACCACGCACCCAAAGCAGTGATAAAACGGCACCGGAATGCAGATCCGGTCCGTCTCGGTGATTCGCTGGCAGTCTCCGATGTAGTAGCCGTTGAGGAGCAGGTTGCGATGCGTGAGCATGGCCCCCTTGGGGAAGCCGGTCGTGCCCGATGTGTATTGAATATTGATGGGGTCCGTCGGACGCGGCAGCGACTCGCGCTCGGCCAACTCCTGATCGGAAATCCCCTCGCCGCCCCGGAGAAAGTCCTCCCAGGACCACATGCCCGGCGCGGTGGCCGGCTTCATGGCGACGACTTGTTTCAATCGCGGAAAGTCGCCGCTTTTGAGCTGTCCCGGCTGGGCATGCTTCAGCTCGGGAATGGCTTCGTTCACCATCCCGAAGTAATCGGACGTGCGAAACGCGTCAATGAGGAAGAGCGCGCACGCATCCGACTGCTTTAAGACGTAGGCCAGCTCGTGCGTGCGATAGGCCGGATTGATCAGCACCATCACGGCGCCGATGCGGGCGGTGGCAAACTGCAGGAGCAGCCAATTAGGCCAGTTCGTCGCCCAAACCGCGACGTGATCGCCCTTGCCAATTCCCAGAGCCAGGAGCCCTTTGGCGACCCGATCGACCTTGGCATCCAGGTCGCGATACGAAACTCGCAAGGCCCGGCGGCGGCGCTCCGCGGGCGTCAGATTCGCCGGCAGCATTTGCTGCGACGCATCGAGCTCCGTGAACACGAATGCATCCGCATCGGGATGCGCTTTCGCCGTGCGGCGCACCGCGGCGCCGATCGTCAAACCTTCGACCCACGGCGTTTCGTCGGCCGCCATTGGCCACTCCTTCGTCGGCCAGTTGTTTTTTGGCCGGACGCCAGACGTAAATTCTTGCCCAAAATGCGCGGCCTTATAGTACATCGCTGAATCGAGCCGGGAAAAGCCCTTCTGTTTGCGCCGGCGCCGGTTGCGACGAACCGGTCTTTGCTGTTTCTAGCCTCCCGGCTACGATCCGCCGGCTGGAAGCGGCAGGCCAGCCGTCGGCGCCACGAAACCACCTGAGGCGATGTCCCTCATGACGACATTGACCCACGTCAAAACGGATGCTGGGCAAGCGGTGGCCGCTCGCCCGTCGCTCAAGAACTCGCGGGCCTATCAGTACCGCATTCCGCTGACGGCCGTCGTGTTGATCGGATCCTGGTTGTGGGTGATGCTCACTCCGCCAGCGATCGACGAGAGCCAGCCCCTGGTCTGGTTCCTCGACGCAGCCGCCTGGGGTGCGTTTGCCGTGGGAGCGCTCGTGCGGATTTGGGCCACGCTGTGGATCGGCGGCCGGAAGAAGCACACCATTGTCGACGACGGGCCCTATCGGGTCTGCCGCAATCCGCTCTACCTGGGCACCTTCGCAATGGTGTTAGGCGTCGCGTTGTTCCTCAAGAGCGCTGTCTTTGCCGGCGGGTTGGCGTTCGTCTGGTTCCTTTACGTGTGGTATGTCGTGCCCGCCGAAGAGCATTATATGCGGGGCCGGTTTGCCGCGGCCTATGATGACTATTGCCGGAGGGTGCCGCGATGGCTGCCCCGATTCAGCCTGCTGCGACGCAACGAAATCCTCCGACCGGTGGCCGACCGCGGTGCCGTCTCTCGAGAATTCTTGCGAATGGTGTGGTGGGTCTTGTTGCCGGTGCTCGCCCTCGTGACCTGCCACTGTCGCGGCACCGCTTGGTGGGAAGCGTTCACGCGGTAAGACGCGCGGGCCGCTGTCGACGGGCTTTACGCACGGTCTGTTTCCGCTGGCGTTGGGCCGAACCTTTCAGCTGTCGCCGCGTCTTGACAGCGTAGTCGGCGGGTCGCAGACTGGACTCCGTTGCAGCTTTGGGCGGCGCAACGCTCTTTTCGCCCTTCTTCTGCCGTTCCGCGTTTAAATGTGAGGCCCCACGTGCCTTCCGAGCGGACCTTGGCTTCCGTGCTGGTTGTCGATGATTCGGCGACCGACCGCCGGCTCGTCGGCGGCCTGCTGCAACGGGCGGGCGGCCTCGCCGTCGAATACGCCGTCGACGGCAAAGACGCCATCAATCGGTTCCAAGACTCGATTCCCGACCTTGTCGTCACCGATCTGATCATGCCCGAGCTGGACGGACTGGGCCTCGTCGCCGCGATCAAGAGCGAGTTCCCGCTGGTGCCGGTCATACTCATGACGGCGCGGGGCAATGAGGAAGTCGCCGTCGCCGCGCTTCGCGAGGGGGCGGCCGGATATGTCCCAAAACGCATCCTCGCGCACGACCTCGTGCCGACGGCCAAACGCATCCTGGCGGCTTCGCGCGAAGATCGTTCGCTCTCGCGGCTGATGCATCGCATGGTGCAGAACCACTCTTCGTTTGTCCTCGACAGCGATCCGAGCTTGATCCCCTTGTTGCTTGGCTATCTGCAGCAAACAATCCGCAGCGTGCGCTTGGCGGACGAGCTCGATCGCTTGCGGATCCGTCTGGCCATCGAAGAGGCGCTGCTCAACGCGCTCTATCGCGGCAATCTCGAAGTCAGCTCGCGTCTGCAGCAGTCCGATGCCGCCGCCTACGATGAGCTCGTCCGGACTCGAATGAGCGAAGCTCCCTATTGCAATCGCCACACGTTCGTCTCCTGGACGATTTCACGCGACGGGCTGGAGATCGCGATCCGCGACGAGGGACCCGGCTTCGATCCACAGTCCGCTGACAGCCGGTCGGAAGCCGTCGACTTCGATACAGTCTTCGGGCGCGGGACGCTCATCATGCGGACCTTCATGGACGAGGTCCGCTACAGCCCGTCCGGCAACGAAGTGACGCTCATCAAGCATGCTGCGGCGGTTGTCGAAGTGGCGGCCGACCAAGCCGAGGTGGTTGACTGACGTCATCCCGGATTGAGGAACGGCAAAAAGCCGCACCTCGCCCCGATTTTGCCTCCCTCTCTCTGTGTGCAAATTCTGCATCACGCAGGGGTAACCGGTGCCGATTGGGTAGCCCGTTCCGGTGGGCAACGCGTCGGCAATCTCCGCCCAACCGATATCCGTAAACCTATGCTGCTAAAGCTGGTTGCGTTCGATTAGTGTACAGACGCGGCCGTTCGTTCGCGCGCAAACTTTGGCTCCCGCCGCCCCCTTTGCGTAAGTCGTGGTCATTTGACCACTTCGGACGATCGTCGCCGAGCCGCCGTGAGAGGGCGTCTCGGGTCCAAAGACGGGTCAAGGCACAGGCAAAATCCGAAGCTGGCCATGGTCTATGACTTGCGGTGTACACCTTGCGAGTGTTTTTTCGATCGGCTTAGCATGGATCCAGACAAGTTTCGCCAACAGGGACTGTTCCGGCCATGCGTCGCCTCGCTCGCTCTCACCGCCGTCCCGCGCCCCAGCGGGTCGTTTTTCCGCCCCGGTCTTTGAACAAGGCCGGGCTGCGGCCGGCGGCCGGATTCCGCCAACGGCTCCCGGAGACCAGCTATTCGGAGGGCTTTGGAGCCCCGGAAGCCTGGCACGAATCGGTCGGGAGGAGCGACATCAAGTTCGTGGTCGAGCCGGCGGGTGAGGGCTACGTCCACCCGGTCACGACCGCAGAAGTGGCCGAGCGGATCGCTCAGCTTCCCAAGCGGTTCCGCGCTCGTCTCGAAGTTGTGCAGTTCAGTCGAATGACGCGGAAGCGGGCCCTCTTTCCCTGCTATGGAATGCAGTGGGGGACCGCCGTGTACCTCTATCCGATCGAGGCCACGTTCGTTGAACATTACATGCGACCGCCTCGTCCCGAGCAGCTGATCGAGGCTCGGATGTACGGCGGCCAGTGGCAGCAGGCCGACCGCGGCTGGAACCTGGTGTGGACGGCCGACTCGGTCCGAGACTTCTATCTCAACAATGTGCTGATCCACGAAATCGGGCACACCGTCGACGATCGCAACGGCGGCTATATCGACCGTGAACGCTTCGCGAACTGGTTCGCCGTCGAATACGGCTATCGCGCCTCTCGCGGTCGCCGGTCGGTCCAATCCCACACACGGCGCCCGAGCCGATAGCTTCAAGTCGGCAATCCGTGCTCCTGGCGCATGCGACGGACCTCTTGCACCACTTCCTGAATCAGTTCACCGTTGCGTCCGATAGCCCGGTATTCGCGGACGTTGACGGCCAAGTTGACGACCAGCGTCAGCACGGCAAACGCGAGGTGCAAGGTCGAAGGGGAAAGCTCGTGTCCGCCGGGAAGCATCCAGTTCCCCCGATCGACGGCGCTGGCCCCAAGCGGGATATTCAAAATCAGCACGACCAAGCAGCAGACCATCGGGGGAATCGTTCGGTACTTGAGCCGCCGGTTTTCCTCGATCCAGCGTGCGTCGAGCTTGTAGGCCAGGCGAACTTCATCCATCCAACGGCTGGTCCCCATGAAGTAGGTCAGCAGGACGGCATGCACGAGCGCAGCAAAGATCAAGGCGGCCACGGAAAGCAGCAAGTGATAGCTCATCAGGCGACGCGTTGAAGCCGCCACGCTCCGCGCGTCGCCAATCTCATAGCCCATCACAAACGCTGCGATCAAGAGCAGCGTGCTGACGACGGCTAACGTGAGAAAGGTCCGTTTCATCAACGACTGATCCCGCTCATCGAGACGCGGGCTCTCGAGGTGGACTGCTGGACTGGGAAACTGGCCTCAACTCTGAGGTCGGCACTCCGCTGAAGCCAACTCTCGCGGACCGGGAATCGTCGCGGATCATGCCGCTCGCGTAAGGTTGTGCCGACTCCGCCTGCCGTGGTTCAATTCCAATCGCAGCCATGCTCAGTTTGCGGCGCTGCCGACCGCGAGGTGGCGATTGGCAACGGTCTGAATTCTAGAGTGTTGGCCACACGATGAAAAAGGTCCGATGAAAATCACGCGAATCGACACGTTTCCGGTCAGCATTCCGCTCAAGCCCGAGCGGCGGATGGTCTCGGCCCTCGGGCAGTACGACGTGTCGCACTACGTGCTCGTCCGAATCTCCACCGATGCGGGAATCGAAGGGGCTGGCGAAGCGACCGTGCTGCCGCGGTGGAGCGGTGAAACCGTCTGGGGCGCGCAGGCTTTGATCGATCGCGTGTTGGCCCCTCAGCTCGTTGGCCGCGATCCGACCGATCTCGATGACATCGCCGCGCGGATGGACGAAGCGGCCGAGGACAATTGGTTCGCCAAGTCCGCACTCGAAATGGCGTGCTGGGATATCTGCGGCAAGGATTTCGGGAAGCCGGTTTACGAATTGCTCGGCGGGCCAGTGCGACCGACGATCCTGCGATGCCGCTTCTCCATGGGCGCCTACGAGCCCGAACGCGCCCGTCGGCGAGCCCAGGAACTGATTGCCGACGGGTTCGACACGATCAAGGTGAAGGTCGGCACCGAGGTCGCGCGCGATGTCGAGCGCGTGCGGGTCGTTCGCAAGGCAATCGGCCCCGCGCCGGCCATGGTCATCGATGCCAACTGTGGGTACGACGCCAAGACAGCCATCGCCGTGGCTCACGAACTTGAGGCGTGCAACGTCGCGCTATTCGAGCAGCCAACGCCCCGCGGCGACTTTGAGGCGCTGGCGGAGGTTCGTCGGGCGATCCGGCCGCAGGTCATGGCGGACGATATTTGTTTCGACTTTGCCGACGCGGTGGAATGCATCCGCCATCGGGCCTGCGACGTCATCAGCGTCTATCCTGGCAAGAACGGCGGCATCGCCAAGTCGAAGCGGATTGTCGACTATGCCGGCCTGCACGGCGTAGCCTGCACGATCGGCTCTAACCTCGAGTTGGATATCGCTTCGGCGGCGATGTGCCATCTGGTGGTCGCCTGTCGGAACATCAATGTCGAAAAGTATCCGGGCGACATCATGGGGCCCGATTATCACGCGATTTCGGTGGTCAAAGAACCGCTGGAAATCCGGGGCCCCTCGATCGCCATCAGCGACCGGCCCGGTTTGGGAATCGAGGTCGACTGGCAGACCGTCGCAGCCCACCCGTGCCAATGACCAATTCGGATTCCGGCGGGAAACGGGCCTTGCCCCGCCGGCGGCGTTCGGGCAAAGATCCGGTCCAAATCCCCCATGAACCCTTGTGGCGGCAAAGAATTTCGATCACGATAAGTTCAAGCTGCATTTTGACTTCTGACAATTCGTTAAGACGTCGCCGGGAACTGTCAGCCTGAAAAGTGCGTCCTAAGGGTAGTTGCAAGCGCGCGTGATGACGCGCTGCGCTGATACTCTCTCATGAGC
>Ga0210396_10004662_pt1 | contig 13376 bp, 11 predicted proteins | sample IncBWH17OmetaG_FD_155466 | JGI IMG/M metagenome (GOLD analysis project Ga0210396, IMG submission 155466) | Forest soil microbial communities from Barre Woods Harvard Forest LTER site, Petersham, Massachusetts, United States - Inc-BW-H-17-O ...
CAAGGTGACAGGGAGATGGTGCTCGTACTCGAGTGTTTGGAGAAGCGATTACGAGAACGAGATGCGCCTCCGAGACTGCGAGAAGTTCTGTATGCAACAGTTAGTAATTGACCGTCCGCTCAGCCCGGCGGATAATCGCTCTTTTCACACTTCGTTGCATTCTGGGAGGCTGCGATGAAACTGGGTCTCTTTCGCGGATGGGCGGCTTTGTTCGTGTGCTTGGTTGCGCATTGGGCTGTGCCGCGATGCCTCGCCGCGGGCGCGAATGATGCGCCGGTGGTCGTCAGCTATTCCGAGGGTGACACCCAACTCGGCGTCGTCCAGGAGGGCACGAAATTCTATATCGACGACGATTACCGCTTCGGCCCGGTCACGGCGGAAATGTTCGGGCTTCAATTCACCAAACGCCGCTTTGGCGGTCGCGGGTCGGTCACGATCGACATCCCCGCCGGCGCGAAAGTCGACTTGATGATCGGTAACGGCGGACTGGGAGGGCCGTCGCGCGATGCCGCCACCGCCCTGGGCTTTACCGCTATCGCTTATCCAAAGCTGTTGCAGAACGGAAAGCAGGAATTGGCCGCCGCCCTCTACTCGCAGACGTTCGCGCAGGCAAAGCGCATCAACATTCCTTGCGTCGGGTTCCTGGGCGTCGTGGTGCTGGCGCCTCACCTGACCATCAAAAGCGATCCAATTGCGAATGCTCCGCCGAGCGGAATTGCGAATGCTCCGCAGCGCCGAATTGCCAATGTTCCATCGCGCGAACCGGAAATGCGCCGGCAGCGCGCGACGGAGGTGGAAGATGACACAGCGATTCCTGGACCAGCCGCGCCGATCAAGCGGCTGCAGTCTGAAATCAAGGCGCTCTACGTGCAGGAACAACCGAGTGGCGAGATGTTTGGCCTGGCCTCGGAGCTGATCCTGACTGCGACGCCCGGCTCGCGGCCGGGGCACACGCCGGTTCTCTTTGTTTCCGAGGTCGGCCCCCAGATGACCGCCGTGCTCGACGATGTCCTCCGCGCCATCTGGCTGACCGCTCCCAAATGGGCGGCGTCGAAAGTCGAGCTGAGTTTCGAAGACCGATACACGCCCAAAGACGGCGGCTCCATCGGCGCGGCCATCGGCACCCTCATCCAATCCATGCTCCAGGGGTTCGCGATCGATGACAAAGTCGCAATTACCGGAGACGTGACCGCCGACGCCAAGATCCGTCATATCGGCGGGGTCGCCGCCAAAATCCGCGGCGCCACTGCCGCCGAGTGCAGGATCGTCATTGTTCCGGCTTCCAATTACGATCAGGTCGCCGACGCGATGGTCTATGAAGGCCGTTCGCTGATCACCAATATCCAGGTCCTCGGCGCGGGCACCCTCGAAGAAGCCACGGCGGTGGCCCGAACCGATCGCGCGCCCAAACTGAAGGAAGCGACTGAGGCGTTCGATTCAATCGCGGCCGACCTCAAGACCAGCCCGGAAAAGGTGCACCTGCCTGAATACCAGACGCGGCTCAAACACATCGTTGAATTGGCTCCCGACCATTTATCGGCCAGGTTGCTGCTGCTGATTTCGCAGAACAAGCAGCCGCGAACGATGTCTGCCGCCGCTTCGATCTACTACACGATGGTGGGCAGCCAGCAGGCGATGCCGGATGTCTTCATCCAGCTCTGGGCCGCGCAGCGTGTGGTCCGCCAGTCGTCGGCCGCTGTCGGCGCCGGCCTGACCAGCCTGGTCCATATCCGGGGGAAGGTCGACCCGAAGGTGCTGCCGTTCGTCGATGCGATGATCGGATTCATCCAGGCCAGCGCCGCGGCGAACACCGGCAGGGGAAACCCGCGCGCCCTCGAAGCCCGCCGCCAACAGGTCTACGAAGCGCTCTCCCAACTCCAAACCGACCGCACGCTCATGGAGAAGATGCTGCACGAGGGTATTTAAGAGGCGCGCCGTTCAGTTTCGAATCGCAATCAATTTGTGGACGCAGGTGACGGCCAGCGATCCATCGCCCACGGCGAAGCCGACCCGCTTGGTCGATCCGGCGCGGATATCGCCGGCGGCAAGGATTCCTGGCACGGTCGTTTCCAGCGGGCAGGGCTCGCGATCCTTCAGCGGCCAGGCGCCGCTGCGCAGGGCATCGACGCCGGTGAGGATGTAACCGAGCGGGTCGCGGGCGATCCTGGGCGGGAGCCATGAGCAGCCGGGGTCCGCGCCGACGAAGACGAAGACCGCCGCGACGCTCAATCGCTCACCCTGGGTCTGGCCTTTCCCGGAGTCGGAATCCGGGTTGAACGTTTTCAGCGTGACACTTTCGAGTCGGCGCTGGCCGTCCACCGCGGCGATCTGCACGCCTTCGTGTACCTTGATGTTCGGCGTCGCACGGATTCGCCCGACCAGATAATCCGACATGCCCGGTCCGAGTTGCCGCCGGACCAGCAGGTGCGCCGTGCGATTCGGGCAGCACTCGGCCAGATACATGACCGCCTGTCCCGCGGAATTCCCGGCGCCGACGACGGCGACGTCGCTCTGGTCATACAGCATCGCCTCCACCGAGGTGCAGGCGTAATGGATCCCTTGCGATTCGAACCGCTCGGCGCCCTGGGCTTGGAGTCTTCGCCAGCGCACGCCCGCGGCGACAAGCACCGTGCGCGCGTGCAACGTCACGCCGCAGTCGAGCTTGAGCGACGCAAATCCATCCGGCGAGGTTTTCGGCTCGATGCTCTGGACTTCAACCGGCGCCACCATGGTGGCGCCGAATTTGAGCATCTGAACGACACTGCGCATGGCCAGATCCGCGCCCGAGAGGCCGTTGGGAAATCCCATGAAATTTTCGATCTTGGACGATCCCCCGGCCTGCCCGCCAGGACCAATACGATCGAGCACGATCGTGGAGAGTCCTTCCGATGCCGCGTAGACGGCCGCGGCCATTCCCGCCGGCCCGGCGCCAACGACGGCCAGGTCGACCTTGTCGCCTGGACAGTGCCGCCATACGCCCGCAGCCAGCGCCAGCTCTTGAAGGTTCGGGTTGATCAGAATCTGGCCGTTTTGCAGCTTAATGACCGGCGACTTCTTCGGCGAGCCCCACTGCCTGATCAACTCCTGGCCCCGCGCATCCGCCGTGTCGTACCACGTGAAGGGCACGAAATTCTTGTAGAAAAACTCGCGCACCTGCATCGTGTCGCGGCACTTGCCGGGGCCGACGACCCTTATCCCAAGCACCTGGAGCTGGCTGAGCAAAGCACGGCGTTTGGTGGCGGCGATCAAAAGCTTCTCGCTGACGTGTGGCGCCTTGTTGAGCATCTCGCGCAGTCGAGGTCCCGGCACGCGCAGCAGCTTGGTCTTGCCGCGGGCAATCGCGTTGACATTCACGGGCCGGCGGGTGAGCAGATCGATGTCGCCCGCGAACTGCCGCGGGCCGTGCGTCACGATGTGCCGATCGCCGTCGGCCGCGTTGAGAATCTCGATCTCTCCGGATTCGACGACGAACAGATCCAGGTCCGAATCGCCCGCGCGAAAGATCGACTGGCCGTCTTCGAATGAGCACGGAACCGCCAGCCCGCGAATGACGGCCAGATCGGCATCGTCGAGTGTCGGAAATGCCTGGAGATCATTCTCCGGTTCGGGGTAAGCAGGCGGCGCTGCAAGTGTCACGACATCACCTTTCCTTTCGCGATCGTCCTTTGGAACGACCCGCCACGGGCGAGACCTTCGGAACGTTCATGCCTCACCCTTTGGCCAAAGCGATGTTACGCACGGACTTTTGGAACGGGTAGCGTGCCGATTCGAAGCTCGCCTGCCATGGACCCGCGGGAGAGCCTACGGGTGCGCCACAATCCACACGGGCGTTTGGGTATCGTGTCAGGCTCGAAAGAGCAAACCGCGGAGGATCGCCGGGGATTGCTGCCGCGCAAATCATTTTCTGCGGGCGCCGAAGCGGGCACGGGGAGCCGGCGGTGGCGCGGAGGGGATTATCTTGTTGGGGAGCGGAGGGCGGGAGGGGGAAAGACGCGGAGACGCGGGGACGCGGAGACACGGGGTTGGAGGTGTCGCCTCTCGACCCGGCTCGGGGCAGGCACCTCGACCGGGCTCGGGGCAGGGGGACGCCGGGGGTTGGCTTTCCTGGCGGCCGGTGTTGGTGAGAATCACGGCCTTGTGGGCCTGGATGTCGCGCTGGACGCCGAGCAGGGTCATGATTTCCGTGAGGGTGACGTTGCTTTTTTGGAACTTGGCGTTGGCGATGCAGAGGAATTCGCAGATGCCGTCGCTGCTGGTCCAGTAGAGATCGATCTGGTGGCGGACGTCGCGGCCGGTTTTGGTGGGGCTTTGGAGGTACCCGGTGCGGATGTCGCCGATGGGGATGATGTATTCGCGAGAGAGGGCGTGCCGGCAGAGGGCTTCGTATTGCCAGGGGGTCAGGATTTGCGATTGCGACTCGACTGAGCTCGTCGAAGTCCGATTGCCAATTGCGGGAGCGGTCTTTTTCCATTCGGCAATCGACAGCCCGCAATCGGCAATTGCTCTGCCCGGCGTTACACTCACCGGGGATGGAATCGCAGTCGGTGTTGGATTCGCACGGGGCGGCGGGGCTGGAGCCGCATGCGCCGCTGCCGGCGTATTACCCGCCGGGGCAGAAGAGCGGGTTTCTCCGCGGGATCTTCGACCGCACCGCCGGGGATTATGACCGGATCGAGCGGCTCATGGCCCTGGGGACCGGGGCGTGGTACCGGCGGGCGGCGCTCCGCCGCGCCGGGCTCGCGGCGGGGATGAAGGTGCTGGATGTGGCCGCGGGGACCGGCGCCGTCGCCCGCGAGGCGCTGGGGATCGTCGGGCCGGGCGGCTCCGTCGTCGCACTCGATCCGAGCGCGGGGATGCTCGGGCGGCTGGTCGAGCGGGTGGCGATCCGCGTCGTCCGCGCCACCGGCGAACATCTGCCGCTGGCGGACGGGCAGTTCGATTTCCTCAGCGTCGGCTACGCCCTGCGGCATCTGGCGGACCTGGCGCAGGCGCTGCGGGAATTCCATCGCGTGCTGCGGCCGGGCGGGGTGGTGTGCCTGCTGGAGATCACGGCGCCGCAGCGTCCGCTGCCGCGGATGCTGGCGCGGGCGTACTTTCGCGGGCTGGTGCCATGCATCACCAGGCTGGCAGCGCGGCATGCCGACAGCCAGTTGCTCTGGCGGTATTATTGGGACACCATTGATGCCTGCGTCCCGCCGGGGCGGGTGCTGGAGGCGATGACCGCCGCCGGCTTCGAGCGGGCCAACCGCCACAGCGAAATGGGGATTTTCTCGGAATTCACGGGAGTGAAGCGATGAACGGCGCCGCGGGCGGGATCGCGAATCGCAGTGTGATTACGGTGACGATGGGGGCAATTCTGGGCATCGCGGCCCTGGCCGATGGGCAGGATGCGAGCAACTTCGCGCAGGGATCGTGGTCGCTCAGCACGTATGGCTCGTACACGCAAAGTTTCACCGGCGAGCGGGTCAGGCTCGCCGGGGGGACCGTGGGGCTGGGGTATTACGTTTGGGAAAATGTTTCGCTGAACGCGGAATTCAGCGGCTTTCACGTCGACCAGAGCGGCGAGGATGCGACGCTCTCGGACCTGGGAATCCTGCTGCGGCAACACCTGTTTCACCGCGGGCGCTTCTCGTTTTTCGTGGACGTGGGCGGCGGGCTTACGTACGCCACCCATCCGACGCCGCCCGGCGGAACGTATTTCAATTTCACCGAAGAGACTGGCCTGGGCGCAACCTGGCAGCTGGGCGGCAACCTGCACCTGATCGGCGGCGTCCGCTACTTCCACCTCTCCAACGCCCGCATCGAAGGGCCGGAGCGGAATCCATCGATCAACGCGACTCAGGGATATGTGGGGTTGATGTGGAGTTTCTAAATAAAAAAGGCTGCACGGTGGAGGGTAGAGTCCGTGCAGCCTGGCGGAGGAGGAAACGAAGAGGATTTTGCCCGGCGTCAGGCGACTTGCCTGGCGTCGAGCCTGATTTTTCGTCGGCCTGCGGATTTGGGGACGACCAGCAGGCTGTCCCAGCCGGTCTTTCCCATTTCGATTCCGTTGGAAGCGTAATCGGGAAACCAAGCCCCGTCGGCGAGATAGCGGAAACGGTAGTCGCCTCCATGCAACTGAATCTCCGCCCGCCACCACCCATCGCCCTGAGCCCTCATCGGCAGCGCGTCCCTGCGCCAGCCATTGAAGCACCCCACGACAGTCGCCTGCTGCACGTCAGGCCGGTAGAAACGAAACTCAACGACGCCATCCCTGGTTACAGTTGTCATGCCCTTTGGCCCTTTGCTACGATGCCATTTCAAAGCCCGTGCCAATGAGGACCCGGCGCGGGATGCCGGCGGCAACGCGATGCCGCGGGCGCATGAAAACCGGGATTTTCCCGCCGAAAACGGAGAAACTGGGGCTCTCGAAAATCTGCATGATGGTTCTTCGGTTGTCTCTGCCGGCCGTTGGATTCGGCTAAAGTCTTAAGCACTCGCTCCCTTTTTGCTCAGGCAATATGCATTCGGTTTGGCGATGAACGATGCAGCCTTTGTTAAAGTCGCAAGAAGATCGACGGCGGTTTTTCTGCTGGCGTTGGTGTCGATCCTGAGCAGCTGCGCGAAGCCTCCGGCGACGAGTAGTGATGGCGCCAATTTTCCTGCGCCGGCGCCGACCACGCTGGAGCCGCTCAATCTCAGCGACCCGATCCGACCCGTTCCCGGCGCCGTTCCGATTCAGCTTCGATCGGCGAAAAACGAGTGGACGAGCTTCACACTCCAGGCGAGCAACGTGTTCGCGTCGTCGCCGGCGTCGGTACGGATCGTGGCGGCGTCGGCAGGGAGTCCGCTCGAGGCCGCGAATCTTCAGGCGTTCGAGGTCCTGGCGATGCCGGTCGAGGTGAATCCGGATTACGTGCGACACACCGGCCTGAATTCCGCCAGCCGCAATCTGCCGCGGGCGATGCTGCCGGTGTCGATGAGCAATGGCGCGATCGATCTGGCAACCGTGCGCGACCCGACGCAGCCGACCAACCCCGCGGCCCATCCCAACGGCAACAGCGTGCTGCTGTGGATCGACCTGCACGTGCCCGCGCAGACGCCGGCGGGGGATTACGCCGCCAATTGCGAATTGCACGACGCCCGCGGGAGAATCACAGCGACGGTCCCCCTGCGATTGACGGTCTACGATTTTGCCCTGTCCGACCAGCGTCACCTCGAGATGGTGGGCCAGTTGAATTGGGACCGGCTGGAGGCGATTTATCTGCAGTGGTTTGGCGACACGATCACCCCGAGCCTGATCAACCGCCGCGAGAGCCGCTACGCGGCGACGGTCGCGACGCTCGATCAACTGGTCTCGCTGGCGCAGGAAAATCGCACGTCGCTGATCGTGCCCGGGCTTCGCCCTACCGCCAAATGGCCGGCGGGATCGACGCCGCTGATCGACTGGCGGGAGTTCGATGCCGTCGTCGCACCGTGGCTGAGCGGGCAGGCGTTTACTGATCACGTACCGCTGGGATACTGGCCCCTGCCGGCGGCGCAGAGCCTGAACCGCTACGATCCGGCCTCGCGGCTGGATTACTGGTCGCAGGCGGCGACGCACTTCGACCAGCTCGGCTGGCTCGATGCCAGCGCCGCCGCCCTCCCAGCCCCCGCGAGCGATGCCGACGCCCAGGCGCTTGCCGCCGAAGCGGCGCAGATCCTGGAGCGGAACTCGCGCCTTCGCGTCCTCCTGCCGCTGGGCGATGAGCAGCTTTCTAACTCCGCACTGCTGGAGCGGGCGAATCTAAACCGGTTGCTGACCGCCGCACCGGGGCTCATCTCGACGGCACGATCGGCCGGGGCAGAGGTTCGCAACCGTCCGCACTGGCTCCGCACCGATATGCCGGGCCTGGTTCCCAATTCCGGCGCCGGGGGTGATGAGCGCGACGTGCGGGTGTGGGCGTGGCTCGCGTTTCTGCGACAGGCAGAGCTGATTGTATGGGATCAGGTGCTTCCCGCCACCACCGACGCCGCCGCCCCGGCGGACGCCGATGAAATGGTCTGGTTTTACCCCGGTTCGTGGTTCGGCGTCGATCCCCCTGTGCCGACCATGCAGCTCAAGTGGCTCCGCCGGGCCGAGCAGGATTTCGAGTACCTCTGGCTGGCACGCCAGCGCGGAGAGGTGATCAATGCGCTCCAACTGGCCCGGCTGATCACCAAGCCGCTGGAAGTGCTTCCGGGCCAGCCGGCCGATCCGGCGTACGCGCTGATGAGCGGAACCACCAGCCAGGACGCCTGGGACAGGGCACAGGAACTGCTCGCCCGCACGGTCATGCTTCGCAAGCCCGGCGAGCTGGCCGACGAAAAGCTCCAGCAGGCGCTGACAATTGCGACCTTGCAATGGGCTGAGCCGCAGGAGCGACCCGTACTGATCGGCCGCAGCGCGCATTGGAAGCTCAGCGGCCCGCGCACCCAGCCCGGCGCCAGGCCCCAGGGCAACTGGCTGACGCTTGATTTCGGGCTCGACGTCTACAACGCCTCGGACACGACGCCGGCCCAGAATCAACTGCGCTGGGACCCGCCGCCCGAAACGTCGGGCTGGCAGGTGCGGGCGGGCCAGCCCGTCGAAGTGCCGCGGCTGCTGACGTATCACGTGCAGCCGGCCACCATCCAGGCGTCCTTTGATCTCGATCGTCTCTCGCCGGCGGCACAGCAGCCGCTGGGGCTGACGTTCGTGAACGGGTACACCAGCGCCGCGTATCGCTTTCCGGTGCGGCTGCCGATTGCCGCCACCGACCGGCGCGAGGGACCGATCAAAATCGACGGAAACCTCACGGACTGGACCGAATCGGAATCGATTCAGAACGGCCCGCTGGTTTTGATGCTCAACCGGCCCAATCTCCAGAAGGCCCAGCTTCAACCGTCGCCGGCGATGTGCAAAATCTACAGTTGCTGGGGCCGCGACAACCTGTATCTGGCCTTTGCGCTGGAGGGCCTTTCGCCGGATCGGCGGGAGGCGCATAACGACGTCGATTACGAGGCCCGGCGGGCATGGGGCGAGGACCTGGCCGAGACGCTCATCCAGCCGGTCTTTGCCGATGGCTCGACCGGGCCGGTCCTGCACGTGGTTTTCAAACCCAGCGGCGCGATGTGGGTCGAACGAAAGACCCCGCGAGCGGCCCTGGATATCCCATGGCAGCCCATCGAAATCGGCGGCATCCGCTACGCCACGGCGAGAAGCGCCGAAGGCCGCTGGCACGGCGAGGCCGCCATCCCCTGGCCGCTGATCGCCGGCCGCGAAGACCACAAGCTCCCCGCCCTGCTCCGCTTCAACTTCACCCAGCACCGCAACGCCAACTGCGAAAGCGCCAGTTGGTGTGGCCCGGTGGATTTCGGGCGCGACGATCAGCTCATGGGCGTGCTGTACGTGAGGACGCCAAGGGATTGACCAGCGACCGCGGCACGCTCACAGCCGAGCGTTTTCCGCCTATGGCGCGATGCCCGGTTTGAACCTGGCCCGTCGCACCGGAGAGCGACACGGAAAACAAAGACCGTGTCATCCACAGATTTCGCGGATTACGCAGATTGGGTTGCTTCAAATATGAGTAATCTGCGGATCAACTCTGGGCTTTCTCTGCGGTCTCTGTGTTCTTCTGATCGGTCTCGTCGCGGAAAATGATTGAAGGTTGCGTCTGGGGGAACACTATGCTGGGCCGTCGCGTCGGGGAAAGGAGCTGTTTCCCGCCGGCCGTTCGGCCGTGCGGCAGCCTCCAAACCTCCACATCACCCCTTTTTGAGGAGTAGGACATGCGCACTGTCTCAACGTTCGGCGGTTCTGTTCTGATCGAGGCCCTTGAGGGCGGATGATGCTCAGCGCCGCCCCCGCGGCCCACCATCCGCACCCGCATCACACCGCGGCACCCGCGGTTCACAGGCCGGCTCACCACAAGGGCGGTGCGGGCGATCTTCATGCAGATCAATGGTCTGCCCGGCGACGTTTCCGTCCAGGGCTTCGCCGGCGACATTCAGCTCAACAGCTTCCAGTTTGGCGTCGGGCGCGGGATCAGCAGTCCGACCGGGGCCGCGGGTGACCGCGAAAGCAGCGCCCCATCCGTTTCTGAGGTCGTGATCACCAAGACCCTTGACCAGACCTCGCCCGAGCTTCTCCGCGATCTCCTGGCCGGCGCCGATATCCCCGAAATCGACATCTTTGTCAATTTGAGCAAAGGAGGGCAGGCCGGGACGGCGTATGCGGAGTATGTCCTGAGCGACGTCCTGCTCAGCGGATTCAGCACCAGTTCGGGCGGCGACCGCCCCACCGAAAGTCTCAGCCTCAACTTCCTCAAGGTTCAGTACAAGTCCTTCACTCAGAATGCGGACGGAACGACGAGCGTGGATTCTCTCACCTACGACCTGACCCAACAAAAGCTCCTCTAGGTCCGTCCTGTCATCGCTGGTATTGCAGTGATGGAGCGGCGGCGCCCCGTGGCGCCGCCGCTGCTGCTGGCGAGAATGACCAAACCGCCGCCCGGGCGGAATGACGAAATCCGAATTACGAATGACGAACCAAATCCGAACCATCCCTCACCCAGAATAGGGACGCGAAGAGATTCCCGCTATTTCCCCTTTGATCCCTGAAGCCGGCGATCCTTGCGGACGGCTGGCTTCACCGTCGGGGGAATCACGAGTTCCACCTGCACGTTCTTTTCTCCACGTAACAGTTCCGCCACCTCGCGGATATTGTCGGTCACTTCGTCGAGCGTGCGTCCCTGAGTGAAAATGCCCGTGTCTTCCAGCGCGCGGGCAACGTACCAGCCGTCCTCAGGCTCGACGATCACGTGATAAACCTTCATGAAATCTCATCTTACCCCATGTGCCGGATCATCTCATCGCCGAACTCGCTGCATTTCACTTCGGTGGCGCCGCTCATCAGGCGGGCGAAGTCGTAGGTGACGGTTTTGGCGGCGATGGCCCGCTCGAGGCCGCGGAGGATCAGATCGGCGGCTTCCTGCCAGCCCATGTATTCGAGCATCATGACCCCGGAGAGGATGACTGAGCCGGGGTTGACCTTGTCCTGGTTGGCGTACTTGGGGGCGGTGCCGTGGGTGGCTTCGAAGATGGCGTGGCCGGTGACGTAGTTGATGTTGCCGCCCGGCGCGATGCCGATGCCGCCGACCTGTGCGGCGAGCGCGTCGCTGAGGTAATCGCCATTGAGGTTGGGGGTGGCGATCACGTCGAAATCCTCGGGCCGGGTGAGGACCTGCTGGAGGGTGATGTCGGCGATGGCGTCTTTGATGACGATGCCGGCGCCGCTCTTTCCCTCGGGGATCTTGCACCAGGGGCCGCCGTCCAGCTCGACCGCGCCGTAGAACTGTTTGGCAACCTTGTATCCCCAATCACGGAAGGCGCCTTCCGTGAACTTCATGATGTTGCCCTTGTGGACAAAGGTGACGCTCTTGCGCTTGTGCTTGATGGCGTAGCCGATGGCGCTGTGGACGAGGCGCTCGGTGCCGAGGTAGCTGATCGGCTTGATGCCGATGCCCACTTCGACGCCAACCTCGCGCTTGGGCGCGCCAATCGCTTCCAGCTGCGCCTGCCAGCTCTGGGCAGCGTCCTTGTTGCCGAAGCGGATCTTCTTGAATTCCTTGGGAAACTCTTTGGCGAAAAAGTCGAGGATTTTCTGGGAATCGGCGCTGCCGCCGGGGTATTCGATGCCGGCATAAATGTCTTCCGTGTTCTCGCGGAAGATTACCATGTCGACCTTCTCCGGGTGCTTGACCGGCGAAGGCACGCCGGTGAAATAGCGCACCGGGCGCAGGCAAACGTAGAGGTCGAGCATCTGGCGGAGTGCGACGTTGAGCGAACGAATGCCCCCGCCGACCGGCGTCGTGAGCGGACCCTTGATCCCGACCAGAAAGGTCCGAAAGGCCTCGACCGTATCGTCCGGCAGCCAGTTGTTGAACTTCTTGAACGCCTTTTCCCCGGCAAAGACTTCCATCCAGGCGATCTTGCGCTTGCCGCCGTAGGCTTTGTGCACCGCCGCGTCGAACACGCGAACGCTCGACCGCCAGATGTCCGGGCCGGTGCCGTCGCCCTCGATGAACGGGATGACCGGGCGATCGGGGACCTGGAGCTTGCCGCCGGAGATCGTGATCGTTTTGCCGTCGGCGGGTGCGGTAACGTCTTTGAAATTTGCCATGGCTGTTTCCTGCTTTCCTTGAAGCGGCCGAACGGAGAAGTCCAAGTGAAATTAGTGGTGACGAGGTGGGGTGTCAATTCGCTTCGCTGCTTCGCCACGTGTGCACCGTCGTGCCCGGCGTCGGCGGTCTCGCGGAGAAGCCAGATCATGACCTGGACGGGACCGGCGGGACCGAACCATTCTAGCTGGTGGCCCCGAGCTTCCGCGAATATCATTCGGGCAATGACTTGGGAAGAGTTGGCCGGCGCCCAACGGGCTGCCGCGCAGCATTTGTTTGGGAGCGATAAACCGACCTTCGACCGCGCGGTCTGCGGCCGGGCATATTATGCAGTCTACGCGCTGGTTACCTCCCACCTGTCCCCCGCTACACCTTTTGGGCGGGGGTGGAGGAATCCTCCGCACGCGGAGCTACCAGCACACGTGAGTAATATCGCGGGGCTGCGGGAGGCTGATCGCCGGGAAGTCCGGCGGGCAATACGGCGATTGCGACAGCGCCGCGAGGACGCAGATTATCGACCCGGCATCACCGTCGACCGGGTTTCAGCCCGCGAGAGCATGCGCGATGCCCATCAGGTATTTGGGATCTTCAAAAAGAGCTAAGGACATGAACAAGAGCAAGCTGATTCGATCCGTGAAAGTACACCTCGGGAAAGTCGGCCATGGGATTGCCTTCGACGTCATAACCGCGGGTGTAAGGCAGGAGGATTCATGGTGGCATGTGCCGGTGGTGGCCACGCGAAACGGCAGAGATGTCCCCCGCGAGATCACGGTCAACATTTTCGCCAACATCGAGGATGAATTGGAGCGCGACGAACATGTGAACGTGTTGTTTGTACCCGCTCTCGCCGACGCCGAATCCACCGGGTCGCGCGGGGGATGAAACGCGAAGCATCTTCTTGTGGTCTTCGACATGAATGGGCAAACAAATGTTTCGCTCGCCGCCCGTTTCGTCCAGGGAATTGGACTCGTCAACATTTCACCGTCGGAATTGCAATCACGTTTGTCGGCGTGCCCGCAAGCGAAACAAGGCCCATGGAATCCGTGGGTGCTGGATTCCATTACAGATCAATGCCACGATGCGCTCGAGTTTCTTTCCACGCTGACGTTTCCCGCCACGAGGCACGTTGTTTTTGCGAGGCAGGGAGGCTCGGCACTCGTGAACAACCGTCGGGACGGATCCGATTACCCCGGCTATGGTGATTTGCTCTCGCGATTC
>Ga0210396_10004663_pt1 | contig 13372 bp, 11 predicted proteins | sample IncBWH17OmetaG_FD_155466 | JGI IMG/M metagenome (GOLD analysis project Ga0210396, IMG submission 155466) | Forest soil microbial communities from Barre Woods Harvard Forest LTER site, Petersham, Massachusetts, United States - Inc-BW-H-17-O ...
TCACGGGCAAATCGCCTGCTCCCGTTCCCGGTGCGGAAACCTTAGCACCCCCCACCTCTCTCGCGTGAATTCTCATTCCCAAACTCTCGCCAGGCAACCAACGCTCCAACACAATCATGCCCGGTACAACGCCGAAAACCAGCTCACCGCAACCGCCAGTATCGTTTACACGTACGATGGCGACGGCCGCCGCGTCGAAAAGTCCAACGGCAGGCTCTACTGGTACGGCACTGGCACCGACCCGCTCGACGAAACTGACCTGGCTGGCAACACCAATAACACCAGTTTCTATGAGTACATTTTCTTCGCCGGCAAGCGGATCGCTCGCCGAGATTATTCCAATAACGTAGACTTTTATTTCGCTGATCATCTAGGCAGCGCCCGCGTCGTGACCAACGGTGCGGGCACAATTCTCGACGACTCGGACTTCTACCCTTTTGGCGGCGAACGCCCCGTAGTCGGCCCGACCACCGGCAACACCTACAAGTTCACCGGCAAAGAACGGGATAGCGAGTCGGGCCTTGATAACTTTGACGCTAGATACCTTGGCAGTTCCATGGGTAGGTTCATATCCGCCGATCCTGCAAATGCTGGGGCGTCCGTAAACAATCCACAGTCTTGGAACGGCTACTCGTACGTTTTAAACAACCCTCTCAAGTACGTAGACCCTAATGGTTTAGACTGTATCTATCTTAACGAAGAAGGAAATGCCGTTGATCACATCCTTCACAGCGATTGCGAGAGTGAAACCGACAACGGTTATTGGGTCGACAACGACGAGAATCACCCAGTTCAGAAATCCGATGTGTCCTTTAGCGGAGACGCCAATACGATGCTCGTGTCGTTTACCTCTCAAAATGATTTGTTCGGACTGGGGCACTTCCAGCAGTTCTGCATCGGGTCTTGCCCGGACAATTCCGTCACTGTGTCAGTTGGGCTTAGTGACCCCTTATCAACGACAATGAGGGCGGCTCCAGTCGGTCTGCTTCCCGCGAATTTGAAGCCATATGAGCCACCTGCGCTATTTGATTTTTGGCACATGACGAACCAGCAACAAACACGAGTATCAACTTGTTGGGCGACTGGCGGAGAATTTGGCGGGGAAACCATCGAACCGCCAGAAGCGGGACAGGCTGTCGCACAAGTGCGGGGCGCTAACGGGGAACCCGCAAAATATCCAGGCAATGGTAAACCAGTCATACCAAATATCAAAGGCGCAAAGAGAACTCCGCGTGTGACGGGACCTGCCGGAGGAATAGAGTGGATCGCTGGTGGTATGAATTGTGCCCAAAACGTTGCCAATCAGTAAGCGAAGCATCAGTCATTGGGTGAGGTCAGGACTGGTCTTTGTGACGCACCAAATCTTCGCGACCGAAGGCGTGATTTGGCTAACAGTCTTAGGCGCATTTCTATTGAGAAGATCAATCGCGGAACTGCATGAGGGATGGGCGGAATCTGCCTTAATGCGAGGGATGCATTGGATACTGACCAACACACCTTTCTTTCCAATTCAAATTTCGTTGGGAGCATACCTTGGATGGAAACTTAGCCTTCGTTGGCCGCATCGTTCCATGCTGTGGGTCTGGATTTTACCAGGTGTATTCCTTTGTTACGCCGTCATCTGGATTCCGTCGTTTAGTCCTTGGTCAACGTCTCCCCAAACAGGTCCCCTGTCGCATTACTTCGGGTGGGGATGCCAAGCGGACTACCGCTGCTATGATCAGCTGACTTTCACGGAGCCATTCTACAGTTCGATAGCATATTCCCTTGGTGCACTGTGGGCCTCTCGAAATTCTAAGGATCTTCGACGAAACGATGCTTCAATTGAGAAGTAAGCTAAGTCTTCGCGTGCCCGCCGCCAAGCCACGAGCCCATGGTTAGGAGAATTACGTTGGCGGCGTGCCACTCTCAATTTCACGCACGATTTCGCGTGCCTGGAACTCATCCTCAGCCCGGACGAAAATTCTTCTAATCCCCTCTTGCGATACTGTCGTGTGAGTACCAATTCCGTTCTCATGCAGCGAAAGCTCAATCATCCAAGCCAGTCCTTTCACTTGTTCGTGCCAGGGCTGTTCTTCAGTTTTCTCAGACCAGACCTCTACATTCGCATCTTCCGGACTCCAACCCGAATTCCAGCTGTCGCGCTTGACAGTGCCAACACCCTGGTCCGGCAATTCCATAATTTTTTGGTCCTCCTCACTGTCCGAGAAATCGAGGTACCCCTGCTCCGCAAGTGTTTTTGCCTCGTCGTACAACTCGGTCGGCACCCAAACCTCGTAGTGCTCGTCCACATTCCAATAAACTTGGTGCTTGCGCTGAGTGACCCTGAAGGGAATCCCGGCTGCCGTCAATCGGGAGCAGACGTAGACGCATGACTCGCTGTCCTCCGAAAACCAAGCGCGTTTCAGGTGCGCTCCCGAAAGGTCGCTATCGGGTCGAGATGATTTCGGAAGATCCTCGACTAAGTCTACGTCGCAATCGGCGCAATGGCTAAAGCCGGGACGGTATTCGGCCCTGCATTGGGGGCAAAACATGGAACGGATGGATTGTACTACACGTGCGAGTGGATGCCATTCGCCCCTCCTCCGCAACCATCCAATCCACAATTCTCCCCATTCCCTGCAAAACATTTAGCCTCTCGCCACTCCCATGCTATCCTCTCCCGTGTACGCCGAATCCCATCCCCGCCCGCCCGTCTCTCACCCGCGCCTGGCCTCTCCGTGTTTCTCCCATTCCCGACGTTTAGACGTTCGGACGTTTAGAGGTTCCGACGATCTCGCCTGCCACCAAATTCCCTCCGCCCCTGTGTTTTCATCCACTTACAAATTGCCCATTTTCTATCCCCTTTGTTTTGACATTCATCCATGTAATGGGGGGGGTGTCCCCCCCCTCCTCTCAGTTCAACCTGCGTGCTATATGACCTTCGACGGGATACGCTCCCATGAGCCTCCCCTCTAAACCTTTTAGTTGCAACACTTACAAAAACACGGGGGTAGGGAGGTGCCCCGCCGCTCGGGATTCTGGGATCGAAACCGGCCTGTATTATTACTACCGCGCCAGATACTACGATCCGTGAGGGCAGGGCCCTCGGGCAAAGTTGCGGGCTGTTTTTTTCGCGATTAGGAGAGTGCGACGGTGGCGAGCGGGAAGCCGCGTTTGCGCCAGGCGTCGAGGCCACCTTGCAGGGGGCGGATCCGTTTGATGCCGTTTTTTCTGAGGAGCAGCGCCACACGGGCGCTGGTGGCTTCGTTTGGTCAAGTACAGTAGAGAATGACCTCGCGGTCGCGCGGGAGACTGTCGTTTTTTTCTTCCAGCTCCTTGGCGTCCATGCGGAAGGCGCCGGGAATGGTTTCGGGATCGGCTTCGAAATCCATGGAATGGCGCAAGTCCACGATGACGAGTTCTTCGCCAGCGTCGATTTTCAGTTTTAGTTCGTCTACGGTGATGCGCGCGATGCGGAGCTCGTGCAGGAAGCGCTGGCGAGCAATATATTTGTAGGCGATGTACGCCGCGAAAGCGGCGATAAGAAGAACCAGTAGCCAACCGCCGAGCGCGGCCAGATGCTCGGCCACAAGCTCGATTTGACCACTGAAGATGTAGCCGATTCCCAGGAACGTGCCAGCCCAGAGGAGTGAGCCGAGGGCATCGAAAAGAAGAAACCGCCGAGCGCGCATATGAAAAATACCGGCGAGCGGCGGCGCAACCGTGCCCAGGCCGGGGAGAAACTTGGCAAACAGGAGTGAGCGCGCGCCCTGCCTGGAGAAAACGCCTTCGGTACGGCGAACGCAGGAATCCGGCTCGATCGAGATCTTGCAGATGAGCTGAAGAACCCGAATGCCTTTGCTCCGGCCCATGGAGTACCAGATGGAGTCCGAGGCTACAGCGGCCAGCATGGCGCAGAAGAGGGAGCCAAAAAAACTCATCTGCCCTGTGCCGGCGAGAGCTCCGGCGGCGAGCAGAAGCGGCATGGAAGGCAGAGGCAGGCCGAGCTGCTCCGCGAAAACCCATGCAAGCAGGACCGCGTAGCCGTGGTGAAGAAGGAATTCGAGAGTGCGGTGCATGAGGGGCCGGGCGGCGTTCTCCAGTTATTTTGCTACGAAAGAAGCAGTATGCCCCCAGTGACCGGCCATGACAAATTCGCTGAGCGGTTTGCGTGTCCTTGGCGCCAGCTCGCGATCCTTCAAAGGCTGAGGCAGGGAATTAGGATCGCCGGGGTAGCCGATGGCGATGGCAGCGATGGCTTCCCAGCCAGCGGGAATCGCGAATACCTCGCGCGCTTTAGCCGGATCGAAGCCAGCCATTTGATGAACGGCCAAGCCTCGCGCGGTCGCTTCCACGGATAACAAAGCGGTGGCGGCGCCGGTGTCGTATTGCGCGTTGCGGTTGGGGGCGTTGTTCTTGGCGAAGTTGAGTTCGGCCACGGCGAGAGCGAGGACGGGGGCGTTTTTTGCCCACCCTGCGTTAAACTCGATGAGCACGCTCAACATTTTTGCGAAATTCTCATGGTCCTCGCGCGTGCCGACGATGTAGGCCCACGGCTGCTCGTTGCTGCTGGAGGGCGCCCAGCGTGCGGCTTCAAAGAGACTGCGGAGAACGTCCGGGGGGACAGGCCTCTCCGAGAACGCGCGGGGACTCCAGCGATCGATGATCAACTGATGGACGGGAAAATCACTGGGTGCCGGCTTGTGCATGAATTCGAACCTCTCTTGAATATGAGTCTTAGATGATCCGGGCAGAGCACGCGATGCATGGCGGAGTGCGCGCTACCGCCCGAGTGCTGCCAGCGCGACGAAATCAGTTGCCGGATTTCGCCGGTGCTTGCTTGATCATTTCCACGTCGATGGTGATGGGCACATCGTCGCCCACGACGACACCGCCGTTGTCCATGGTGGCGTTCCATTTCACGCCGAAGTCCTGGCGGTTGATTTTGGTGGTGGCGTTGACGGCAGCGCGCTGATTGCCCCAGGGATCTTTCACCGGAGCGGTGGGGCCGTCCACATCGAGAACGACTTCCTTGGTGGTGCCACGAATGGTGAGGTCACCGGTGACTTTGAGTTTTCCGGGCGCAACTTGCTCCACTTTCCTGGATTTGAAGGTCATCGAGGGATAGTGAGCGACGTCAAAGAATTTGTCGCTGCGCAGGTCATTGTCGCGATTCGGTTCACGCGTATCCACGGTGGAGACATCAATGGTGACGTCCACGGCGGATTTGGTGACGTCATTTTCGTCGAGAATGATGGTGCCGGTGACCTTGCTGAAGGCTCCGCGGACGGTCGAGATGGCCAAGTGTCGGACCGAGAACTGCGCGGAGGAATGTTGCGGATCGATTTTCCAGGTTGATGTGCCGGCGGAGGCGGGCAGCGAAAGAACGGCTGCAGCTGCGGCGGCAATAGCGATGCGAGATAGATGATGGCCCATGTTGGTTCTCCTTCTTTCTTTTGACTGTGGATTCGAAACGTGTCCCAAACTTGTTTGCTACTCCTGTCTACGGGGGTGGAGTTCCTCGAGGAGTCTGGCGAGAATCTTCAAGCGCGCAGCGGACATGTGACGGAACTGGCGCTTGTGAAGCTCGCGGACGGGCTGATCGAGCGTTTTTAGGAGATTGAGGCCGTGGGAAGTGACGCGGGTCTTGATGACGCGTCGGTCGTCGGTCTGGCGCTCGCGGGAGATGACGCCGCGCTTTTCCATGCGGTCGAGCAGGCGGGTCATATCCGGGTCGTGAGAAATCATGCGGTCGCCGATGCCGCTGCAGGGCAGACCGCCATGCCCGGCGCCGCGAAGAATGCGCAGGACGTTGTATTGAGCACCGGTAAGACCGGCGGATTTCAAGAGCTGTTCAGCGTCCTGGCCCAGGGAGTCGGCGGTTTTCAGGAGAGCCACGAAGACGCGGGCTTCGAGCGGAGTGGCAGAGGGTTTGGAGCGCGAATTCATAATCAGAGCATAGTCGTTGTAACGATTATTGTCAAGAGGAAATGTGGGAGTTTCTGTTCAGGGCTTGCGCAGGGGCCGGAGGTGGATCTCGCTGAGGAAACTTTGCGGCCGCTGGGTGAGGATGGTTTCGACGGCGTGGGCCACGTCTTGCGGGCTGAGGACTTTTGAGGTGTCTTTGGGGCCGCGGCTGGAGAATTCGGTGGCGACGCTGCCGGGACAAATGACGCTGACGCGGATGCCGTGTTCCCGAAGATCCTCGGCCATGCAGCCAGAGAGGCCCATGACTCCCCACTTGGAGGCGCAGTAGATGCCGCCGTTGGCGAAGGTATTTTTTCCGGCCAGCGAACTAATATTGATGATGTCGCCGGCGGCGCGGCGGATCATGGAGGGAGCGACGGCGCGGGAGACGAGAAAAACGCTCTTCAAATTGGTATCGAGAACGCGATCCCAATCGGCTTCGGTCTTTTCGTGGGCGGGACCGAAGAGGCCGATTCCCGCGTTATTCACGAGGATGGTGACGGCGCCGAGGGCGGCTTCCGTCTTGGCGGCGAGATCGGTAACTTCCGAAGCTTTGGTGACGTCGGCAACTTGCCAATAGACTCGCGCTCCGGATTTTTCCAGGAGCGCGGCGGACTCCGCGAGGGCCTCGAGATCGCGGCCGCAAATGGAGATGGAAGCTCCGAGCGAGGCGAGGCGCTGCGCGATGGCACGGCCGATGCCGCGGCTGCCGCCGGTCACGAGCGCCACACTTCCGGAAAGCGGCTTCTTCTCCTGGCTTTCATCATTTGTTCTGCTAATTGAACCCATGAGAATTCTTCCTCGTACTGGCCACTCTTTTTATGCGACACTCATCCTATCATTAGAGTTTTCCGCAGGGCTTGGGATCCCAGAACGCCGAGCAGGAAAACAGAAGAGAAACCGCCTGCTGCATGAAGAAATATCCTCAGGTCATGAAGTCCATGAGTGATAACGGCTTGCGGATGCGAGGCGGCATTTCCTATAATCCCAAGGTTTTCCGAAAGAAAGCGATTCCCGGTGGAAGCATTCCGGGGCAGACCGGAAGCACAAATCTCAGACACGGAATTTGAGCGAGGAGAAATGGGAATGAATGGAACACGAAGAGTGACGGGACTCGTGATGGTCGCGGCGCTTGGCCTGATTGCCGGGAGCGTGCTGATGGCGCGCGCACAGGCACCGGCCGCGGGCCAGGATGCGAGCGCGCCAAAGTACACGATGGCGGAGTACAACGCCTATCAGGCGTGCGCCGCGGAGAAGGTTCCCGCCACCCTGCTCAAGTGTCTGGATGATTTTGTTTCGAAGTATCCGAATTCGACGCTGCTCAATTACGTTTATCCGCTGTATTACCAGGCGTACAGCGCTCAGAAAAATTACGCGAAGATGATGGAGACCGCGGATAAGCTGGCGGCGCTTGGCGATAAGGTGGATGCACTGACGCGATTCAATGCGTATTACAGTCACGTCGCCGCGTACAGCGCGATGATTGCGGATCCCGCGCAGGCGAACACCGGCGCGAAAGACCCTGCGCTTGCAAAGGCTGCTGAGGATGCGACCGCGGTAGCGTTGAAAACGCTTCCGGATGTGAAGAAGCCGGACAACGTGGCGGACGACGCTTGGGCGAAACAGCTAACGCAGTTCAAGGTTTTTCTGAATGGCGTTGCCGCGCAGGCGGCAACGGTCGCCAAGGATTGCGCAAGCGCGGTAGCAGACTACAAAGGGGTACTGGCTTTAAATCCCGACGATGCGATTTCGAATTACCGACTGGGCTTAGCCTACATGTGCTTGAATCCGCCGCAGCAAATGGACGCGTTCTGGTCCATCGCGCGCGCGGTGACGGCGAAGAGCGCGACGCAGGCGCAATCAGCGAAGGTCAAAGATTACTTGCGGAAGCTGATCGTGAACTATCAAGGCGGTTCGGTATGCGAAAGCCTGACGGATGCGGAGCTGAATGAACTGCTGCAACTCGCGGGCAGTTCGGCCGAGCGGCCGAGCAGCTATACGCTGCCCAGCGCGGCAGACCTTACAGCTGCTCAGAAAGACATGACGATTGCGTCGGTGATCGCGGACCTCAAGGCAGGCAGCGACAAGGGGAAACTGACGTGGCTCGCGGCCTGCGGCCTGGAGTTTCCCGAAGTGCCCGGGAAAGTGATTGAAATCGTGCCGGGCGCGTCAGCTGCGGATCCTCTTGTGCTGAAGATTGCTTTCGTTACGAGTGAGGCGGAGTTTGACGCGGCCACTACGCCCAACATGGACGTGAAAGTTGTTGGGCAGCCTGAAGCGGCGCGCGTGGAGAAGGACAGCGCGATCCACTTTACGGGGACGCTGGTTGGGTACGATCCCGAACCGGCGTTTTTCCTGCACTGGGATAAGGCCAAGGTCAAGGAGGAGGACCTTCCGAAGGAGAAGGCCACACCGAAGAAGCCCGTGCGGAAGCCGGCGGCGAGGAAACCGAGCGGGGATTAGAACACTCCCAGCTTCTTACTTTTCAGCTTCAATCCAAACGGCTCCCGGCGTTGCCGGGAGCCGTTTTCATTTCGTTGAAGGAAATCGGATGATGCTCAGCGCGCGTGGCGGCGATGGCCGTTCGAATCGAGCTTGTATTCATCGATTTTTCGGCTCAGCGTGTTTCGATGGATGCCCAGAACTTCGGCGGCGCGGGACTGGTTGCCGTTGGAACGGTCCAGAACGCGCTTGATGAAACGCTTTTCGAATTCACCCACCGCTTCATCAAAAAGAATTCCGCGTTCTACCATTTGATTGACGAGCCCTTCCAGTTGATCTTTCACGATCGCACGCTCCGCTGTGAACTTCCTTCTTGAGGGGCCGGCTTGCTAGTCCAGTTCGCGGCCAGTGAGGAGGCGAAAGGCCTCCCGGTATTTGGCGCGAGTGGAGGCGACAACCTCGGGAGGAAGTTCCGGGCCAGGCGGGGTTTTCGGCCACCGGATTCGTTCGAGGTAGTCGCGCACAAACTGTTTGTCAAAAGAGGGCTGGGGGCCGCCGGGATTGTACTGCGCGGCGGGCCAAAAGCGAGAAGAATCTGGAGTGAGGGCTTCGTCGATCCACAGGAGGTCGTTGTGGAGGAGGCCGAATTCGAATTTGGTGTCGGCGAGGATGACGCCGCGCGGCTCGGCGTAGGCGGCGGCGCGGCGGTAAATTTCCAGGCTGACGGCGCGGGCTTTTTCGGCGAGGTCTTTGCCGATGAGCGAAGCCGCTTGTTCGAAGGAAATATTTTCGTCGTGGCCGGTGGATGCTTTTGTGGCGGGAGTGAAAATTGGTTCGGGCAAGCGGTCGGATTCGCGCAGGCCGGTGGGCAGAGTAATGCCGCAGATTTTTCCGGTGGCGCGATAGTCTTTCCAGCCGGAGCCGGAGACGTAGCCGCGGACGACGCACTCGATGGGAAGAGGCCGGGTTTTGCGGACGATCATGGAGCGGCCGAGGAGATCATCAAGGTGCAGGTTAAAGGGCGGCGGAAAACTGGTGGAGCTTAGGACGTGGTTGGGGATAACGTCGTTTAACAGGTTGAACCAGAAGAGAGAAAGCTGGGTGAGGACGCGGCCTTTGTCGGGGATGGGCGTGGGAAGAATGACGTCGAAGGCGGAGAGGCGGTCGGTGGCGACGATGAGGAGCTTGTCGCCGAGATCGTAGATGTCGCGGACCTTTCCCCGCGCGGCTGGCGTGAGGCCGGGAAACTGTGTTTCGCGAAGGACGCGCATGGCAGGTGTGGCAGACACCGGAAACATTCCCCCGACTAAGTGGGAAGCATTCTAGCGCACGGGAACGCGAAGTCAAAGGAGCGAGCGGTGGAAATTTGTGCGAAACAAAATAGAAAATATTTGAGAAAGAACTCGCTGAGAGATCGAAAAGCTCCGAGAGACAAAGATTGGGTACGGCAGGGAAGCTGTAGTAGTGCGAGACCGCACCACAATAGTCGCAACAGGATGAAATCCTTACGCAGCGGAGGCGGCTGCGGCTTGTTGTTTGCTCGCGGGGGCATCGGAGCCTTCCCATCGGACGCTGACGAGTTTGGAGACGCCGGGTTCCTGCATGGTGACGCCGTAGAGGACGCTGCCCATTTCCATGGTTTTGCGGTTGTGGGTGACGATGATGAATTGCGTTTGGCCGCTCATGTCGCCGATGAGGCGCGTGAAGCGGCCTACGTTGGCCTCGTCGAGCGGCGCGTCCACTTCGTCGAGGATGCAGAAGGGGCTTGGCTGGTAGCGGAAGATGGCGATGAGTAGAGCGAGAGCGGTCATGGCTTTTTCGCCGCCGGAGAGGAGAAGAACGTTTTGCAGGCGCTTCCCTGGAGGCGAAGCGACGATGTCAATGCCGGCATCACCGGAGCTGTCCGGCTCGGTGAGGCGCATTTCGGCCATGCCGCCGCCGAAAATGGTGTGGAAAGCTTCGGAGAAATTTTTGTTGATGGAGTGGAAGGCCAGTTCGAATTTTTCCTTGGTGGCGAGGTCGAGCTCGGCGATGGCTTGCTGGGTGTCGGCGATGGATTGCAGCAAATCGTCGCGCTCACGCGTGAGGAAAGTGAAGCGCTGCTCGCACTCGTTGAATTCCTCGAGGGCCATCATGTTGACGGGACCCATGGCTTCGATGCGCTGCTTCATTTCGCGATAGTTGGTTTCGGCGATGGCTAGTTCTTCGCCGGTCATGAAAGCGGCTTCGGTAGCGATAAGGTCTTCGGGCTGCGCGTTGACTTCGCTCATGCAGGTTTCGCGGAGGTGCTGGCGGTCGGAGTCGTTCTTCGCGCGGTCCACTTCGGCGTGGCTGCGCTGCTCGCGAAGATCCTGGAGCGACTGACGGCCCATGCGCAGATGGTCTTCCATTTGGGTGACGCGTGTGCGTGCGGCGTCCCATTCCTGCTCGAGTTCGCGCTGGCGAATTTCCAGGCGGAGCTTTTCGCCGCGCAAACCTTCGAGCTGCAGAGCTAACTCTTCGCTTTGCTTGGCTAGGGCGTCTTTTTCGTCGGTAATGGAAGTGGCTTGCTGCTGGAGAGCGGTTTCGCGGCGCTCGAGCTCGGCGCGCTCTTCGGTGAGACGCGTGGCAAGGGCTTCGGCCGCGGTGAGGCGCTCGGTCATGGCGGCGTGTTCGGCGCGGGCGCGGGCGAGTTCGTTCTGCTCGGATTGGATAGAGCCGCGGAGGAGAACGAGTTCTTCGGCGAGGCGCGCGCTTTCGGTTTCGGCTTCGGCGCGACTGAGGGCGGCGGCGGCGTGCTGGTTCTTGGCGCGTTCGGCGCGCTGGCGAGCGTTTTCGACGTCGAGGCGGATGCGCGCGAGCTCGTTCTGGCAAACGGTCAGCTCGAGACCGAGGCGGGCGAGTTCGCTCTGCATCTGGCTGTGACGATGCGTGGCGGAAATGGATTCGCGTTCGGCTTCACGCTGCTGGGCGTCGATTTCTTCAAGGGACTGTTCGGCGGCGCGAAGTTCGGCGGCCACGGCTTCGAGAGCGGACTGCTTTTCTGTCATGTCGTGTTCGAGCTGCAACACTTCGGCGTCGAGGGCGCGCAATTCGCGCTTCATGCCGAGCGGACCGACTTCGTCGGGGCGGCCGCCGGTGACCATGCGGCCCTGGTAGCAGGTGCCATCGGGAGCGACGAAGGCGTATTGCGCATTTTCGCGTGCGAGCTTTTCCGCAGCGGCGGTGCCGTCGGTCAAGTAGGCGGAGCGCAGGCGCGGGAGAAACTGCTTGGCGGCGGCGCCGAGCGGGTCGCGGAATTCGACGAGCTTATCGAGGCGCGAAATCACGCCGTCTTCGGCGCGGAAATTGACGATGGGCTCGTAGTCGGAGGAGAGGCGCAGATTGCGGAGCGAGTCCACGAAGAAAGTGGCGCGGCCGCCGACTTCATCGCGCAGCATGGAGACGCCGGCGCGTGCGTGATCGTAGGTTTCGACGACGACATATTCGAGTTCGTCGCGCAGGAATTGCTCGATGGCGGCTTCGTGTTGCTCTTCGACTTCGGCGTAGTCGGCAAGAACGCCGACGGCGCGGAAGCCTTGGCCGCCACCGCGTTCATTGGCGGCAAAGAGTTTTTGTACGGCGTCGGTGGTATAGGAGCGGTCGTTCAGAATTTGTGTGAGCGTGGAATGGCGCGCGCGAAGGCCAGAGAGGGAATCGCGGAGCGCGTCCGCTTGCTTGGTCATGGCTTCGCGGTGCTCGCGGAAGCCGGCGATTTTTGTTTGTAGCTCGCTGGCCGATTGCTTTAGCGAATTCAGCTTCGCGGAAGCGGATTCGAAATCGTAGGCGGCGCGTTCGGCATCGTCGCGGGCGCGCATGGAGGTTTCGAGCACGTCGTGCTCGGTGGCTTCGAGCTTGCGAAGCGCTTCGGCTTGGTGAACTAGAGCTTCTTCGGCTTGTTTCTGCTCGCCGTGCAGGCGGAGGAGGCTTTCGCCGGCTTCGGAGGCGGAGCGGCGTAGCGCTTCGATGCGAGATTCGGAATCGGCAATTTGGGCGGCGCGAGATTCGGAGCGTTTTGCTAGATCTTCGACGCGTGCGGACAAAATGCCGGACTCTTCGCGCAGCAGCGTGACGGCCTGCACTTGCGAAGCGCTACGCGTTTCCCACTCGGCGGCATGCGCGCTGGCTTGCGTTAGTTCCGTGAGGAGCTGCGTCTGGCGTCCGGCGAGTTCTTCGGCGCGCTGACGATTGAAGGCGATGCGGTTTTCACTGCGGTCCACTTCGAGCGCGGTGAGGTTCAGGACGTTCTGGTTCTGGCGAATCTCGGAGTCAAGCTCGTAAATGCGCTGGTTCAGGCGGTCCTGCTCGCCTTCCTGCTGGTGGATGGCAGTGGCGCGCTGCAATTCGGCGGCGTTCAATTCTTGGAGTTGCTGCGCGACGCGCTCAGCCTCGGAATCCAGCTCGCGGGCTTTGCCGGCGAGCATCTGGCGGACGATGCCGCGCATCTGGTCGCGAATTTCGGAGTAGCGGCGAGCCTTGGCGGCCTGGCGTTTCAGGGAGCCGAGTTGTTTTTCGACTTCGATGACGATGTCGTTGACGCGGGAAAGATTAACCTTCGAGGATTCGAGCTTGGCTTCCGCGAGGCGCTTCTTGGTTTTGAATTTTGTGACGCCGGCGGCTTCTTCGATGATGGCGCGGCGCTCCATGGGCTTGGTGGAAAGGATGAGGCCGATGCGGCCCTGCTCGATGATGGCGTAGGAATCCGGGCCCAGGCCGACGCCCATGAACATTTCCTGTATGTCGCGGAGCCTGCCGACGCGGCCGTTGATCAGGTATTCGCTTTGCCCGGAGCGATAGAGCCGGCGGCTGACGACGACTTCGCCGGGTTTGGTGGCTAGGATGGGCTTGTCGGCGGATTTTTTCTTGCGCTTGAACTTGCCGCTGAGTTCGGCCTGGGATTCGGCCGGGCCATCGATAGAAGATTCTTGGGGTTCGGGGGCCTGCGCGGGGTCGAGCGAAAGAA
>Ga0210396_10004667_pt1 | contig 13370 bp, 7 predicted proteins | sample IncBWH17OmetaG_FD_155466 | JGI IMG/M metagenome (GOLD analysis project Ga0210396, IMG submission 155466) | Forest soil microbial communities from Barre Woods Harvard Forest LTER site, Petersham, Massachusetts, United States - Inc-BW-H-17-O ...
TTCGATTGCGTCTTCAAGGCCGTCGCAGGGGATGATCGAGACCACGGGGCCGAAGATTTCTTCCTGCGCGATTCGCATCTTGGGATCGACATCGCTGAAGACAGTTGGTTCCATGAACCAGCCGTATTGGTAATCACCTTTGTCGAGGCGATTGCCGCCGCAGAGGAGCTTCGCGCCTTCGTTCTTACCGATCTCGACGTAGCTGAGGTCGGTCTGAAGTTGTTTTTCGTTGATCGCGGGACCCATCTCGGTGGTTTCGTCGAGACCGTTGCCAATTTTCAGCTTCTTAGCGCGGGCTACGTAGCGTTCAACGAAATCACCGTAGACGCCCTTCTGCACGATGATGCGACTAGTTGCGGTGCAGCGCTGGCCGGTGGTGCCGAATCCGCCCCAGAGGCCGCCTTCGATGGCCAAGTCGAGATTGGCATCGTCGAGGACGATCATGGGATTCTTGCCGCCGAGCTCGAGCGAGCAGTGTTTGAAAGTCTTGGCGGCGATGCCGCCGATGATGCGCCCAACGGCAGAGGATCCGGTGAGCGAGATGGCGCGTACGTCGGGATGTTCCGCGATCGGAGTGCCTACCTCGGCGCCGAAGCCGGCGACGATGTTGATGACGCCCTTGGGCAGGCCGGCATCGGTTAGCGCGCGGACGAGATTGAAAGTGGAGAGTGGAGTGTCCTGCGCGGGCTTGATGACGCAGGTGTTGCCGCAGACGATGGCGGGGAGCAACTTCCAGGAAGAGATCGCCATGGGGAAATTCCAGGGTGTGATCATGCCACAAACGCCGATAGGCTGGCGTACGGCCATGGCGAATTTGTTGGGCATTTCCGAGGGAACGGTGGGGCCGAAAAGGCGACGTCCTTCGCCGGCGTTGTAGTACGCGGCGTCGATGGCTTCCTGCACGTCGCCGCGAGTTTCGGCCAGCACCTTGCCCATCTCGCGAGTCATGTCACGGGCGTATTCTTCTTTGCGCTCGATGAGGATTTCGGCGGCGCGAAAGACGATCTCGGCGCGGCGCGGGGCGGGGACCAGACGCCATTTGGCGAAGGCGCGTTTAGCTGCCTCCACGGCGGCATCTACGTCAGCCTTGGCCGATTTCTGGAAGATGCCGACTACGTCACGGGTATCGGCGGGATTGCGGTCTTCGAAAGTTTCGCCGGTCGAGGACTCGACCCATTCGCCGTCGATGAAGTTCTTGAATACTTTCGTTGGGTTGTAACCCAGAATCGCGGGGGAAGCTAGGGTGTCGGTGGCCATGATTGCTCCTTATGAATGCCTGGATATTGATGCTACAGCGGGCGGGAGAGATGCGGCAAGCGAGGGCGGCAGCGGCCCACCCACAAGGCAGAGTGGCAGGCCGAAGTCACCGCCCCGCAGACAGTGCGCAGCTTGAATCTGGCTTTACTTTGCCATCAGCTTTCCAATCGAAGGGCTTCTTAGTAGCATCCATAGTCTCGATGCGAATGCCAAGCGACGAAGCTGTCATACGGTCGGCAGGCGCCGCGGTACCGTGCGCGGCAGAATCTAGAGGCTGGATACTCGCCGGGACCATTCTCGGATCGAGCATGGCCTTCATCGACAGCACCGTGGTGAATGTCGCTCTGCCGGCCCTGCAAGCCAGCTTTCACGCTACCGTCGTGGATGTGCAATGGGTCGTGGAAAGTTATGGACTGTTTCTGGCAGCGTTGATCTTGGTCGGTGGCTCGCTGGGCGACCTGTTCGGACGGCGTCTGATCTTCGTGGCAGGAGTTTCGATTTTCGCGGTGGCTTCAGTGGCTTGCGGTTTTTCCCAGAACATCCCTCAACTGATTATTGCGCGTAGCTTTCAGGGTGTCGGAGGGGCGCTGCTGGTTCCCGGCAGCCTGGCAATTATCAGTACGTCCTTCGACGAGAAAAGCCGTGGCCAGGCGATTGGAACGTGGTCGGGTTTTACGGCGATCACTACCGGCCTTGGGCCGGTGCTGGGTGGTTGGCTGGTGGAGCACGCATCCTGGCGCTGGGTCTTCCTGATTAACATTCCGCTGGCGGCTGCGGTAATCGTGATTTCGCTTTGGGGGATTCCAGAGAGCCGCAGTACGGATGTGCAAAACATTGACTGGCCGGGAGCCATTCTTGCCACCATCGGACTCGGCGGTCTGGTTGGTGGTTTCGTCGAATCGGTCGATCTCGGCTGGAAGAGTCCTCTGGTCTGCGGAAGTTTGATCATTGGGGTGGGCTGTCTGGCTGCGTTCCTGCTCGTCGAAGCAAAGAGCGACTGCGCCATGCTTCCGCTTACATTGTTTGACTCGCGCGGTTTCAACGGTGCGAATCTGCTGACCCTCTGCCTTTATGCCGCGGTTGGGATTTTCTTTTTCGTGTTCCCGTTAAACCTGATCCAGGTGCAGGGATATTCCACCACCGCGACTGGCGCTGCTATTCTTCCGTTTATTCTGCTGATGTTCCTGCTTTCCCGCTGGTCCGGCGGACTGGTCGCGCGCTATGGCCCGCGAGGCCCGCTGATCGTTGGTCCTCTCATCGCCGCTCTAGGCTTCGTTCTCTTCGCTGTGCCTTCGATTGGAAGTAGTTACTGGAAGACGTTCTTCCCGTCGGTGATTGTGCTCGGCTTTGGAATGGCGGTCACTGTGGCTCCCCTCACCACCGTGGTTATGATTTCAGTAGGTCAGGATCGAGCCGGCGTGGCGTCCGGAATCAACAACGCAGTGGCACGGGTAGCGGGCGTACTCGCCATCGCTGTCCTTGGAATCATCATGGTGACGGCGTTCAGTTCCCGGCTAACCGACAGCCTGACTCACATCACGTTGCCGCCCGGCGCCGTACAGCAGCTTCAGGCAAACATGAACAAGCTCGCCGACTTGCAGGCACCCGCAGATCTTGGTGTCCGTACGAAGCTCGTTATCAGGGAATTTATCGAGGAGGCTTTTGTGTTCGCTTTTAGAATCGTGATGCTGATATGCGCGGGTCTGGCTCTGGCAAGTGCGGCGATATCATGGCGGATGATTCCAAAGAGTCGGGCTTGACTGCGACGTTCCGACAACGATTCTTGCTGATCAAACTGGCGCCCGCCCGGCCCTACACCAGGTCACTGGCCCGCTGACTTCTGGCTTCCCCCGGTCCCATCGAATTCTTCGGCCATCCAGTGCTGGAGAGCGGTCATGTTTTGCGGGCGACCCAGGAAGTTCTTTACCAGATCATTGGCTGACATTGAGCCGCCTGGCTCTAAGACCACGCGGCGATACTTCATGGGAGCATCGCCGGCGAGCAGATTGTGATGGTCGAACTGCAGGAAGAAGTCTTCGGCGATGACTTTGTCCCAGAGGTAAGTGTAGTAAGCGGATGAATAGCCACCGAGGTGTCCGAAGGAGGCCCACATGTGGGTATCGGGCAGTTGAGTGAAGAGAGTGTACTTGCGGTTGGCGTCGAGCGTGACAGCGTCAAGGTCTACCGAGTCGGGCTTGGTTTTATAGACGTCGTAAGAGATGGCAGTCAGGGCATTCTGGCGCGCGACCCAGAAGCCGCGTCCGAAGGCCGAAGCGCGGTTCATGCGGGCTACGAGTTCGGCGGGAATGGGCTCGCCAGTTTTGTAGTGGCGAGCGAACTTGGCCAGGACTTGGGGGCTGCGAATCCATTCTTCGAGCATCTGAGAAGGAGCTTCGACGAAATCCGATTCCATGCTGATGCCGCTGATGCCGGCCCAGGCTTGCTGGCCTCCGAGGATGTGGTGCATCAGGTGGCCGAATTCGTGGAAGAAAGTCTGGACGTCACCATAGTCCATGAGACCGGGGTCGGTCGCGGTGGGGGCGGGAAAGTTGCAGACCAGGATGGCTTCGGGCAGCTGCTTGCCGCGGATGCCGTCGAGTACCTGAGCCATTTCCGCGTGACTGTACTTGCCGGGGCGAGGATGCATATCGAGATAGAAGCGGCCGATCGGCTTTCCGTCGTCGATCACGATCCAGGTTTCGACCGCGGGATCCCAGGCGACGGCCTCCGGTTCCCGCTGGAACGTCACGTGAAAGAGTTCAGCGGCGGTGTCAAGAATGCCCTGCTTTACTTCCATGAAGGGGAAATAGGGACGCACTGATTGTGAGTCGAAGTTGTAGCGGGAGCGGCGAACCAATTCCGAAAGATAGGCAGTTTCGTAGTTCCAGACTTCCTTGGCGCCGGGATCGGTCTTCTGTTTTTCAGCGAGCAGCATGTCGAATTCGCGCTGCGCCAAAGGGCGGGAGGCATCGTTAACCTGCTGGATGAAGTCGGCGGTGTTGTGGCCTTTCACCATCATCTTGTCGGCGGCGTTGAAGTCGGCCCAGGAGGAGTAGCCGAGAACCGAGGCGATCTCGTACCGGGTCTTCATGAGGCTGGTGAGAACTTCCTGATTCTTGGGATAGGCTCGCGTATTAAAAGCGGCGGTGACGCGGCGGCGCAGGGAGTCGCTCTTGGCGAAACTGAAGACGGGAAGAGAATCGGGATAGTCGGTGGTGATGTGGACCTTGCCGTTGGCGTCGGGCTTGTGGCGGTCGATGTAGTCCTGAGGCAGGCCGTCGAGTTCGGAGGGATCGGCCTCGACAACTTTCTGGCCGTCGGCAATGTTGCGGTCGAACATGGACTGCTGTTCGGTGGCCTGGTCGCTCAATTTCTTGAGGCGGGCGCGGGTGTCATCGTCTTTGTCGACCCCGGCGAGGCGGAATTGAAGCAATTGACGATTCACGTAGTGACGAGTCGCGGCGTCAGCCTGGGAAAGATCGAGCGCGGCCAGAGCGTTGTATACATCGTGATTGAGCGAAATAGCCGTCTGAGCGGCGCTGGCTTTTGTGAGCATGGCGGTGGCGCGGTCGCGGAAGGCCGCTTCGGGATGCACCTGCTCCATGAGGTTCGCGAAATAGCCAGCGGAGTTGTTTTGGCGAACGGCTTCGTCGAAGGGAACGAGAGTGTTTTCGATGGTGCGCGGACCCTTCGCGGCGAGCAGGGAATCGATGGCGCGCTGCCCGGCCGCCAGGCGGTCGTTCTCGATTTTCTCGAAGGCGGCGACGTCTGGTTTCGAATCCCAGATGGTGGGCTGGGAAACGGTTGCGCGCTGGGCGGAAAGGACCGCAGCGAATAAGAAAGGGAGACAGAGAAAGATTGCCAGGCGCGCGGCGAGCAACATGAGAGAACCTCGAGAACCAGCGGATTGAGTGGAACTTTTAGGACCGATGTTTTGCCTGCGAGGAATTGTTGACGACGGCGTCAGGCGATGTCAAGCGTGGACCGCCGTGAAATTAACGGGAGCTTAACAAGACAAGATCTCAACGTTCTGTGATTTCAGCGCCAGTGCTTTACCTGTGGCCAGAGGTCGGTCAGGGTGCCGAATCTTGGGCCGCGACAGATGTTGACGCTGATCTCTGTCTCCAGTGCGTAGGGATTGTCGGAGGATTCGCCGATATATTCGACGTTAGCGAAGAGTTGTTCCAGGCGTTCTCCGCGGTCGCCGAGGACGATCAGGCAGTTGCCGGAGTAACCGCGCGGTCCCCAGAGGAAGTAAGTGCGATCGCCGCTGAGAGCTGGGGGCAAGCCGTAGTGTCCGCCGAGAAAGTCGATGGCGCCGGCCTGGCCGTAGTCCTGGGCGAAGATGCCACAGTCTTTTCGGTCTGCTACGGGGATGTGATTCCAGGCCAGAGCGGTTCCGGCGACGATCTCTTCCCATCCGAACTGATCGGCGTACCACTGCGGCAGCGCGGCGCGGGCATGGCTGTGCTCCATCACCGGCAGCTTGAAGGGAAGCGTCTTCATGTAGGCGAGGAAACCGTTCGGGGAAAGTACCGGCACAGTTATCGGAGCGAGATGGGCGCCGCTGGCAAGCAACACGATTACGATCACAGCCTTCAACCATAGGCGGCGCGGACGGGCATTCGCAGGTTCGCCAATTGGTTTTCCATTGATGGCGGACTCGATTGCTACTGCGCCCGCGGCCAACAGCATGGGATATACGGGAGCGAGGTAGTAACTCTTTCCATGAAGAACGAAGAAAACGGTGAAGCAAGCAAGGTAGCACCAGCCGAGCACGCGGTAGGGCTTGAGGCGCGCTGAGAAGAGGAGTGCGAACAGTCCCGTGAGCCAGATGGGAGCCGTGATGGGGTCAAGCAATAACGTCTGCTGGAGGAAAAATTGGGGCAGTGGGAGCACGACGTCGCGGCCCTCGGCGCGGATGTTCCGCATTAACTCGAGGAAGGGCCAGTGATAGTGCAGGTTCCAGAGCAGATTGGGAAGGAAGATCAAGAAAGCAGCGAGGCCGCCGAGCCAGATCCAGCGATTGCGGAAGACGCGGCGTTGTGCGGTCAGGAGTAGGCCGATAACAACGCCGAAGCCGAAGACGGCGATGGAATACTTTTCTTGCATCCCGACTCCCGCGACGACGCCGAACCAGAGCCAGCAGCGGGGAGCCTTTTCATCAGTTTCGGCACGCTTGATGGCGAGGATGGCGAAGTGGGCGCAGCCCATCCAGAGGTTGGGCTCGAGACAGTTGGTGCCGAGCAGGCTTCCGTTGGAAAGAAATTGCGGCGCAATGACAATAGCGATTGCGCTAAGCAGCAGGGCGAACCGGCGCCCGCCGAACTCGCGAGCTATGAGCGCGGTTTGCACCACGAGAAGAGACGAAGCCAGGGCAGGGATGAAGCGAATGCTGCGCAGCGAGTCTCCCAGGACAGCGCGGTTGATGTGGATGAGAAAGGGGATGAGCGGGGGCTGGTCGACGTAGCCCCAAGCCAGGTGATCGCCGCAGGATATGTAGTCGAACTCGTCACGAAAGTACCCGTAGCGGTTGTTGAAATAGATGTGGAAGAGCAGCTTGGCCAGTGCGACGAGCCAGATGATCAGCATGCCCGCGCCCAGGAATGATCGGGGGTCGCGGCGCGGCGTCGGGAAGGTTGCGGAAGCAGTGGACACGACGAAGAAGAATAACGGAAAGAAGCGGGGAAGTCATGCGGCAGCGCCGCGGGTTCTGAGCAATGACGGAGAACACGAAGAAAACTTTAATGGGGGGCACAAACGAAGGTAACGTTGGCGGGGCATTACCCATTTTTGGTGCTTACGGGCTTGTGATAACGTTGAAACTACCGCTTATTCAATAGGCTTCGATAAAGGTTTTTAGGTTCACGTGTCTTCGTCGACTCGCAAACCGGGCATCCACGTCGCGTGGAAAACGGTCACGTACCGCAGTGTGGCACTGCTGATTCTGGCCGGTGCCGTGGTGTTTTTTGTCGCGGTACGCTTCACCTTTCCGCAGTTTACGGAGAGCGGCATCAAGGCGGCCAGCGGCGTGGCCAACCGGGCTCTGGAACGCGTGGCGGGCATGGCGCCGGCTGCGGGCAGCGGTGTTTCGACGGCGCAGCAGGCACATTTTACGGCGCTCGATGGAACGGTGCGGGTGAAAAAAGGCAACGGCAATAGCTGGGTGGCGGCGGACTACAACATTCCCCTCGAGAAGGGTGATGTGGTGCAGACCGCCTCAGAAGGTATGGCGAAAGTAGTTTTCAATGACGGCACCAGCTATACCGTGAAGCAGGATTCGCTCATCGTGATTGAGGAAAACTCGGCCAACGATCAGCAGCAGACCAACGTGGCCGTGGCGGTGAGCACGGGGACCGTGGATCTTTCGACAGCCACTTATTCGCAGGGATCGAAATCGCAGGTGATCGTTGCGGGAGCGACGGCATCTCTGTCTCCGGAGTCGACGGCGCAGGTGCACAACGATCCCAAGGCCGATCAGCACGAAATTCTGATGAAGAAAGGTACCGGCGAGGTTACGCGCAACGGAGAGACTGTCCAGTTGGCCAATTGGGAAAAAGTGAGCTTCCAGGCGGCCGAGACGCACATGGAAAAAGCCAAGGACGCGGGGCCGCCGACGCCGATTTCTCCGGCGAACATGGCGCCGATCTTCACTTCCGGGGAAGCGACCAAGGACGTGGAGTTCTCCTGGACGCCGATGGCGAACGCGGTGGGTTACCGGCTGCGGATTTCGAGGAACCCTTACTTTTCGTCCACCCTGGTTGACAAAAAGGTAAACACGGCGGATGTTACGGTAACAAGCCTCGGCGAAGGCGCCTATTACTGGGTGGTACAGTCGTACGAAGCGTCGGGGAAAGAATCGGTGGAGAGCGAGAAGAACCGTTTCACCATCATCCCCAAGGGCAAGCAGACGGAAGCTATTGATCTGGAACTGGATCCCTTCATTCAGCATGGGCATGTCATTGAAGTGACGGGGAAGACGCAGATGGGTGCGCGGGTGATGGTGAATGGGCGGGAGGTTCCGATGGTGTCCACAGACGGGACGTTCCATTACTTCACGCCGCCGCTGACGACCGGCGAAGCGGTGATTACAGTGACGGCGCAGACCGCACAGGGCGGAGTGAATACACAGCAGAAGAAGATCATTATTCAGTAAGGTCGTAGTGGGAGCAGTGGCGCGGTTGTAATTAAGGAAGCGAGCCAAACGCGCTAATAATGTGTCGCAAAAGGTGCGACACACCGCGCGGCTCGCCCAGGGTCCTTCGCGAGACAAAAGGCGTCTCGCCCAGGATGACAAGGCACGGCGGCATGCAGGAATAGGGTTCCGGCCAGGAGTACGAGGAACCTTCGGTCCCGGCGGGATGGCAGTGACTCTCATAGACTAGAGAGAGCCTGCAGCCGCGCCGGAAGGCGCAAATCGGGTTCGCCCGGCAACAATGCGATCAACGTGGATCGCGAGAAGAGCTTGGTCAATGTCAAAGAACGGATTTCACTCATCTCATTCTCACAACCTCAGGTCGCTCTTCAGCCTGTTCTCGAGCGATCTGGCCATCGATCTGGGCACCGCCAACACTCTGGTTTATGCCCGCGGCAAGGGCATTGTGGTCAACGAGCCCTCGATTGTTGCCATCAACAAGAATACGGGCGAAGTGGAGGCCGTGGGCAAAGAGGCAAAAGAGATGCTGGGCCGCACACCGGGCAACATTGTGGCCATTAAGCCCATGAAGGACGGCGTGATTGCCGACTTCAAGGTTACAGAGAAGATGCTGAACTACTTCATCCAGAAAGCGCACAACCGGAAGATGCTGGTGCACCCGCGGATTGTGATTGGAGTGCCTTCGGAGATTACGCAGGTGGAAAAGCGCGCCGTTATGGACTCGGCTTATCGCGCCAAGGCCAGTGAAGTGCACCTGGTGGAACAAGCCATGGTGGCGGCGATTGGAGCCGGGCTGCCGATTACGGAACCGAGCGGCAACATGGTGGTCGACATCGGTGGAGGGACGACTGACATCGCGGTGATCTCGCTGAGCGGCATCGTCTACTCGCGTTCGGTGCGGATGGCCGGCAATCAGATGGACGAAGCCATCATGAATTATCTGAAGCGAAAATATAACCTGCTGATCGGCGAGCGTACGGCCGAGCAGATCAAGATGGAGATTGGCTCCGCACATCAGCTCGACAAGCCCATGACCATGGAGATCAAAGGCCGCAACCTGATTGAAGGCGTGCCGAAAACCATCACGGTAGATGACGGCGAGATCCGCGAGGCGCTGAGCGAATGCGTTTCGACCATCATGAATGCGATCCGCGTGGCTCTCGAGCGTACGCCTCCGGAGCTTTCGGCCGATATCAGTGACCGAGGCATTGTGCTGACCGGGGGTGGGGCGTTGCTGAAGAATCTGGACAAGCGCATCCGCGAGGAAACCGGGCTGCCGGTTTCGATTGCCGACGATCCGCTGTGCAGCGTGGTGCTGGGCACAGGCAAGATGCTCTCGGACTTCAAGCTGCTGCGCAAGATTTCGATCGAGTAGCAGGCCAGTGGTAAGTGGTCAGTCGCCGGTGATCAATGATCGGCTGAACCCATGGCTCCCGGAGCACGAAAGTCCCACGGAGGAAGTAAGATTCCTCAGGGGCTAAAGCCCTAATTCACTTTGACTAGTTGCGGCACGGCTGGAAGTCGTGCCCTTCCCGAGCCATTTGAGTCTGAACTGACTACTGGCCACTGATCACTGGCCACTGTTTTTATGGAATCCATACTTGGCCGTTACCGCAACCTGACCATTCTGGTGGGAGTCTTGTTCCTGCAGGTGCTGGGGCTGGCGGTACAGGTGAAGCGCAGCTCTGACGTGGAGAACACGCGGCTGATCCGCATCTGGGCGGTGGACGCTATCACTCCACTCGAACGCGGTGTGGTCTGGGTACAGGGCGGCGGCAGCAGTATCCTGCACGACTATCTCTTCCTGCGGGGGGTGCGGGCCGAGAACCGCAAGCTCAAGGAGCAGATCGAGCAGATGCGGTTGGAGCAGGTGCGGCTGAGCGAAGACGCCACCCAGGCGCACCGGTTGCAGTCTCTGCTGGCATTTAAGGAACAGTTCATCTCGAAGACCGTGCCGGCGCAGGTGATCGGCTCGAGTGGCAGCGATCTTTCCCGGTCCATCTATATCGACAAAGGCGAAAATGCCGGGCTGAAGCCGGATATGGCTGTCATTACGGCCGGCGGCATCGTGGGCAAAGTCTGGCTGGTGTATCCCTCGACCTCGCTGGTGCTGATGATCAACGATCAAAGCAGCGGTGTCGGCGTATTTATGGAGAAGTCGCGGCTGCAGGGTGTGCTGCGCGGAACGCCGAATGGCGAGTTGATTCTGGAACGGGTGATGAGTGACGAACAAGTCGCTCCCGGAGAAGCCGTGCTGAGCAGCGGAGGCGACCAGATCTTTCCCAAGGGACTGCCGGTGGGGACGGTGAGTAAAGTGAGCCCGGGGAGAGAAATGTTTCTGAGCATCAACGTGAAGCCGGCAGCCGACCTGAGCCGGCTGGAAGAAGTGCTGGTGGTGACGGAAAAGGAAGAACGGGAAGCGGTGGCGGAAAGCGGCACGAGGGTGCGCGCGGCGGATATTCTGGCGCGGCGGCTGCCTTCGGTGCCGGACAAGCCTGCGCCCCTTGCGGGAGTGCTTCCGGCAGAGAATGCCGCCGGCGCGAAGCCGCAGCCCAGCGGTACCGACAAGCCAGCGACTGCTCCTGTGACCAAGTTTGTGCGTCCGGCTCCGGCAGCACCGGCTGCCGCGAGCGCAGAAGCGGCAAGCCCGGATGGAGCGCACAGTGCGCCTGTTGCCGGGCAGCCAGCGACCGGCGAGGTTTTGAAGAAGTTTGTGCAGAAGCCGGCTTCCGGCGATGTGGCTTCGAGCGGCGCTTCGGGCGCCAATCCGAACTCTGCGAATTCTTCCGCGAAACCGGCGGCGCCTCAGCCCAAGCCCTCGAACCCGCAGGGCACTCCGCAACCCGCTGCCACCCAAGACAATCCCCACTAGCGTGCCCATCACTTACACATCTGAGGAGCAGATTGAGGTTTACCGGTTCAGCATTCCGGTGACGGTGGGTGTCCCGCTGCTGGCGTTGTTTCTGCAGGCGTTTCTGCCGAGACGGTTTCCGTCCTTCTCTTATCTCGACCTGCCATTGCTGGTAACGATTTTCTTTGGCATGGCGCGGCGCAACCCGATTTCCGGCCTTTTGACGGGAGCGGCGATCGGGCTGGTGCAGGACATGCTGGGCCCCTATCCGATCGGCATCTATGGGATCGCAAAGACGGTGGTGGGCTACTTGGCGTCGTCTTTGGGCGTCAAACTGGACGTAGAAAACGCCGGCACGCGCCTGCTGGTCACGCTGGGTTTTTACTTGATTCATGCCGCCGTGTATTTCGGAGTGGCTCGGTACATGGTCAATCTAACCCTGAATTGGAGCTGGAGCCGCGGACTGCTGGCCGGTCTTGCGAACGCGGTTGTCGGCGTGGCGTTGTACTTCTTGTTGGACAAGCTCAAACAGAGAACGTGAAAGCGGGCTTCGGGCTTCGGCTATCGGGCTTCAGCCGGACGCCTCCGAACAAGACGCATGACTTTCGTGTCAGCGAAGCGCCACACGCTTGCGAGTGCCGGATTACAATATAGCTAACTTTCCTGAGAGGATGAAAAGGCGGCTGGGTCAAGTGAAGGCGTGTGAGAATGCGCCGAAGCCGGTGGCCCGAAGCCCGAAGCCCGATGTTCGGTCGTGACGACAAAGTATCGGCAGTCCGTCTGACGGCGGCGCAGTACGTGATCCTGGCGATCTTTCTTGTGCTGGCTTACGGACTGTGGAAGCTGCAGGTGATGGAGAGCGGCTATTACGCATCGGCGGCGGAAAAGAACCGCATCCGCAATGTGCCCATCCTCGCGCCCCGGGGGAAGATTCTGGACCGTGAAGGGCGCGTGATTGTAGACAACTATCCGTCATTTTCGGCTCTTCTGCTGCGCGATTCTTCTCGCGACCTCAATGCAGACGCGGACCTGATTGCCCAGGGCCTGCACCTGGATCCAAACGAAGTGCGCACCCGGATTCGCCACTTCGCCGCGATGCCCCAGTACCAGCCGATCTTTCTGAAAGAAGACATCACTCCGGATGAGCTGGCCTTCATCGACGCGCACCGCAACGAACTGCCGGAACTGGACACGATCGTGGCGCACCGGCGCCTGTATCCGCGCAACGGGTTCATGGCGCACCTGATCGGCTATGTGGGCGAAGTGACGGAAGACATGCTGAACCAGCCGCAGTTCGAACTCTATAGCTCCGGCGATGTGGTGGGAGTTTCTGGAGTGGAGCGGCAATACAACAACGTGTTAATGGGTACGAACGGAGCCCGGCGGGCGCTGGTGAACAGCCATGGCCGCGAAGTGGGATTGCTGGGGGAAACCGATGCGGTTCCGGGAAAACAACTAAAGCTGACGCTGGATATCGATTTGCAGATTGCAGCCGAGGAAGCGCTGGAAGGCAGGAACGGTGCAATTGTGGCGATGGACCCGCGGACTGGGGAAATCCTGGCGATGGTGAGCCGGCCGACGTTTGATCCCAACGATTTTGCGGTGCGGGTTTCGCGCGATCAATGGAACAAACTGGTGAATGATGAAGACCATCCCTTGCTGAACAAGGCGATTCAGGCGCAACTGGCGCCCGGTTCTACCTTCAAGATCATCATGGCCACGGCCGGGCTGCAGGAGGGGATTGCGCAGGATCTGAAGGTCGACTGCACCGGCGGCGCGGAGTTTTACGGACGCTACTTCAAGTGCTGGGTGGTGGCGGAGCACCGTACGCATGGGATTACGGACATTACAAAGGCGATTTACCAGTCTTGCGACGTGTACTTTTATACACTGGCGGAAAAACTCGGAATCGAGAAGATTGCCAAGTATGCAATGGCGTTCGGGCTCGGGCAAAAGACGGGAATCGATCTTCCGCAGGAAGTCAGCGGGGTGATGCCGTCGGAGGAGTGGAAGATACGCAACTTCAAACAGAAGTGGTTTGCGGGTGAAACGATTTCTGTCGGTATTGGACAGGGAGCGATCGCAGCCACGCCGATCCAGATGGCA
>Ga0210396_10004669_pt1 | contig 13365 bp, 9 predicted proteins | sample IncBWH17OmetaG_FD_155466 | JGI IMG/M metagenome (GOLD analysis project Ga0210396, IMG submission 155466) | Forest soil microbial communities from Barre Woods Harvard Forest LTER site, Petersham, Massachusetts, United States - Inc-BW-H-17-O ...
TCATGGACCTGCACCTGAAGGCCGAACGACTCCAGTTCACGAACGATGTCGACGACGCGGGAGTTGCGTGTATCCGGAACGTCCTCCTTAAACGTCAGGCCGAGGATCGTGACGATGCCCCCTGTCCCCTTTCGGCGAAGCAACCCCCGGATACATTCCCTCGCCACACGCTGGCCCATCCCGTCGTTGATCCGCCTGCCGGCTAAAATGACCTCGGGATGATAGCCCGCTTTTTCGGCACGATAGGTCAGGTAGTAGGGATCGACGCCAATGCAGTGTCCGCCAACAAGACCCGGCTGAAACGGCAAGAAATTCCATTTCGTCCGCGCTGCCGCCAGTACGTCGCCGGTATCGATATCGAGCGCCTGAAATATTAATGATAACTCGTTCATGAAAGCGATGTTCAGATCGCGCTGCGTATTTTCGATAACCTTAGCTGCCTCGGCAACCTTGATCGAGGGTGCGCGATGAATTCCTGCCTTGACGACCGAACCATAAACCTCAGCGACGATGTCGAGTGTCTCTCGATCCTGCGCCGAAACGACTTTCATGATCGATTCAAAGCGGTGTTGCTTATCGCCAGGATTGATACGCTCCGGCGAATAACCCACGTGGAAGTCCGAGCCCGCCGTCAGCCCCGAGCGCTGCTCAAGCAGTGGTACGCATTCCTCTTCGACCGCGCCGGGATAAACTGTCGATTCGTAAACAACAATATCGCCCTTTTTGAGCGCGGAGCCGACAGTCTCTGAAGCGCCGAACATGGCCGCCAGATCGGGCCTTCGTGCCGTATCGATAGGCGTAGGAACAGTAACGATAAAGAAATCGGAAGCGCCAAGCGCGTTCGTCTCGCAAGTGAATTTCAACGACGGGAGCTTGAGCTCCGCTTTCTCAACCTCGCGCGTTCGATCCAGTCCTTCGCCGAGCTCGCGAACACGCGCTGCGTCGATATCGAAGCCAACCACGGGAAACCCTTGACGCGCAAAGGCTACTGCCACTGGCAGCCCTACATAGCCCAGACCAATCACTGCGATCTTTCGACGGTGTGACATCAAGAAAATTCCATACTTTCCAAGGTGGGCACGTGCCGCCCGTTCGACTGTTTAGCCGGTGCCACGAAGATCGCAAGGGCGAATGCCAGAAACCTTGGGATCCCTTGACACATGCTGACGAGACAGCAAAAAGGCGGCTTACCTCGTACACCATGTGTCATGCCAGGCTTGAGCCATCAGGACGTTCCAGAGCCAATAGCCGTGGTTACGCTGGCCACCCATGTGCTCGGCCATGATGGCCCCAACGCGTTTTGTGTTAAACAGTCCTTGGGCTCGCAATCTCGCTGGCGAAAGCAGATCGCTGACCCATGGCTTGAGAGGCCCGCGTAACCAGTCATCGATCGGGATGCTAAAACCGGTCTTCGGCCTATCGATCAAATTTGCTGGGATGTGTCGATAGAGGACCTGCCTGACGAGCCACTTACCGCGGCCGTCACGAACCTTCATATGAGGCGGAATTCTTGCGGCGAACTCCACTACGTCTTTGTCGAGAAACGGCACGCGGGTCTCAAGCGCAACCGCCATTGCGGCACGATCGACCTTCTGTAGAATATCGTCCGTTAGATAGCTCAAAGAATCTGCGAGCGTCATGCGGTCAAGCGGATCGAGCCATGCCGTGACCTTGTTCATCTCGCTGGCCGACCAGGATGGCACCTCCGTGCCTTGCACCACCGATTCAGTTGGCGTGCTGTCAATCGAGCAAAGCAGACGATACATATCGTCAAACGACGACGCGCCCATGATGCGCGCAATCTTCAAGACCTGGTCGCCGGCCCGCCGCAGCTTCAATCGCGCCGGAAGCACCGGCTCCAGGGCGCGGGCGAGCGTCCCAATCGGCTCAGGCGCAACGGCGCCGAGCGCGGCGGCCAACGCGCGTTTTAGCTGAGGGGACATCTGACTAAGGCGGCGATTGAGCTGCTCGCCCCAGACGTGGCGGTTGTAGCCCCCGAATAATTCGTCTCCGGCATCGCCCGACAGTGCGACAGTGACATGCTGGCGCGCTAGCGCCGAAACCAGATGGGTCGGTATTTGTGATGAATCGGCGAACGGCTCGTCGTACATCCGCGGCAGCCGGGGAATAACGTCCATCGCGGTTTTCGGATCAACGTAGAGCTCGGTATGCGCCGTGCCGAGATGGGTCGCGACCTTGCGGGCGTCGTCGGCCTCGTTGAACGCATCATCCGAAAATCCGATGGTGAAGGTTCGGACCGGCTGGCTGCCCTGGGCCTGCATCATCGCCACGATAGTCGAGGAATCGACGCCACCGGACAGAAACGCTCCTAGCGGCACGTCCGAAAGACATTGGCGCTTGATGGCGATGGAAAGCAGCCGTTGGAGCTCCTCGGTGGCCTCGGTCTCATCGTCGATGCGGTCAACCTGGCCAGCCAGCACTTGGTCGCGCAGCGACCAGTACGCCACCGGGGCTGGCATCGAGCCAGGCGACGCGTTCGCCGGGAAGATCACCATCGAAGCTGACGGTAATTTCCGGATGCCTTGCCAGATAGTGGCCGGCGCCGGCACGTAGGAATAGCGCATGAACGCCGTCAGCGCATTGCGATCGAGCGTAGGCGCCCAAGTCGGAAGGGCGGCGAACGCCTTCAGTTCGGAGGCGAACACCAGATCGGGCCCGCACCAGCCGTAGTAGAGCGGTTTCTCACCGAACCGGTCACGACTGAGCGTCAAGGTGAGCTCCTTCGCGTCCCACAGCCCAAAGGCGTACATGCCAACGAAGCGCTGCTGGGCTTTTTCGGCGCCCCAATGCAGTACCGCAGCCAGCAATGTTTCTGTGTCGGAATGTCCGCGCCAGTTCGGTGCGGCACCAGCGCCCTCGAGTTCGGCGCGAATGTCGAGGTGGTTATAGATTTCGCCGTTGAACGTCACGCTCAGGCGACCGCATTCGCTTTGCATCGGCTGGGCACCTGCGTCCGAGAGATCCAGAATCGATAGTCGGCGGTGGCCAAAGCCGATACCTGCGCTCGGATTGGTCCAGAGGCCACTGGCGTCGGGTCCCCGATGAGCAAGCGCCGCGGTCATCCGCGACACGCAATCAGCGATGCCGTCTCGCGACGCGCTTCGGACAATTCCGGCGATACCGCACATCGATGCTATTTCGCCGAAAGCAGATCGTAAATCTGTTGCATGCGGTTTACATAGGTGTGCCTGGACAGCACGAGATCATAGGCCCGCCCCGCGATCTCCTGCCGTTTCGCGGAATCTCGGAATGTCGCCAATACGGCATCTATATTTGAAAAATCGGACTCAAGCGCAATGTAATGCTCATCGGCATTCAGGATATCGTTAAACCTGCCCCGGAACATAATTTGGCTGGTCTTGGTCCCTGCTGCATCGAAATGGCGCGAGCTGATACATTTGCTGTAAAACGGCGAACGCTCTCGGCCTACGAAAAACCGCTCAAGAATATCATTGGGATCGACTCGCTCATTGACGACAGCCTCGTGCCTGATCGGGCCGGTCCTAAGGGTGTTACGCAATATCGATCGAACCCACCAAGGCATCCGGTGACCTAACCATCGAATGGGAGAATCGTTCTTGATCACATAGCCGCTTGAATTCGAAAGTATGTACTTTCGAATCGCGTTCACGGTGGCGTCGTCTTTCTCGAGGAACCAGCCACCCGCCTCGGTCGCAACGGTCGCCTTGCAATTGTTGAGATAGTCCGCCCAGCCCTTACGATCGAGCCGCTTGTCGGAGATCTCGACTTTCAGGCCTCGCGAAGCACCGCTTTCGGAAAACCACTGCAAAAGCCGATTGCGGTCGTTATCACCAAGATGAGGGAGATAACGCGCTGCGCGTGCACCAATATCAAACTGCCGCTCGTCTGACGAACGGGTCGGCTGATAGGCGAAGGTATTGAGCGCATGCGGAACAGCCACGACTCCTCGTGTAGCGACATCCTCGAACAAATACTGTCCGGCCTCTAGCAATAGTTGCGTCGCAATATAGTCCGGCCTGATGATCCTAAATAACTTGCGCTTGTCGGCGATGGGCGACCCGGGGATGTTGACCTCGTTTCCGACGAAAGTCAGAAGCGGCACATTGCGCCGGGCAAATGCCTCCGCGTGAGGCTCTAGGTAAGCGGTCGTGTCGCCATTGGTAGAATGCAACAATACAACGGCATCGACGTTCCGCAACAAGTCCGGGAGTTTGGCCTTTGTCGAGGAGGCCACCACGTTGACCGTTATCGCCTCGAACTGCGACGCACCGGTAAACGCATCCAGCCAGTCGTCAAAGTAAGATAGACGATCAGTGTAGTGGGCGTAGCCCACCAAGACCCTCATCCGGCTGTCGCGTGTCGCACTCATCATCAGGCTATTAGCAGGTCCGCAACACGGAATGCAGCTCTGCCATCGCCATATTCATCGATCTCGCGTCGCGGGCGAAATTCCGGACCATTCCACAGCCGATTCCAACCATGGCTGACCGTTTCAACCCATTCGGTTTCGTCGCGAAGGGTCGTACAGGGCACCCGGTGGAAATAGGCTTCCTTCTGCAAGCCACCTGAATCCGTGAAAACGGCGCAGGCTCCGTGGAGTAATTTGGCCATATCTAGGTACCCAACCGGGCCAATAACCTTGAGATTACCAAATTCGACTCCCATCCGGGCAGCATTCTGACGGGTCCGGGGATGAATTGGAAGAACGATGGGCTGAGCCTTCGCTTGGTCCTGCAGGAAGGCAACTACTGCGCCAAGGCGCTGGGGGTCATCGGTATTTTCGGCCCGATGGACCGTGGCGACCCCGTAGCGTCCAGGAGTCAGCTGCAGCGTGGAGATGATACGGGAGTCGGTCTCCGCCCGGCGAATTGCGAACAGGGTCGCATCATACATGACATCACCGATATGATGGACACCGGCGCGAATCCCCTCCCGCGCGAGATTGTCGACCGCAGCCCTTGTCGGGCAAAGATGCAGCGCCGAGAGATGGTCGGTCAAGACGCGATTGACTTCTTCCGGCATACGGCGGTTAAAGGATCGCAGCCCGGCTTCTACATGGGCGATCGGAATGTGGAGCTTTGCCGCGGCTAACGCGCCGGCCAGCGTGGAATTGGTGTCGCCGTAGACCACAACCCAATCTGGCTTTTCCGCTATCAGCACCGGCTCGATCGCCACTAGCATCCGGCCCGTCATCTCACCGTGTCCACCGCCATGAATATTCAAGCGATATTTCGGCGGCGGAATGTCGAGCTCTCTGAAAAACACGTCCGACATGTCGGCGTCGAAATGTTGCCCGGTATGGACCATCACTTCGTCCAGACCGTTGGTTTCGCGCAACGCACGGCTGATCGCTGCTGCCTTTATGAATTGGGGACGCGCTCCAACGACCGTTAGAATCTTCAAGCTCACCGGCTGTAGGCCCTCACCAGCGGCACAAAGCGGACGTGCTGGTTCATGCAGCGCAGAATCCGATCCATATTGTCGCGCGTCCACGCGATGGTTGCGGCAAGACCATCCACATGGGAAACGCCAGCAGTGAACCCAAGCTTGTCGATAGCCTTGGAAGGATCGCCAAAACGCTGTCCCGAGTGGTCCCAATCCCGAGCTGGGGTCAGCGCAATCGGCGTGGCGTTACCCGCAAGCTCGTTGATCCGCTCGGCGAGCTTAAGGATCGTGGTTTCTACGCCAGAGGCCAGATTGTAGATTTCGCCGGGTTCGCCCCTCAGCGCGGCCGCCATCAAGCCGCGCGCCATATCTTCGACGAAAATGAAGTCCCGGGTAGCGATCCCGCCGTTCTCGACGGGTAACGCCTCGCCGTGCAGGGCCTTCCAGATGAAGGTTGGCGTAACGTTGCGCCAGACCGTGTGGACGGTGCCGCGCCATCGCCCGGCGCCTAGCACTTCCCCGGGGCCATAGACATTCTGGAAACGCGCCTTCACGAAAGGTAGCTTGTGGTGCGTAAAATAGTAGTTGCCGTACATCTCTCCGATCAGCTTGGAGATCGAGTACGGGCTGTCGTGATAGAGGGATACCGGAGCATCCTCCTTTGTCGCGCTCGCGCCGTCGAAGGTCTTCTCCGCTACGGCACAGCCGGCTGCGGCATAGACCACCTTGCGAAGCGAAGACATTCCCTTCAGGCATTCGAACAGCTTCAGGGTCGTCAACGTGTTGTTGGCGTGGTCGGCGAGAGGATCGGCGATCGAGGACTGGTTGCCGTGATAGCAGGCCAAATGGAAGACATAATCCAGATCACCCGGCAGTTTCTCCAGAATGGCGTCGTCCGCGATCGAGCCTAGCCGAAAGTCGACGTCGTCGCCTTCGGGGACGTTGGTAATGTCAGCCGACAGCAGATTGTCGACGATAATCACGCGTCGAGGGCCTTTCTCGCGCAGCAGGCGAACCAGGTTCGATCCGACGAAGCCGGCTCCACCCACCACAAGAATCGTCGCGCCGGAGAATGTCTGATTTTGCATCACAAAATTAAGCCTTCAGATCGATCTGAGCTTAGAGATCAGTGGATTTGGTGGCATGAATGTTCAGATTCCACCCCACGATGCGGGCAGGCCAGCATTCGCTGCAGGGTGGAAGATACCTCTCAGCCAACCGCACCAAGGGCGGCAACATGAACAGCTGACGCCAACTTAGCAAGGTGAGCCTAAACTTGATGTCGGAGAATTTTGAAAACAACGCTGACGCCTCTTTGCGGCTATAAACGAGCGCCAAGGGACATGCATCGCCGTCGTTCATGTTGAGCGCTTCCTGCTGTGTCTTGCCACGGAAGTGGGGATCGAAAATCCTGCGCAACCTGATCAGCACCAGATTTTTCCAGCTATAACGGTGATAGAGCATCACGATTAGCCGCCCGCCGGGCTTGAGCACTCGAAATATCTCATCCACCATCGGCCGTGGATTGGAGATGTGGTGCAGAACGCCCATCGAACAGATGACATCGAAGCATTCAGCCGGGAATGGCAGCGTGTTGCCGTCGACTTCCAGGAATTCACCGGACAACCTGCAGAACGCGAACCGCTTGCGGCTGAGTTCGACGGCCGTTTTGGTCAGATCCACCCCGGTGACCTCGGCGCCATGCCGGGCGTACTGATAAAGCACGTAGCCGTTGCCGCAGCCGATATCGAGAACCTTCAGGCCTTTCGCGGCAGAATAGCCGTGAATGGCCTCGGAAAGCGCATAGGGCTCACACCCGTCGGCCTCGCGCAGCTCATCAAAGGCCCGAAAGTAGGCAGCCGTTCCGCGCTCCTCCGGGATTGCTTCCGCGGCGACGGGATTCTGCTCCCAGAACGCCTTGACGCTCTCGATCCTGACCTCAGTCTTGGCGTCGGTGACCGGTTCTGCACCCATCCTGGCGCTCCTTGCGACCTCGTCAGCGCCCTGCCGCGAGGTGGCTGTAGACGTCGCTGACCCCGTGGGCGTCGTACCATGACAGCATCCGGCGGATGGTCTCGCCAAAAGACACCTTGGCGGTCCATCCGAGATCCGACGTTGTCCGTGATGGATCAGGCACCACGGCCGGCACGTCGTCGTCGCCGACCGGGACGACCTTGACGCCCGGATCGGGTGGCAGCTGCAAATGGGCTCGGACCGCATCGTACACGTCGCGGATCGAGTGGCCTTCCCCGCTGGAGGCGTTGAAAATCCCGGTCGGGGCGTCGTCTTTCATCACCAGATCGACCGCGGCAAGAAAATCCGACATGTCGAGGAAGTCCCGCTGGGCATCGGTGCAGAAACACGCTTGCCCGGCCTTCAGGCGTTTGTAAAACGTCGGCAGCGGCCCGATCGCGAGCCGCGGGCCAGTTACGTTGGCTAGCCTCAGCGACGCGAACGGCAGGCCGCTCATTGCCAAGTACTGCTCGCCCGCCACCTTGGAAATTCCATAGCTGGTGAACGGCCGCAGCGGATGGTCAACTGGGATCGGCAGCGTCTGCGGCCGGCCGTAGCAAAGCACGGTCTGGAAGTTGAGCAGGCGCGAAACCTTGTGGTTGCGGGCAGCGTCAATCACGTTGACCGTACCGGTGATGTTGGTGGCCGCGTCCTCCCGCCAGTCCGTCGGGTCCTTGTAGGCGGCCGCGGAATGAACCACGTGGGTCGGGCGGAACGTCTCGAACGCCCTATCGACCAAAACGCGATCCACAACCGATCCCTCCAGAAGCGACAGCCGGGGAAGCGACGGTACGACCTCGCGCTTTCCGGTGGCGAAATTGTCGACGACCAGAATGTCGTGGCCCTGCGGCAGCCAGTGCTCGATCAGGTTCGAGCCGAGACAGCCCGCGCCGCCCGTGATCAGAATGCGCATGGTGGAACCGGACCTGTCAGGATCGGGCTATCTTGAGGTGACTGTAGCCGCCCTGCACACCTTCCTTCTTCCAGCGCTCGACGGCGGCTTCGGCGATCTTGAGCAACGGCGTGAACTCAACCTGGCCGAAATCCGTGAACGTGCGCGACGGATCCAGCAGAATCGAGGCGGCATCGTCCGGGCCCAGAGGCTTCACCTCCGGCTCGGGATAGTCGTTGAGCTTCATCGCCGCCACCACCGCGTCGTAAAGCTCGCGGATCGACACGTCCTTGCCCGAGGAGAAGTGATAAGTGCCGTGGCCGACGCCGTCGGCAGCGCGCACCACGACGCGGGCGAGATCGGCCGCGTAGCAGAAGTCACGCCGCGCCGGCGTGACGAAGCATTTCTTGCCGCCGGACAGACGCTCGAAAAAAATCGGGAGCGGTCCGGACACGTTGCGTTCGCCGATCACGTTGGCGAGGCGGAACGTCACCCAGTCGACGCCGGAAAACTGCACATAGTGTTCGCCTGCCGTCTTCGATATCGCGTAGCTTGAATTTACCGGGTTGATGGAATGATCGAGCGTGATCGGCGACTGCGTCGGCTTCGTACCGTAACACAGCGCGGTCTGGAAATAGATCAGCCGCGACACGGCGTGGCCCTTGCAGGCCTTCGCGATGTTGGCCGTGCCCGCGGCATTGACCAGCGCGTCAGTGCCCCAGTCGTCCGGGTCCTTGTAGGACGCCGCGGTGTGGATCACGACCTGCGGCTTGAACTCGCCAAACAGTTTTTCGACCACGGCGGCTTCGACGATGCTGTCCTCCACTAGCTTTAGATCTTTGTGTTCTGTCAGATTGTCCCGTCGCCCGGTCGAGAAATTATCTATAGCCAGAACCTGATCGCCCCGTGCCAGCAGCATATCGATCACCGTCGAACCAACTTGGCCGGCGCCTCCTGTGACAAAGACCTTCATTTATAATTCCTCTTTTGAGACGCGAGTCTTTTCGAAAAGCCACGCGACCGCAGCACCGACTGTCGCGATCCGCACGCCCAGCTCGTTGAGCGCGCGCTGCACATCCCGCGCGCGATCATTGATAACCGAGGTAAATTTGGGCTCTGCCGGATGAACCACCAACGGGTGCAGAACTTTCGACATGATGCTGTAGAACGAGAAATCCGGCAGCAAACGGAGTGTGACGTCCTTGCGACCAGCAGCGATCGCTTCGATGGCGCGCTCGTCCAGCTTGTTCGAGCTTTCATTACCTTGATATTGGTCGGGGATGACGGGCAATCCGCACTTCGCTCTGATTTGATTCAGCAACGCGAAGCCCTGCGAAGACCCCTCGACCATCAACAGGCGACCACCCATGCTCAGGCGATCGAGGCTCTCGTTGATAAGCCGCGCCTGCGATGCAGCAGTCGGCAAATTGACGACAAGCCGCTCGGTAATAATGAGATCGAAGTCGCCGGGCTTCACTTGCGCGATAAAGTCGAACACATTCGCGCAAACAAACTCCGGCGCTACATGGACATTGTCGGAGAACTCCTCTTTCAGTAGGGCTTTCGCGCCGTCGATCATGGTCTGGCTGAAATCGACGCCAACGATACGCTTCAGTTTAAATCGCGAGGCAACGGACAGCGTCGTGTAACCGTTGCCGCATCCCAGATCCAAAATCCGCGGCACGTCCGCAACTGACGAGATCAGATCCAGTTCGATTTCGCGGTTATTATAGTCGCGTGATGTAGCGTAACGTCCCTTCGCGGACATGCTGTTGTACTGATTTTGAACCTTCAGCATTTTCTGCTCATCGGACAGCTCGGCATAATCCTCGGGAATCGCAGGCCGCCCACTGACCTCTTCGGTTGGCGTTGCCGCGCTCAAACGCACTGGTGAAGCCCCATCGATACGACCGAGTTGATAAATCTCGCTGAAATGGAGCAACCTGTGACGGCCCTTCAACCATTCAAGAAGCTCGATCAGAAACGTGCGGGGGCCTGCATCACCGAGAACACTAGCAGCGATATCGGTTTCATCCATCTCAAACAGCCGGCCGCGCACGGCATCCAGCGACGCGCGCGTCGGAGAATTCAGAGCCACCGTCGGTGGATGAAAATTGATAACTTTGAGACCCGGCGCTTCGAGTTCGGTTTTCAGGTCCTCCAACCGCCAACCGCCGCCGTGATACCAATGAATGTTGTCATCGAGCCACGACGGGATTCGCATTTCGATGTGACAGTGACGAAGCGGGCGCAAATCCGGCTGGCGATAGAGGCAAACGTTGGCATCGTACCGGATGCCACGCGCTGCCATTTTCTCCGTGATGACCTGGTTGTCAAAGTAGGAGTGAGACCTGAATGTGTTGGCGTTTGGATACAGTCCAAAACAATGCTCGATGACTTCGTCAAAGGTCTTCCCGTGCGTCGATCCCGGCAAGAAATTCGGATGAATCGCGACTTCCGTGCAATCCGAGAACCCCTGAAGTGCAGACGTCTCATGGGTCGCAAACACCGTAGCCTTGCCACCGTGCATCTTGAAGACCGACAGGCAATCCTTGATGATAGCGTCCGAATTCCAGTCCATGTCGCTACCGAGACAAAAGACGGGTTCAGATTTCAAAATGCGATCAAGTTCGGTCACGAGTGACTGCTCCGGAAGCAAACGCCGTACGGCGCCAATTCGCGTTGGATGAATACCTGTCGGTTAAGCCTTCAACAAGTCCCGAAACTCACTTGCGCGATCATGGAAGCGCTGGTGCCACAATTCCAGGCTCAACAACCCCCAAGTCTTGCGCGAGAACCGCGAGGCGCCCTCGAAATTGGCCATCACGACATCGGTGTTGAAATAAGCGCGCTTGCGGGAGCGTTGCTGGTCAAAAACATCCGCCACGAAGCTCTTGAGCGGCCCTTCGAACCATTCTTTCAAGGGAACCGGAAACCCCATCTTGTCGCGACGCTCGACCACGCTTTTGGGCAGGGTGTCGCGATAGGCTGTCTTCATGAGCTGCTTCATCTGCCCGCCCTTGAATTTAACATCGGCCGGCACCGTCGCGAGGAATTCGACGAGGGGGTGATCCAGGAACGGGACCCGGCTTTCCAGCCCATGCGCCATGCTCATCCGGTCCTCGACCTGCAGAAGCGCCGGCAGCAGACACTTGAAGTCGAAGTGCGTCATTTTGTCGAAATAAGCTTCTTTTCGCACGTTGTCTTGGTTGTTGAAAATTCCGCGGAAAGCCTGAAAAACATGCGTTTTGTTGAGTAACGACCAGTCTACTTCGCCGACCATGTCGGTCGATCGGTCCACCAGTCGGAAATACCGCTTGTCGATATCTTCAAACAGCCCCTCGCGCCAGAATTCCTTAATCATCGGCTTGTATTCGCGCAGCAGTCCCAGGTTGGGCACGATGGACTCGATCGTAACGACGTAGTTGCCCTGCCGGTAGGTGCCGTCCATCGCGGCCTTGATGCTCTGCTCGAAATACGCCACCAAATAGCGCGCGTAGCCTCCGAGCAGCTCGTCGCCGCCCTGCCCGCCGAGCACGACCTTGAGATGCTTTGCGGCCAGCGCCGAGACCATGAATTGCGGAAACGACCCCGGACCGGCCACCGGGAAATCGAGATGATAGATGACATCCCCGATATGCAGGTGGAAATCGGCGGCGGTGATATCGGCAATGTGCAGCGACATTCCTGCCTGATCCGTCACTTCCCGAGCGTACCGGCTTTCGTCGTAGCCGGGGTGCTCCATGAAACGACCGTGAAACGCCTGCCGGTTGCGATGGTCATGGCGCGAGGCCAGCAAGGCAACGAGGCTCGAATCGAGGCCGCCCGAGACATAGCCGCCGACGGGGACATCCGACCGCAGATGGACGTTCATCGAATCAGTCAGCAATTCCTTGAAACGCGTCTCGAAAAACCGGGGGCTGTGGTCAAAATCCACCTCGTATTGCACGTCCCAATAGCGCCGCACCACGATGTTGCCATTGGCCATCACTAGCATGTGGCCCGGGAGGAGCGTGTCGATGCCTTCGAACAGGGTGCGTGCACCGATCGTGTACTGAAAGGTGAGATACTCGGCGAGCGCGGACGAATCGGTTCGGATGTCCGGCAGGAACGGCATCAGCGCTTTAGCTTCTGACGCAAAGAACAGCCGGCCGCCCTGTTGCGTATAGTAGAATGGCTTGATGCCGAAGCGGTCGCGGGCAGCGAACAGCTTGTGGTTCTTCTGGTCCCAGATCGCGAAGGAGAACATCCCGCGCAGATGCGATACGCAGTCCTCGCCCCACTTTGCGTACGCCGCCAGAATGACCTCGGTATCGGACGCCGAGCGGAATTGCCAGTTGGCGGAGAGCTCTTCGCGCAACTCGATATAGTTGTAGATCTCGCCGTTGTAGGTGATCACCGTGCCGTTGGGCCCATGCATCGGCTGAGCGCCATTCGCCGACAGATCGATGATGGCAAGACGCCGGTGCACGAGGCCGACATGGGCGTCAGCCGATGTCCATTCGCCTTCTCCATCCGGTCCGCGATGGGCGATCAGCGACGACATCGCCCGCAGCGCGGCCGCGGCCCGCGCATAGGGACCTGTTCCGAGCGACACGAAACCGGCAATTCCGCACATCTTTAATAACTCACAATTCGGGAGTTCTGGGAGGCCATCAGGATTTCAACTGCGCCCAGACCAGACGAAGGGGATGGAGAAAGAATTTCAGCCAGGCCTGGACGCTCTCGCGCGTCTCGGGCTTCGCCCGGCCCAGCAAGGTAGAAAACAGGAACCGGTAGGATGATTCGACAATCCGTCGCGTCAACCAACGCCGACGCGCGGCGAGGCTTGGGGACGACAGCGTGACGAACTCCCGATCGTCGAGAGGAGGCAATCCCGCCCGCTGCGAAGCAACGAACGCCGCGGTGATGACCTTGTCGAATTGGTCGACGAACGCCTGGAACGTGTTGGCTGGATTGCACGCCACCTCGCGATAGGCCGCCTCGATTATCTCGTTCGCGCGAGACTCATCCTTGAGGACGGCGATCACATCCGCATGGTTCGAGTGATCCTTCTTGAAGGGAACATAGTG
>Ga0210396_10004671_pt1 | contig 13363 bp, 9 predicted proteins | sample IncBWH17OmetaG_FD_155466 | JGI IMG/M metagenome (GOLD analysis project Ga0210396, IMG submission 155466) | Forest soil microbial communities from Barre Woods Harvard Forest LTER site, Petersham, Massachusetts, United States - Inc-BW-H-17-O ...
CGGCGATGCCGGCGCGGCGCAGTTCATCGGAATAGTATTTGCGGAAGAGGACGTCCCACTCTTCGCTGCCTTCGAGAATTTCTTTTTTCTGCGAGGAGATTTTCTTGCGGACTTCGACTTCGATTTTTTCTTCCTCGCGCAGGATGTTGGTCATGGTCTGGACCATGTGCTGGCGGATGGTGTCGCGGTCCTCCACGAACACCACTTCATTGGTCTGCACCAGCAGGTCCACGACCTGGTGGGAGATGCGCACGATTTTTTCGCGGGTCAATCGCATTCTATTGTCTCGCCCCTGTCTTGTTGCCGCTGCAAATTCCGGAATGGTTCAGCGCAAAATCAGTTTGCGGTCGCGCGCCAGCTGCCCTTTCACCTTCTTGAACATGTCCTGGTAGGAAATTCCGGCGCGGCGCATTTCGTCCTGGTGCTGGGTGAGGATGGTGCGCACTTCTTCGTTGATTTTGTCCTCGATGGTGATCTCTTCCATCATGCGGGTGCGCACTTTCAGGATCACCGGCTCAACGTCTTTTTCCTTGATTTCGACCTGCTCGTCTTCGACGAGTTTCTTGACCACTTGCGAGGCCATGTGGCCGACATAATCGCGGTTCAGCAGCATCTCTGGGATGTTCCTTTGACGGAAAGCAAGATACAGAGTTTACTGGCTGCGCGAAGATTTCGCAACCAACCCGGGCGCCGGCGCGATTTGCAAAACAGGGGAGAAAACGAAAAAGCGCGGGGTTTCGTTGACGATGCTTCAGGCTTCCTGTAGCATGGAGAAATGTGAGCAGAGGGCGGTTAGCTCAGTTGGTTAGAGCGCCTGCCTTACAAGCAGGAGGTCGCAGGTTCGAGCCCTGCACTGCCCACCATCCGTTAGTGACAGCAAGACCCGCGGGGACGTAGTTCAGTTGGTTAGAACGCTGCCCTGTCACGGCAGAGGTCGCGAGTTCGAGTCTCGTCGTCCCCGCCATTCTTTTCAAAAGACTTAGCGGTGCTTTGAAGAGAATGTCATGGTACGCAAAAAGGTACACAGTAAGCTGCCCGTCGTGCCCCGACTGCCCTTTTTCCTTCTGGCAGAATTGACCTGCCCCCCTATTTCGTCCTGTCAAAATGAACCGTCAAAGCTCCCGCTCGGAAGTTCCCCGACTTAGAGTCCGAAATTAGACCAATCGTTCCTGGAGGCGTCCTCTTCCAGAAGATGATGAAGTCTTGATGCACGCGACGTCGATGATCGAATCTACAGAGGTTTCAAAACCATACCAGTTTCAGCGTGCCTTTGCCGGAAAGCTGAACGACCGGGATGGCATCTATCTCCAAGTCCGCGACTCGGAAAAGAATTTTGCGTAGAGAAGGACCCGCAGGAATCGAGCGCACTCCAAGGAATCGCCATGGCAAACCAAAGTGTTCCCTCCTTTCCAAATGCCGAAGAAGGCGGTCCGCCGTTCGTTACCAAGAGAATGCCAACGATTACCGCACCCCGCCGGTACCTGCCGGGTCGCCAGTATCGCGGGCCGCGGGGGAAAGTCGTGGATTGGGTCAAGCAAAGATTCGAGGAAGGCCTCCAGTATATCCACGTTCGGTTCGGCGATGGCCTACCGACGAACAAAGGCTTTGAAGAAACGGGACACAAACTGAGACGACCAACAATCCCTTGTGAATCAGTATGTACAATCTTTCTCGTCTCCGCCAAGATAGGACCGGAATGCCAGGATCCATGAGACCGCCATTTGCCCGCTCGGCTACGCTACTTGCCCTAACGCTGTTTTTGGGTCTTATTGGTGCTACTTTCAGCCGCGCCGATAATGGTCCAGGAATTTCTCATGAGGCTGCGAAGCTGAATCAACGCGGCCTCGACCATCTTCACAAGAAGGAATACGAGCAGGCCATCGCCAGCTTCCGCGAGGCGCTGAAAATTCAGCCGGAATATCCGGACGCGTTCGACAATTTGGGAAAAGCGCTGGAATCTTCGGGGAAAGACTCCGAGGCGATCGAGGAATTCGACAAAGCCATCAAGATCGCTCCGGAAAAAGCTGCGGCGTATGCCGATAAGGGCCTGGCGCTTTTTCATGAAGGGAAATACGAGGACGCGGCCGCCTCGTATCGCCAAGCCATAGAACACTACAAGTATTTTTCCGAAGCGCAGAATGGCCTGGGGGCTTCGCTCCTCCATCTCGGAAAGAATGATGAAGCGATTGCGGCCTTCCGGGCAGCCATTGCCAGCAATCCCAAGAATGCCGATGCGCTCGGAAATTTAGGGACGGCGCTGCTCAGCGAAAATAAGGCGGATGAAGCTTTGCCCTTCCTTCGCAAGGCACATTCACTGCGTCCGGACTCGCCGGAGGTGCTGGAAAACTACGCTGCGGCACTGGACCAGGCCGGACAGACTCATGAAGCGGTTGCCGCCTACCACAAGCTCACCAGCAAGCATCCGGATCAGCCCGGGCCGTGGGAACATCTCGGGCATCTCTACTACAAATCCAAGCGTTACGATCATGCCGCCGCTGCGTTTCAGAAAAGTCTCGCTCTCAAGCAAGATCAACCGGAGGTGTTGCTGGCGCTGGGGCAGACTCAGGCCGATCAGGGCAAGCTCGGAGAGGCGATCCAATCCTTTGAAAAGTGCCTGGCGCTGAAACCCGATGAGTTCTACGCGACTTACAATTTGGGAAATACCTACTACGCTCTGAAGGATTACGAGAAAGCCGCGGCAAGTTACGAAAAGGCCTATGCCCAGAAGCCGGATTACCTGGAATCACTGGTAGGGCTCGGCGCCAGTCAGTTGGCGGCGAACAAGTTTGATGTGGCGATCACGACGTACCAAAAGCTGGTGCCCTTGAAGCCGGATGACTCCAATATCCGCTTCAATTTCGGCACTGCCCTTTTCAACGCCGGGAAATACCTGGAGGCTGCCGCACAGTATCGCGAAGCCGTACGGCTGAATCCGGCTTTCGCGCACGCCCACTATAATCTGGGGATGGCACTCCTCCGCCTTAACGACGCGAAGGCCGCCCAGCCCGAATTTGCTGAAGCGCATCGCCTCGACCCCGGCCTCAGTCCACCTCCTGCCACAAAATAGAAGACACCGCCCCAAGCCCTCGATAAGCACTTCAATCCCACAACCGGAATTTTTCCCGGCCTCGATGCCCTACTCGTCCCAAGACCGATGATGGAGATGGTCACAGTTCGTACAGGGATGCGGCCAACCGTTTTAGTCCGCGATCACAGGCGATAATATCGAGGTGAAGCGAAGTCCAATCCGCCAGAAAAAGGGACTCGTTTCCCTCTCCATTATAGGTTTTGAGATAGGCGTGGCAGGACTGACAGTAGTCGATACGAAGGTATTTTTCTCCCTCGATTGCCAAGGCGGAGAGGCGATGATCGCCCGCGCTTTCGCAGAACGGGCACCCAATTCGCCGATATCGCCAGCGCGTGCCGCAACAGCCGCAGGAAAGGAGCCGCAATCGGCCGGGATCGGTGCCGACTAACTGGGACATTGCGGGTGCCGAACCGCACGTGGGGCAATAACTGCGGAGCCACTTCTCTTCCCCGCGCCAACTCCCGAATGCATCCCTCAGTCTACAAAGGAATCGTGCCAACGCAGTCCAACCTAAGTAGCGAAGCAGACCTGGGTGCGCTGGGGCGAAATCTTCGTTGTCGAATAGCCATGCGACCGCTCGACGCGGCGCATTCATTTCGCCCTCCAATTGAGCGTTCGAAACGCGGCACTCCTCGGCCAACTTTTCTGGTAATGGTTTTGAAGCCATACTTTCGACTAGTGATACAAGGATCGCCTCCGCGGGCTCGAAGTCGATTGCTGCCCGAGAGCTCCGGAGTAGAGGTATTCCCGCCTGATAATCACCCAAGTAGTCATTCCAGTTTGGAATGTGCGCACCACCGCTTGGGATGCTGGCTGCAGCCAGCGCAACCTGGCCGTGAAAATCGGCAACGGGCCGCAGGTACGGATGGCTCGCTAGCCACAGATCTTGGTTCATTGAATGGACAGACATTCCTATCCTTGTCCGACCTCTTCCTTCGGGAGTATCGGCATGATTCGCGCGCCGAGCCCGAAAAGGAAGATAGTTGCAGCAATGAGGCCGACGGAGATACCCCACTCGAAGACGGAAGGACTGTAGGTCGCTGGTGCGATCTGTGGCATTGATCCCTTTAATTTCATCGCCAGGAGAACCACATTCACGCGATTGAAAACCACGCCAGCGGTGGCGAGAAAAGCCCCGAAAAATAGCACCATGGGCCGGGTTCGCAGCGGTGCTGTCCCGAGCAGGACCATAGGAACAATCCCGCCCAGGAAGAATTCAGCCGCGAAAAGGATTCCCAGGCTTCCCGAAAATGCGCCTGAGAACTGGCCTCGAACGACCATATCGACAAGCCGAAACGCCCAGTAGACCAGCAGCGACCAAAATGAAATTTTGCCCATTGCCGTCAGTTGCGGAATCTGTAGGCGACGTCCCCACGCCTTGGCCATCCACATCTCGCAAAGGACGATCAGAGACGTGCCGGCCGCAATGGAAGAAAGGAAGAAAGAAACGGGCATGACAGGGGACCACCACTGTGGAGCAAGCTTGTCCGGCATGAGCAGAAACAAAGAGCCCAGCGAACTCTGATGCATCGTCGAGAACGTTACCGCGGCGATGGCCAGCATGATGGGTTCAGATTTCTTGTCCCTGGCCCGGAACGCCCAAGCAAGAAAAGAAAACAACACGGCTGTCACCAACGCGTAGGTTAGTTGCCGCGAGAGCAGGTACACAAACAAGGTAAGCGCTCCGGCGACGTAAGCGCCAGACCATCGCTGCCAAATATCCTTCGCCTTCTGCAATCCCCATCGCTCAAATGGCACCGGCAGGAACTCCAACAGCAAGATCGAGACATAAAGACCGACACACCAGGACACTTCGAACATCGCCGATCCCTCCGGCGACTGCAGGCCAAGCTGATAGAAGTGCCATGGCAAGCCAAGGTCCGCGATCAGCGTGACCGTGACAAACGAATAACTCAACAGGCCCATTAACACAGCTGATCGGCCCATAGAGTAGAGGTCCTTGCGCTGGAAGACATAGATAATGCCGGCGGTCGCGAATGCCCCGGCAGCCACGGCGATCCAGACCAAATCGAAGACGATCCAGAGTCCCCAAGCGTACGTGTTCGAAAGATGCGTGCTGCCACCCAAGCCCAAGGCGAAACGGGCGATGAGCGAAATCAGGCCGAACGCCATGAGTCCAAGAAGAATCCAATTGAACGGAGTCAACAGCTTTTGCCGTAGAGGCTCGAACTCCGGGTGATGGCTGGCGGCATTAACGGGAAGTGCATCCGGCCCATTCGCGATTGCGAAGGACCTGCGCTTCAAGAAGGCGTAGGTGCCCCCCAGCAACGCGCCCACAGCCAAAACCGCGGGCGGGACAGAGTGTATCGCTATTTTGGAAACTGCCGGATACGCCTTGGTACCGACGTCGGGAAAACCCAGTTTCTCGAAAGGCACGGACGACAGGTACAACACACTCGTGCCACCGGCCTCTTTTTCGCCGTATATGTGGTCTACATATTTCTCAGGTTGACCGGATATCCGAGTGCGCGCTTCCTTCAAAATGTCATCTCTGGTTCCGAATTGAAGCGCGTCAGCCGGGCAAGCCTTGACGCAAGCCGGCTCGACAATGTTGGCGCGGAACTGTTTCCGCTCTTCCGGAGTGAGCGGTTGCCCATTGCGGGCCAGAGGGAGGGGTTGATCGTCGCGGTCAGCGCAGTGAGTACACTTCTGAATCTTGGGAGTGAGAGAATCCCATTCCGCGGTGGGCACTCCCCAAGGGCATGCCCAAATGCAGTAGCGGCAGCCGATGCATTTGTTTGCATCGTAAGTTACGGGTCCGTCAGGTTGCCGGGTCAGAGCCGTCGTCGGGCAAGCGGAGGCGCAGGCAGGCTCCAGGCAGTGCAGGCATCGCCGCATGGTGAAAAGGTAATGCAAACCACCGGGCGCCTGCTCGTCAGGCAATTCATGAAACGTAATTAAGGTAAGCGTTTTTGCGCTGAGAGTGGCGGGGTTCTGAAAACCAAGGTCCCACTGAAACTCTGTCTCTTCCCCATCGCGGTCGTTCCACTGCTTGCAGGCAACCTGGCACGCACGACAACCGATGCATTTCGTGATGTCGACCAGCGTCGTTTTAACGGAGCCTGAGTTCGCAGACTGGTTCATGCATTACCCCCTTCGCGAGATGGAGGATCTTTCGTCGGCTTCGCGGCGCTTGATCACATTCACCAGGCAAGCCTTGGTTTCTTGGGTACCCGCTCCCGGATCGACGGCATCGATGGTGAGAAAATTTACGCTGGGACCGGTGGAAAGGCCTTTAAAACCCCAGTTATACGGCATCCAAACGATAGTCACTTCTTGCCCGTTGACCTTGAGCGTCTGCATTCTTGGAGTAACCGAGGCTTTCACGGTAAGTTCGCCGCGAGCGGAGGACACCTTTACCCAGTCTCCGGTTTTGACCGCCAGTTTGTGAGCGAGTGACAATGGAATTTCAATCACAGCCTCGGGGACAAGCTCGTTCAGCCACGGGATGTTGCGCGTTGTGGATCCCCCGCACCAGTGTTCCGCGACCGTGGACGTCATCAGCACATAGGGGTACTGGTCGGCTGTGCCAATGGGCTGATGCGTCGCGACGCGCGGATACTTGAGCATCGGGTTGCTCTTCACGCTTGGGTGAAGGATGTTTTCCACCGGGCTCTCGACGGGCTCGTACATCTCCGGCAGTGGACCGTCCTTCGGCACGTACGCCACGTCACGCGGATACCCCGGATGCTTCTCGTCCGGGTCCGAGTAGACTGCCGCGAACAGCCGCCCGACGCCCTCCGCACCCAGATGAAAAGCCCGCTGGCCGTTCGGCGTGTTCGGTCCGTCCGTCTGGACGGGGACGTCCGGCACGTCGTACCCAGTCCAGCGCTTCGCCTGCTTGTCCCACCAGACGATGGGCTTGGAGCCCGGATAGGGCTTGCCGTTCCGGTCGCACGACGCCCGGTTGTAGAGGATGCGCATGTTGTTGGGCCAGGTCCACCCGAAGCCCGGATAGAGGCCGAGGCCTCCGGGATCCGTTTGCGAATCTCGGCGCTTCGAGAGATTTTCCCCGTTGGCGAAGACGCCCGCGTAAATCCACGCGCCGGACGACGTGGAACCGTCGGCGCGAAGATCGCTGACCTTGCGGACGAGATCCCCTGCCTTTAGGCCGGTCTCCGGGTTGTCGCGCAGTGCGTACCCGTTGATCTCGCGCAGGACGTCCTCGGCCGTGGTGTAGTTCCAGAAGGCTTTCCGGATGATTTCATCCCTCGGCTCCTTCGAGTCCTTGACCAGATCGCGCACCCTGCGGAAGACGAGATCCACGATCTCGCCGTCGGGCTTGGACTGCCCCGGAGGCTTCACGGCGGCGTGGCGCCATTGCACCATGCCGCCCGAATTGCTGATCGTTCCGTTCTTTTCCATGAAGAACGCCGCGGGCAGCAGGATTACCTCGGTGGAGATGGACTTCGGGTCGACGCCGGGCCGGCTCCAGAACGCCGCGGTCTCGGTCTCCCAAATCTCCTGGACCACGAGCGTCTCGAGCTTCGCCATCGCGTCAAACGTCAGCCTGAGGTTGGGCACGGTGACCGCGGGATTCTGGCCGACGATCCAGAGGAGCTTTAGCTTCCCGGCAAGGGCATCCTCAAGCATAGGCATGGTGCCGTAGTCCTTGGAAGCGTTCCGCTTGGGCAGCCAGGCATAGGCATAATCGTTCTCGGCGGTGGCCGCCTCACCGAAAAAGGCCTTGAGCGTGTTGACGAGGTACCGGCTGTCGGCGATCCCATTCTTGCGCACGTAGTCGTGGATGGTCGGCTCGGCGTTCGAAGCAGAGTTGAGATAGCCCGGCATGTAGTTGTAGAGCACCGCCATGTCGCATGCGCCCTGCACGTTCGGCTCGCCGCGCAGCGCGTTGACGCCGCCGCCCGGTTTGCCGATGTTGCCGAGCAGGAGCTGCAGGATCGTGAACGACCGGATCCCTTGCACACCGGTCGTGTGCTGGGTCATCCCGAGCGCATAGAGGATGGATCCCGGCCGGTTCTTCGCCATCATCTCTGCGATCTGCTGGATCTGCCCGGCCGGAATGCCGGTAATGTTCTCGCCCATCTCCAACGTGTACCGTGACACGAAGGTCTTCAGGCGCGAGAAGACGCAGTGCGGGTCATCCAGGCTCTTCGCGACACGGGGCTTTCCCCCTGCATCGAGCTGATATCCCCAAGTCTCCGTGTGATACTTGTGGTTCTCCGCGTCGAACCCGCTGAAAACGCCGTCCCTGAACTCGAACGCCTCATTGCCCAAGTAGAGGGCGTTAGTGTGAGTCACGACGTAATCCTCGTCGTACAGCTTGTTGACGAGGATGTGGTTGATCATCGCGTTCTGGAACGCCGCGTCGGTTCCCGGCCGGATGCGCGCGTACACGTCTGCGGCCGCGGAGGTCCGAGTGAATCGCGGATCGACGTGGATGATCTTCGCCCCATTCTCCTGTGCCTTCCGGATCCACTTGAAGGCCATGGGGTGGTTTTCGGCCACGTTGCTGCCTTCCACCAGGATCGTCTTGCAGTTCTGGAGGTCGATCCAGTGGTTGGTCATCGCCCCCCGGCCGAACGAGGCCCCCAGACCGGGGACCGTGGGGCTGTGTCAAAGTCGGGCCTGGTGCTCGACATAAGCCAGGCCGAGGAGCCGGGCCGCCTTCTGGAAGAGGTAGCACTCCTCGTTCGTGTTCTGCGCGCCGCCCAGGAAGCCGATCGCATCCGTGCGATTGACCGGAACCTCCTTACCGCCGACCTTCTCGGTGGCGATCCAGGTCGCGTCGCGCGTCTTCCGAACCTTTTGCGCGACCCGCTCGATCGCGTCGTTCCAGGAGATGTCCTCCCAGTGGTCGCTTCCCGGGGCCCGATAACGCGGCGTTGTAAGCCGGTTCGGAGAACTATGAGTCGCGAACATGGATATGCCTTTCACGCACAGGGATCCGCGATTCACAATGTGGTCGAAGTCGCCTTCCATGCTGATCAACTTGCCTTCGCGTACCGTCGCGACCATGCCGCATCCACATGAACAAAAGTTGCAGGAGGTAGTGAACTCGCTGACGTCGGAGAGCTTTAGATTCTGCGTACTAGCTCGCACGGCTTCCACATCGACAAACGCACCCAGCGCGAGTCCGGCACAACCGCCAGCCGCCGTCCTGAACCACTCTCTCCGAGTGACCCCTGTCAGAGTTTTCGATAACTCGACAGCTGCGTTTCCATTGTGCCCATTCATTCCAAGCTCTTCACTCTTGTTCGGACTCAATGCTTGCTCCATACCTCATGAATCAGAGGTTCAGCCCGGCAAGGAATCTTTTCATTGGCTGTCGATTCTTTTCGAAGCAATCAGTCTGTTCAGTAAGAGCGGCGGCGCGTCATGGGTCATTCCGTCACGCTGGAGGTATTTGACTAAATGATCCCTTTGACACAACGTCGCCTCTCCGGTGACCAATCGCTGAGTGCAGGCTAAGGGTTCAACCCAATGAGAGGCTACTAGGGAAACCCCTAGCTGACATTAGGAAACCTTCAAAATATCCTCGGTGCCAGGAAAGTTTTTTTAAAAACTAGCTGTCCTCTTGAACTGTTGGATTGACCGGCCTTGGAGGCCGTTCCGACAGTTTGCGAGCCGCCCAGTTCTTGAGGTTGTTTTGTTCTTCGACAGGAAGCGGATGCAATCAGATTCGTGCGGACGCAGGAATCTGTTCATCAATTGCCAGAGGAGTTTTATGAAGTTTTGGCAGCGGCTCCCCATCTTCTATTTTCTAGCAGCAGTGATTCCGGCGGTGGTAGTTCCCTTTGCCCATTCTGGCGACAAGAAAAATGCCACGCAGCAGACCAAACCAGTTGGCCAAGCCAAAGCATACGTTGCGCCGACGGATCCCGCCCTGTACGTGGGTTCCGAAACCTGCAAGACCTGCCACGAAGATATCTACAATAACTTTGCAAATACACCGCATTTTGTCACGACCATGCAAGGAAAGCTTGACGCTCACAAAGGGCCCGGATGGGATGGCTGTGAAGCCTGCCATGGCCCCGGCAAGGAACACGTGGACGGCGGCGGCGACAAATCAAAGATCTTCACCTTTAAGGATGCTTCCCCCGCGACCATCAGCGCGCGCTGTCTGAATTGCCACGAAAGCAACCATGACCAGAGCAACTACGGCCGCTCCGCTCACCTGCAGAGTGGTGTGTCGTGCCTGGACTGCCATTCGCCGCATCACGCGAAGGAAGGTGAATTCCTGCTGAAGGACTCCTCGCCAAGGCTTTGTTACAGCTGTCACTTGGATGTGCGGGCGCAGTTTGCTCGTCCCTTCCGCCACCGGGTCAACGAAGGGTTGTTGCAATGCAACGACTGCCACAATCCGCACGGCGGATTTGAGCGCCACCAGTTGCGTACCGCGGTCGGCCAGGACGAAGTTTGCTATAAGTGCCACGCTGACAAACAGGGCCCATTCGTTTACCAGCACGAAGCAAAGCTTGAAGGCTGCGTAGTCTGCCACTCGCCGCACGGCTCGACAAATCAGCGCATGCTCAAGCAAAACCAGGTCAATCTACTCTGCATCAGCTGCCACTCGCTGAATGCGAGCGTTGGCGCCGCAGCCACCCCAAGCTTCCACAACCAAGCCACCAAATACCAGGCGTGCACGCTCTGCCATGTCGCGGTGCATGGGTCCAACACCAGCCCAGTATTTTTCACACCCTGAGGAAGGAGGAACACGATCATGCCGAGAACAAGAACGGAAGAAACTCCGAATATCGAGAACTTCACACCCCTCGTGACGTGGTTTCTCCTATCAACCTTCATGCTCGCGATTTTTTGCGTCCCCGTGTCGTTTGCTCAGCAAGTGGACGAGCAAAAGGGGATCGACCAGGGTAACTACAACATCAAGCAATCTGTGGAATTTGGTTACCGCTTCACGGATGTTGTCGGCAATCAGCAGACGTACGACACTTTCGTCAATTTACAGCAAGGGCCGCGGTTGCTCGACTTCAGCACCGATATGAACTCCTTGAACCACCACGGCACTTTCTTCGACCATTTCTTCTTCAGCAACTTCGGATATGGCGGGGATCCCGATGTCGTTACCCAATTGCGCATCAACAAGAACAAGTGGTACGCGTTCAGCGGGATGTTTCGCAAAGACCAGAATCGTTGGGACTATTCGTTGCTGGCAAATCCGCTCAATGCACCCACGCTGATGCCCAACGCGCCGCCCAATTTCAACCCGCTGGTCAACGCGCCACCGAACGTAATCGGAACGGCCGTGATCGGCACGAGTCCCTCAGCATTCTATACCAACAGGAATATGCAGGATTATGGCGTGACTTTCTTCCCTGATTCCAAGATCCGCTTCCGTTTTGGCTTCGACCAAAACACCGTTTACGGCCCGGGTTTCAGCACCACGCACGAAGGGACCGACCAATATCTGACCCAGGACTATTCCTTCCACAATCGCAACTACCGCCTTGGCGTGGATTTCCGTTTTCTCCCGCGCACCACGATCGGCTACACCCAAGTGTGGAGCTACTACAAGAACGATCTGGGCAGCACCGATACCAACCTTCAATTCTCCCCGGGAGCAGGCTTTCCGCCCGTGGACCTCGGTGTTCCCTGGAACACCAGCAGCCAGCCGTGCAGCAACACCTTTTCACCGGGGGGAATCGTCAATCCCGCTTGCAACGCGTTTTCAAGCTACCTGCTGCACTGGCGCACCCGACTGAACAGCCCCACTGAAAAAGTTAGGGTCCAATCCAGCTACTTCAAGAATGTGGATTTCGCGGGAACTTTTAGTTATACGGGGGGAGACCTCACCGTCACTGACTATCAGCAGAATTTCACTGGCTTGACCCCCAAGGCGAACCAGTCCAACTTCGCGGAAACCGGACCGATTAGCGGACGCCATGTGGCCACGTTCGCCGATTTCGGTGTCACCTGGCACATCACGGAAGCTCTTAGCCTGGTCGATTCGGTGCGCTTCAGCAATTGGAAGGAGCCGGCGCAGTTTGCAGCGACGGATTGTTCGTTCTTCAGTCCAAGCCTCATTGTGAATCCCAACGTCTTCTCGTCCACCGCGACGCTTCCGGGCACGTGCCCTGCTCCGGCCAACGGCGTGCCCAACGCAATTCCGGTTCATACGACGAGCTCGGGCGGAGACATTGCACTAAATCTGGATAGCAACTTCCTGAAGCAACAGGATCTTTCCAACACGATCCAAATTCGCGTTCAGATTAATCCGCAAGGTGGGGCATATTTCGGCTACGAATATCGCGCTCGGGTGATTTCCGATAACTTTTTCAATAGCTTCGGCGGAATCTATTTCCCCAACAACGCGGCTCGTGGAAATTGCACCCTTGTGGATCCGGGACTCCCTCTCAGCCAGGGCAATCTCCCCGCAGGGTGCACCCTCAATTCCGATGGGTCCATCAACTATTCCTTCCCCGGCACGTTCGCGCCTCCCAGCGAGACGGATATCAACGAGAATCACGCCGTCTTTGGCTTGTGGGTTCGCCCTTCACAGAAATTCCGTCTCAACGTGGACAGTGACATCATGAGCGCCAACGCTGCCTTTACGCGTCTCAGTCCATTGAACTCACAAAAGGTGCGCTTCCAGGCCAATTATAAGCCTTCCGAAAAGCTCAACTTCAATGGAACTGTTAGCCTCTGGTATGGCCAGAACAATGTTCCCACTGTGAACAACCTGATGCACAACAATAGCTACGGGATCGCGGCCGAGTTTCTTCCCAACCAGAAAATCAGCGTGGACTTGGGGTACAGCTACGACGACATTTCCACGTCGCTCCTGGTCTGCTTCACGGCTTCCGGTTCGCTCCCCGGACTCCCGGCATGCCCGAACGTCTCCGGGCTTGTGCAAGAGAATTCGCCTTATTCCAGCAAGGTCAACACGGGATTCCTCGATTTTTCCTGGAATCCCATCCGCCGGTTGACCCTGCACGGGGGTGCGAGCATGACCGGAGTAAGCGGCTCACAGCTCAACCTCACTCCCGAAAACCCTATTCCCACGAATGTGGATGGCTCCCTGAACTCTACCTGGTATCAGCCTTACGGTGGATTTGACTACCACATTGCACAGCACTGGACCGGAAAGGCGCTTTGGAGTTACTACAGCTACCATGAAGATTCCACCGCTGCTTTCCAGGATATTTTTGGGCCACGGAATTTCCACGGGAACCTCATCACACTCTCTTTAAGGTACGCATTCTAGTGCGGCACCAGGGCGCAAGAAACCGCGGCCCGGTTGATTTCATGTCAGGGAGGAGCAAGACAAGGAGA
>Ga0210396_10004672_pt1 | contig 13363 bp, 9 predicted proteins | sample IncBWH17OmetaG_FD_155466 | JGI IMG/M metagenome (GOLD analysis project Ga0210396, IMG submission 155466) | Forest soil microbial communities from Barre Woods Harvard Forest LTER site, Petersham, Massachusetts, United States - Inc-BW-H-17-O ...
ACTCACAGCCTCCATGCGATTCTTTCCGCCAGTTTCATTGATCCTAAGGAGAAGTTCACGCAGGACCCGACCACCGAGGGGAAAAGCGCTTCGACAATACCAGGCGCAACAGAACGGGTGTACTTAAGTTGGGACGTTTCTAAGATCAAAGCTCTGAACCTTAACTGCAACCTGATGGAAACTGGATCGGCGGCATTCGATATCGTCAATAGCTTCCGTGTGCCCTCGTGGACCCGGCTGGATTTGGGAGCCCGATACACCTTTGGGAGTGAGAGGCCGCTGACGATACGAGCACAGGTCGAAAATGTCGCCAATAGTCAATATTGGGTGTCAGCGTTCTCGGGCGGGCTCGTTGCCAGTGGAGCGCGAGTTGTGAATGTCTCCATATCGAAAGCATTCTAATCGAAGCGTGTCGATGGGATTGATCTCCGAATTTCTTATCTCCTGCACTTCTCGAAATATCACTCAAGTTGTAGAACCGGGCCGCTTTTCTCGACAAGCCGCGTCTCAGGAGCACTTCAGTCTTACGATCTATACGGAATCGATTTAGGGGAACCAAGCATTTGGGTATCTTGCTGCTTATTCGCCGGACGTTGGGTGCAGGCAACGGACCATCCGATCTTCGCCACAGTGCTGGATGCTGTAAGTGTCTGCGTCGAGGCCGAGCATTTGCTTAAAGTGCCTGCGCTTTCCTGGTGGGATGCAAAAGTCATCCAGTTCGGTGTGGACTACGACTACGTCAACGTTCGGAAATCGACGCAGAAGCCTTAAGCCCGTGTCTGTGCTGTACGCCGTAATAACGTTGTGACGGGCAGTCTCCAAAACAAGCTTTCTTGTGGAGACCCCTTCAGGCTGTTCGACCTCAATCATCAAGATAACTAGTCTATGTCGCTCTGGTGCACTCCCTGCTGGATACAACGGAATGCCGCCGCTAATAGCCGCGCTTCGGTACACTGGTAATCCGCCACCGGATTCAATCGAATTCCGCCATGGAAAACGCTGTTACTAAGTGGTAATTTCCGGGATCGCCGAAGTCCTGGCTTAGTGCTCGGTCTCCCTGCGATCCAGGACGCCCAGGGGAGTACCGATGAAAAAGAAACTCCGAAGGTGGTTGGCTGGAGTGAGCTCGGCCTTTCCTACCGCCTTCAGTCCCTACTGGCGCGTGCTGCCGCTAGGGCGGATGAAGATGCTCCTTGCAGGGTACTTCTTCGTCAGTGCCGCCACCGGCTTCACATTCGATCTATTACAGCTCAATGCGTCCCGTGTCGGCGGAGGTTTCTTTTGGCCCGTCTTAATGGGCACGGGAGCGACGGCGGTTGGGGCTGCCGGAATCAAAAGAGTTCGTCTTATTCCTTTTCTGTTTCTGCTGGTTGTCGCGACCGCGTGGCTGGGCTACTGGGCCTCGCACGTTTCGACGCCTCTCCCGGTCCCCGACGCGGTACATCGGCGCGTGCTATTCGATGCGATCGGGATCTTGGTTGGTATCGGTTTCGGGGCCCGATTTCTGCTGTTCTTCGCTGGTACGGAAGGCCTGGCCAGCGTGCGCATGCAGACCGAGCTTTCTCTGGCCCACGGCATTCAGGCGACCCTGGTCCCGACCGTGTCTTTCCATAATGCGAGTTTCGAGCTATACGGCAAATCGCTCCCTAGCACAGAAATGGGGGGCGATCTAGTCGACGTCATCGAGAGCGACGGTGGGTTGGTGGCCTACGTCGCCGATATCTCCGGCCACGGCCTGCCCGCCGGCCAGCTCATGGGGATGTTGAAGACTGCCATGCGACTCGCCGTGCGATTCCGCCAAATGCCGGTAGCAGCGCTCGAAAGTGCGGACCGCGTGCTGCCAGATCTCAAGGAGCGTGAAATGTTTGCCACCCTGGCCCTGCTCCGCTTCGATGGCTCCAGTGAAGCCGAATACGCGTTGGCCGGCCATCCGCCGATCCTCCACTATCGGCACGGCAGCAGGGACACGGCCCGGCTCTCCATGGAGCAGCTTCCGCTGGGACTGATCCCCGGCGGTTCCTATGCCAGTGAGCGCGTCATCTATTCACCGCGCGATCTCTTCTTGATGGTTACCGACGGCATAACGGAAGTGGCCAACGCCAGAGATGAAGAATTTGGCCTGACCCGCCTGCAAGAGCTGCTGACGCAACACGCTACCAGAGCCTTGCCGGAGATTTGGGATCTCATTATGCGCGAGGTGCAACAATATGGTCTGCAGCAGGATGACCAAAGCCTGCTCCTGCTGCGCGTGCTGGACCCGGCCATCCCTCTCGGAACCTGAATTCCAAAATGGCGCAGGAAACCGAAACCCACTTGCAATTGCGGAACAGATGAACCTGGTACTCACGAATATGGTCCGGCTCAAGCTGGTCCGGCGATCGGCGGAAATACCTGGCGAACTCTTCCACCGCGTGCATGTAGGAACGAACGGCGTGCGGAGAGTAGTTGCGGCGCTGGAACTCATCCAGCATCCTCTGGCGAAGACGGGTCACAGGGAAACCTCCTTGTGACCCTCACCCAAACTGCAGCTAATGCCCGTACCTGCCACAGCTGCAGCATCCGCCGCGTCAGCGGCTTCGTTCAAACTCTCTTTTGTTTACCGATCCGGTGCCCGTTGAGTTTTCGGGTTGCCGAAATAGCCGGCAACTTGGACAAGGGATGCCTCCGCAACTCTTGATTTCCGGTCAGCGGCAGCTTGAAGTTGAACCATCCAATTACAAGCATAAGGTGGCCATGTGGCCAACTTATGCTTGTATTGACATACAAAAACAATTGATTGACTTGAACATCAGGGCGAAGAGTTGATTGGTACTCTATGTCATGTTCAAAGCGCTTATCGATACATGCGTCTGGCTTGACCTGCGGTGACTGATTCCAGGGTGCGCACATTTTCGAGCGGTAACAAACCATCGAGGCCGGCGACTGCGTAACGCAGTTGCGCCATGGTGTCCGCGAGTGAGCTGCGCGGGCGGAGCGCAACGAAAAAGCTGCTCGAGTAGCGCTGCGTGAGAGGAAGAAAGAGCAAGGAGTCGGGATCGGTATTCGCAGGATCGGAGTATGCCAAGTCGCCAACGATGCCGACGATGCGATAGGAACGCCCGTTGACGAGGACGCTGCGGCCGATAGCGTCTCCCTTCGGCCAATAGTGGTGCGCCATGGGTTCACTGATGATGGCGACGGGAGTGGAGGAGGCGGTGTCGCCGGTGGTGAACTCGCGGCCTTGGCGCATGGCGATGCCCAGGATGTGGAAGAAGTCGGGACCTTCGTAGTCGGTGATGACGCTCATACCCCTTGATGTTCTCAAAGAGGAGTGCCGGCGACTGATCGCCCAGTTTTGTTCCCGCGCATGCGGCGGAGCAATATCGGGCTCGGGCACGCCACCGACTTATTGATGCCCATCGCGAACAGATTAGCGCGAGGCGGAAACGTCGCCCCTGTCGGGTTAGCATATCGCTCGAGCGCCGAACGTACCAAAGCATTGGAGTCGGTCAGGTTCTTCAGTGCCCGTTCTGGGAGGAAGCCCTGAAGGCCGTGCCGCACACTCCCTCCGAAGAGCGCCATACTCTCGGCCAGGTTCACCGGACTCTGTCGGCTGAAGACTGCGTCTCGGTTGCCCCCCATCTTGCCGACTTGAGAGAGGTTCCCATAGGCCCGCTGGTTGGACTCGATATCAGAGACCGGAATACCCGTGTCCTGCGATAGCTGGCCGTACTCGAGCCCACGGACTGCATTGTTGTGCCGTCGCTGCCGATCAAGTGCGGGTCGAGAATGGTCGGGCGGCAAAGGCGGCCGATAATCCCAAGATCAGCTCCGCTTCATGCTGTAGAGAGCGCATCCTGGCCAGTCCATTCGGTGCGAGCAAAACCTCTCGTCTCGCGAGAGATAAAACCAGTTCCAGAGCGGGCGCCTCACGCCTTTCGGATGGGACGAGCTCGATACGGGCGGCGTCTTGCAGAACAGGGTTTGTCACGCCACAATAATGTCCTTCGCTTGGCTGTGAAAATCTTGGGTTTTCTGTGATTTTGTCTGGCGAATGCAATGGACATCGGTTGATCTTTTCGTCTTGATGGTGGGTCGCTGCTTTCTGAGCACGTGTGAAGCCAGCCGCGCTGTACCAGCACTTGTCTCATTCAAGTCACTTCGGCACGACAAACAGGCCATTCGGCTTTGCAATCGTATACGGTGATCCGGGAGCCGCCGTGATGCTAGTCGGTGTGACCGTAAACACATAGAGCTTCCGGTAGAGTTGCTGAGGGCATAGAGGTGATTCGCGCTATCCCAACGATGCGCTGTAAGGTCAAACAATCATTTTCGTATACATAGGACGCCACAGACAGGTTGATCTGCGTCTTAAGAGATGGAGACGACTTCCATGCGGAACTTCTGCAGTTTGGTCTTGACCATTGCCACCATCGCCGGTGCGCAGGTCACCGTTCCCATTCCCAAACCCGTCTCCCCAATTGAAGCGACGACTTCCACGAAGGGCCCGCTCGACCTGGACGTAGTTGTTTCCGGTCATGACGGGAAGGCCGTGGCTGGCCTCCAGCGCGAGGATTTCTCGGTGTATCTCGACAAAGAGCCCCAGACAATCACTGACTTTCGTGCAATCGTTAGCTCTACCGGCACGCCTCCCGTCCAGATCATTCTCCTCGTCGACACCGTCAACACCGGCTATTCAAATGTCGCGTACGAACGTCAACAGATCGATCGCTTTCTGAAGCAGAACCAAGGCAAGCTGAGCCAACCCATCACGCTGGTTATCCTCTCGGACACGGACACTCGAATCACGGTGCCTTCGCGCGACGGCAACCAGCTCGCCAGTGTTCTCGACAAGGCTTCCGTCGGAATCCGCGAGGTTCGCCGCGATGCGGGCTTCTATGGTTGGACTGAGCAGTTCCAGATTTCCGCATCCGCGATCGAACGTTTATCTGCCTTCGAGCAGACTCGTCCCGGACGCAAGCTACTCATCTGGATCTCCCCTGGATGGCCTCTACTCTCCGGTCCCGAGGTCCAACTCAGCAACAAAGACAAGCAGAACCTCTTCAACACACTTGTTGCCCTTTCCGCGTCTCTGCGGAAAGCCCGCATCACTCTCTCCAGCGTCGATCCTCTCGGCACTGAAGATGCCATCAGTTACCGAACGGACTTCTATCAGGAGTTCACCAAGGGCGTGTCCTCCGCTCGGAACATGCAGATTGGCAACCTGGCTTTGCAGGTGCTCGCGCTGCAGTCGGGTGGCCGCGTCCTTAACGCCAGCAACGACGTTACCGCGCAGATCGCCCTCGCAGCCTCCGATGCGACTGCCTTCTACACCCTTACTATCAAATCGCCGTCCAGCGAACGCCCCAATGAATACCGTGCCATCTCGGTCCGCGTGGATAAACCCGGCCTGACCGCCCGCACACGCACCGGCTACTACGCCCAGCCGTAGCTGGGGTAAAGCCGAAGTTAGAGTCAACGACCGCTGCGACAAGCACCGGAAGCCTTCACTGCTCGTATCGGCGTAGGAACACTTCTACAAAACAGGGCGCTGCTGACCATCACGGGAGTAAGAGGATTATGACTGAGCTTCAGAGATTCGGCAGGTTGGACTGACCGGCACTCTTGTGTCTGTTCTGCGTCGCAATATCGTGTTGATTGTTGCTTCATGTTGACCCAGGTTTTTACCCGCGGCAAAGAGGTGAAGATTCCTGCCGAGAGCGTGCTGCATTTCCGCCTGGAGAGACGGCTGGTGCTGCAGGCGGAGTGACTCAGCGATAGTCCTCCGCTAAAAGATGTTGCGTTCTATTCGACACGCAAAGCGCGCATGGGATCGAGCCTGGAGGCGCGCGCCGCGGGCAGCCAGACAGCGAGAAGCGCCACCATCATCAAAAGGACTGGAATGGTGATAAACGCGAGCGGGTCCCAGGATTTGACGCCGAACAAGAAGCTGGAGATGAGGCGCGTGAGCCCAAAAGACGCAGCGATGCCGACGACCACACCGATCAGCGCCAACTGCATGCCTTGCAGGACAACCAGGTTGCGAATTCTCGCGCGGTTCGCTCCCAAAGCCATCCGGATGCCGATCTCCTGCGTGCGTTGCTGCACGGAGTAGGCCATGAGGCCATAGATGCCGATGGAGGCGAGGATCATGGCAGATGCGCCGAATATCGAGAGAAGCAGCATGTTGAAGCTTTCGCGCGCAGTGGAGCGGATGACGACTTCGTCCATGGCTCGCACGCGGGCGACGGGAAAGCCATCGCTGGCCTGACGCAGCTGCTCGGTGACGGAGGAGATGAAGTGGTGAGGATCGGTGCGGGTTCGCAGCAGCCAGACGACGGGACCGATCCGTGCGTTGAGCGCTGTCATGCCATCTGTCACCTGCGCCTGCGGCACGATCATGAGCGGCCGAGGATCGCGGTTCAGGCCACCATCGTGGATATTGCCGACGATGCCGATGATCTGCCGCGCGGGCTCCGCGAACTGCGGACCTGTCTCTTTCCCGATAACGATCTGCTGGCCGAGCGGATCTTCTTTGGGCCAGTATTGCTTGGCCATGGCCTGGTTGATGAGCACGACGCCGGGCGCGCCGGTGGAATCCTGCTCAGTGAAGTCGCGGCCGCGCAAGATGGGAATCTTGAAGACGCTGAAGTAGCCGGGTGAGGCGCTCATCCACCCGGCGCCAGTCTGCTGCCCCTTCTGCGCGGGGCGACCAACAATATCAAACGGCAGGCCAAAACCGCCTTCGAGTGGGACGCAACAAGTAGAGGCGGACATCTCTACGCCAGGGATGGCGTTGAGCCGATCGCGCGCGATGCGCGAGAGCTGCGCCACACCGACGGTCTTTTGATAGCGATCGCCAGTAAGTGACATTTCGAGGGTGAGGACATGGTCGGAATGAAATCCGGGATTGACGTTGCGCAAGGCGAGAAAGGTGCGGATCATGAGCGTCGCGCCGACCATGAGGACAAGGGCGAGGGAGATCTCGCTGATGACCAGCAGGGAGCGTGCTTTGCTTTGGCGAAATCCGGTGCCGGAGCGATTGCTGCTTTCCTTCAGTGTGGAGTTGAGGTCGGGGCGCGAAGCAGCAATGGCGGGAAAGAGCCCGAAGAGAATACCGGTAAGCGTGGAGACGCCGAGGGTGAAAACGAGCACGCGCCAGTCGATGCCGACGGCGGCACCATGTTCGCCGATGCGTGGGATATCGCCGGGGCTCAAAGCCAGCAGGGCGCGCACGCCGAAGTAGCCAAGCAGCATCCCGAGAATGCCACCGGTGACCGCAAGCAGCACGCTTTCTGTAAGCAGTTGCAGGATGATGCGGGTGCGGCCCGCGCCGAGCGCGGCACGGATGGCAAACTCGCGCTTGCGCCCGGTGGCGTGGATGAGCAGCAGGTTGGCAACGTTCGCGCATGCGATGAGCAGCACGAGGCTGACTGCTCCGAGCATGATGAGCAGCGAGGAGCGCACGTCGCTGACGATGCTGTCGCGCAATGGCTGAACAGCGAAACCTTCGTGGACATCAAGCGCTACCGGGTACTGGCGGCGGAACTGATCGGCCGCGATCTTTAGAACTGCGTTGGCCTGAGCCAGAGTGACGCCGGGCTTGAGGCGTCCGGCGGCAAGAAAGTAGTGGCCCTGATTGGCGCTGTTGGGATCGAACTGAAATGGGAGCAGGATGTCCGCTTCAGGATCGGAGAAGAAGGACTTACCCAGGACGCCGATGATTGTGTAAGGCTCGTTGCCGAGCGAGAGGGCGCTGCCGACGATGTTTGGATTGCCGCCAAACCTGCGCTTCCATAAGCCATAACTCAGTACGACAACCTTGCCGCCATTGGGGGAATCTTCCTGTTCGGTGAAGGTGCGTCCTAACATGACCGGCGCGCCGAAGAGGCGGAAGTAGGCCTCGGTGACGTGCAGACCGTGCACCTGCTCCGGCTGGCCGCCGGTGAGATTGAAACCGGGACCGCCGAAGTCGTACGCGGCAACATCCTGAAAGACATTGGTCTGCGCCTTCCATTTGAAGAACTTCGGAATGGACGCGCCGGCGCCATTGCCATCGGGCGAGGTGAGCAGGAACTGAACGATGCGGTCCGAGTCGGGGTAGGTGAGCGGCTTGAGAAGGACTGCATTGACGACAGTGAAGATTGCGGTGTTGGTTCCGATGCCAAGCGCCAGCGCAGCGATGGCGGCGAGGGTGAAGCCGGGATTTTTGGAGAACATGCGCAGTGAATGCTTGATGTAGTCCCAGAAATTGCTCACGGTATGCTCTCGCTCCTTGCTGACTCAGACCTCGGATTTTAGTGGAGTGGAGAGGCTTCTTGCTTAGGATGGAAAAATATTTCAGACGGGCTGCGTCTCCATTGGACGCGAACACCAAAGAGGGTAATGAGCAGTGGGGCCTGGTCTGGGCTGATGGCGGTACAGCAGGGACGAGTGGACACCGCCCATGGCAGCTTACGCGGCCTTCGTTGAAGCGGTTTCGCCATCCCTTGTAGGCCATCGAGTACATCTACGACGCTCGGATGGTTTGCGGCCAGTTCTTTGGTCATTGGTTCAACGTCAATGTGGCGCAACACGACGTCTCAGATTGGCAGTCGAACCTTGAACTCATGCTTCATGAACTGGCACACACGGTAGTTAAGTCAAATGACCATCTGGTCCGCGACTTCCACGAGACGGTAGGACGGCTTGGAGCGAAGCTGTCTCTCCTCGTGGCGGCAAATCCCCGCCTCTGAATCGCTCCAGTAGTAAACAGCACCCCACTAAAACCTGAATGCGGAAACAATGAACGCGATCGTTTCGCTCGCTGAGATTGCGCCTGCGCAGTCGTCGTTTGTCTATGACGGCAGCCAGGCGCATGCGGTCGCGCTCACTCCTGAAGTTGAGGACATGCTGCGCGCCAATTGCGTAGTCGCCATTGGCGTCAGCGGCGGCAAAGATTCGGTGGCCTGCGCCCTTGCTGTCGCACGCCATCTTGACAATATCGGACACGCCGGCCCGCGCCTTTTAGTCCATAGCGATCTCGGCGAGATTGAGTGGAACGACAGCCTCCCTTCTTGCGAGCGTTTGGCCCTTCATCTCGGCTGGGAGCTCGTGGTTGTCAAACGAGCGGCTGGCGATCTCATCTCACGTTGGCGGGGCAGATGGGCCAACAACGTGGAGCGTTACCGCAACCTCAGCTGCGTAAAGCTGACGCTTCCGTGGTCCACGCCATCCATCGTTTCTGCACCAGCGAGCTGAAGACTCAGGTGATCGCGAGTGCCCTGCGCAAGCGCTTCCCTGCTCAGCCGATCCTTAACGTGACCGGGATACGCTGGCAGGAGAGCGCGCGAAGAAGCGAGATGCCGATCGCGAAGCCTATGGCTCAGCTTGAGCGTAAAGCCGCCAAGGGTCTTGCGTGGAACGCCATCATTGACTGGCGGCTTTCCGAGGTCCTGTCGATCGCACAGGATGCCGGGCTTGCACCACACGCCGCTGATGCGGTCTATGGAGCTTCCCGCGTCAGTTGCGCCTACTGCATCATGTCCACGGCCGAGGACCTGCTCGCGGCGACCCGCTGCACGGACAACCACGAGGTCTATCGCACTCTGGTTGAGCTAGAGGCCGAGTCAACCTTCGCCTTCCAAGGCGCACGCTGGCTTGGAGATGTGGCACCTTCGCTGCTCTCGGAGGAGCTTCGCTCGAGACTCGTTGATGCCAAAGCAAAGGCCGAGGAGCGCAAGCAGATCGAATCCGTGATTCCGGACCATCTGCTCTATGTGAAGGGGTGGCCTACGGCCCTGCCAACCAAAGCGGAGGCGGAATTGATTGCCGATGTTCGCAGTGAGATGAACGACCTCATGGGCCTGGATATGCACTATCTGGCCGCAGAGAGTGTTCTGGCCCGGTACAGCGAGCTGATGGCAGCCAGTAAGGTGAAGACGAAGAACGAGTAGCCGGTTGAGAATCGAACTTACAGTAAACGGGACTTTTCAGGCACGTCACTGGAAAGCGATGCCAGCACTTTTACGAGAAGCCGGTTTTTCACTCAAGTGGTTCTGGCCGAGAACGGGTGGCTACCTGGGCCGCTCGATGAGCGCTAAGGTCTGAAGTCAACAGTTGAGAGCGAAACCTTCGCATTTCCAGTCCGCCGCCGAGATGCTTCCTGACAGTTACCAACAGGTGTTCCTTCTGCGTGATATAGAAGAACTCGATATAAATGAGACGGCGAAGACATTGAAGATCAGTTCTTCGCTGGTGAAAGTCAGATTGCACCGGGCTCGAAAGAGGTTGCGAAGGATCCTGGGACCGAAATTGAAAGCACGCAACACCGCATCGAAGACGAGGCGGTTTCAGTAGGCATGAACTCGGGACTGCTTCTCAAATTGGCTTGAAGGGCCCGTGGCGTCCGTGCTACGGGCTTGCACGTCACCGAACTGGGCATACTCCAGTCGAGCGCTGTGCGACCTAACGTCACCAGCCCAACTTAAATCGGAATGCCACCTACCCTGTCCTTGCCGCAAACCACGTGCCTCCGAAACGATCTGTGCCCTTGCGCCCAAGAATCCGGAAGGAGGATGAGAAAACGCTACGTCGCTCGGTCAGGTGCGGGCTGTAACCTTTACTTTGCTTATGGAGTCCTAGCTCAAGAAGTACAAGCCTAATGTCTGCGTTGGCCTATCTCGGCAGCATTGCCAGGCGTTTTTCTTTACTTTCAATTGATGTTTCCGCCTAGTGGGAGTGGCACTGCGGAGCGAAAATTTGGACGACGTGAAAGGCTGAAATGACAAACGCGCGCGCGCGCACACAAGTTTTGATTCTCGGCGGTGGCTTCGGTGGGCTCTACACCGCTCTCGGGCTGGAAAAAATGCTTGCCCGTGATGGTGACATACAGGTCACGTTGGTCAATCGGCAGAACTTCTCACTCTTCACGCCTATGCTCCATGAGGTTGCCGCAAGCGATCTGGATGTGACCCATATCGTGAACCCCGTCCGGAAGCTCTTACGTCGGGTGCGGTTCTTTCATGGGGAGGTGGAGCATATCGACCTCGCGTTGAAGCAAGTGACTGTAGTGCATGGTCCGGAGCGCCACGGTCACGTGCTTGGATACGACCACCTCGTTCTCGCCCTTGGGTCAACAACGAACTTCTTCGGCTTGCCACGGCTTGAGCATAGAGCCTTGACTATGAAATCACTGAGCGATGCGGTTCACCTGAGAAATCAACTGATCGATATGTTGGAGGAAGCGGATTTTGAGTGCGCGGCCGGTTCTCGACCCAACTTATTGTCGATAGTTGTTGTGGGAGGTGGCTTCGCTGGTGCCGAGACGGTGGCCGCCGTGAATGATTTTCTGCGCGAATCGATTCGGCTCTATCCGCATCTTGCGACGGACATGCTACGGGTGATCTTGGTTCATCCGGGCGATGTGATCCTTCCCGAACTCGGCCCCAAACTGGGAGCATACGCTCAGAAGAAATTGGCAGAGCGCAAAGTGGAGATTCGAGTTAATACGAGGGTCATTCGTGTCGACGACGATGTGGTGGAACTGAGCGACGGCTCTTGTATTCCGACAAATACAGTTATTTGGACCGCAGGAACATCCCCGAACCCTCTCATTGGCACGCTCCCATGCAAAGTGGAGCGCGGTCGCATCGTCACCGATGAGCAGTTGGAAGTACCCGATTGGCCTGGTGTATGGGCGCTCGGTGACTGCGCTTCGATTACAGACCCCGGGACTGGCCGGCCCTATCCACCGACTGCTCAACATGCCCTGCGCCAAGGCAAAACCGTTGCGAACAACGTGATCGCCACAATTCGTGGAGGCGCGAAGCGCCCGTTCTCATTCTCAACATTGGGTCTTATGGCCGCGATCGGCCGAAGAACCGGTGTAGCGAATATTCTCGGAGTCAACTTCTCTGGTTTTGCCGCGTGGTTCCTGTGGCGTTCAATTTATCTGAGTAAGTTGCCTCGCCTTGAGAAAAAGGTTCGCGTAGCGCTGGATTGGACACTTGATTTGCTTTTCGGGAAAGACCTGGTTCGCCTCGTAGACTTTCGGCCTCCAACTGTGTTGCACGTCGAAGACGCGACTGCTCTTCGCGCGCCCAAGCAGTAGTCAACGCAGTCGTCCAGTTGAGCTTGATAATCAGTACAGGTTCTCATCACGATCTTACTAAATGACACCGTTTGATCCGCTGCCGTGAAGCTGAAAAAACCAGAGAGACGTCAGGGGGAAAGAGAGCGGGCTGCCGTCAAGGCTCTGTGCGCTCTTTCGATGTAACATTCCGGAAACTCAGAACTCTAATACTCAGACCATGCAAGAACAAAACCCTTGAGGCGCGTATGTCAAGAGCACAAAATGGCTGATCTGCGAAAGACCGGAGCGGTCGGCTATGCAGCGGTCCCGTTGGCAGGCCTATTACTCCCGGCGATTTCGATCGTCCTTCATCGAGAAAGTCTTTGGCGGGCCCTTTTCTTTATCGGACTCTTCATCCAGATGACCGTCTCAATGCCAGCTCACGCCCAGATGAGCGTCGAGCCGGGAAAATTCGGATGGAAGCCGAGCGGCTTTGGAAATCTAGTCGTTGGAGGAGCTTCTCAGGGGCGGGGCGGGGGATTCGCTGGGAGTTCCGAAACTGAGATTGAGCTGACGCCTCAGTACAAGACGAGATCGAATACGATATTCGCCATCCGCGGTGTGGCAAATCTACTGGCCGCCAGTAACGCTGGTGATTCCAGTTCCCAGTGGCAACTGTCTTTCCCGGAGCTTAGCGTCTTCGCGATTGGCAATTTCGGCCGGATTGAGGCCGGAGACCGAGCAGGCTTCCCTCAGAGCCTGATCGGTTTTACGCCGTCTGAGATTGCATTTACCAGTGCGGAGTTCGGCCCGGATTCGGGCAGGAGACTTGATCCGAGTGGCGGCCTCCCCACTTTATTTCTCCCCCATCCTCTCGCCGATCGGATCAATAGCTTAACCTATCTGGGTTACGCCGAACGCTTCTATGATGACCGTTCGCTGAAGCTGATCTACATCACTCCACGATCACGCTCCGGCTTCTATGGTGCGGCTTCCTACACGCCCAGCACAGATATATCGTCGGGTTTTGATCTCGACGATGGGACGAAAACACCAGATACCGGTCTTCAGGATACGGGCAATCTCGGTGTGTTTCGCAACATTGCCCAGGCCGCCGCAGTGTGGACCCATCGCACCCAGAATGTCGATGTATCAGCTGGATCGACATATTCATATGCCAGGGGAAGTGCGAGCGACCCGACCGTTCGTGACTCGAATTCGCTGAGCGCGGGCATCACCGCGACCCTGCATGATACCTGGACATTTGGCTTGAGCGGGACTTATGACGGATTCTCCGCATTTCGCGAAAACGCCACCACCAGCCAATCTCCG
>Ga0210396_10004673_pt1 | contig 13361 bp, 16 predicted proteins | sample IncBWH17OmetaG_FD_155466 | JGI IMG/M metagenome (GOLD analysis project Ga0210396, IMG submission 155466) | Forest soil microbial communities from Barre Woods Harvard Forest LTER site, Petersham, Massachusetts, United States - Inc-BW-H-17-O ...
GAGCAGTTCATTGGGCGGCTGGTTGCCTCCCTGCGCCGTGGCCACGACGATCTGCTGGTTCAGCGTCGAAATCGCCGAGGCGATGGAATTGATCTGCTGCACGTCCGCGGTGATGCGCGAATTGACATCGGTGTTGAGCGAGCTCAGGTCGCCACTCGCATTCTGAAAGCTGTTGGCGACATTTTGCGCCTGCCCGAGCAATGCCTGGCGCGACGCGGTAGAAGTCGGGTCGTTGGCAACATCGGAGAATGCGCTGTAAAAACTCTGCAGCGTGGTGCTGAGTCCACCCACGGTGGTGCCGAACAAATTGTCGATCTGGGTGCTGTAGTTTTGCAGCGCGTTCAGCTGGCCCAAGCTGCTCTGCGAAGCGTTCAGCTGATTGGCGGCGGCCTGGCTATAGGCGCGGCTTATCCCGGCCACGACGACACCGGCGCCGACGGTCGCGGTTCCGTTGGATTGCGGAATCGCTTCGGTAAGGTTTACCGTTTCCCGGTCGTAACCCGGGGTGCTGGCGTTGGCAACGTTGTTGCTGGTGACGTTGATCGCGTTTTGAAACGCCTGCAGCGCCGAGACACTGATTCCAAACACATCTGACACGATTCTTCTCCGCACCCCGCCCGTTCGATCACAGAAGCTCTCTAAATATCGGCATCAAGCGGGGTTTCTATAATGCTGCGACGCGAACCCCCAGCGCCGCCTTCAGGGTGTCGCTGTGCAGGATCTGATTTAACTTATTTGCATAGTCGGGGTCCGTCGCATAGCCGGATTTGCCAATCCCGTCGATGTAGGCCTGTACGTCGCCGCCGGCCGCCATCACGTCGCGATAGCGCGGTGAACTCTTGAGCAAGCTCGCGAAATCATCGACGCTTTCCTCGATTGAGCCGTAGGCCCGAAATGCCGTACGGGTGAGCTTTGCCACGCCGTTGCTGACTTCCATGCTGTCGGCGGTTGCTCGCGCTCCCGACCAGCCGTCGCCGGCTTTGATGCCGAACATATTGAAGCTTGAGGAGCCGTCGGCATTGCGCGGCATACGCTGTCCCCAGCCGGTCTCGAGCGCCGCTTGCGCCAGCAGGCCCATCGGGTTCACCCCCAAGGCGCTCGCGGCGCGACGAATCGGCGGCATCAATCGATCAACGAATTCCGCGGGCGTCGGCGCGGGTGTGGCTGCGGCTGTGTGCGCGCCGCCCGCGTGCGTGCCTCCCGGCAAAGCGTTGGCGCCCGCAGGGCCGGCTTTCCCTTCCAGTTGCCGCTTGAGCAGTCTGCCGATCCCTAAATCCGCATGTTGACTGATGCTCAAGGCCACCTGCTTGTCGAACATGTCCTGATACATGCCCATTTCATTGCTGTCGGTTTCGAGCGCTGAGGTGGCGTCGCGCATGCTCTTCAGCATCATTTGCAGGAACAAAGCCTCTACCTGCTCGGCAACCGCGCTGATTGCCTGCGGCGAGTTGGGGTCCCTCTTCAGTGCCGCCAGACCGTTGATGTCGGTGTAGGTGGTCGCGGCCGTGGTATCCAACGCCGTGGCGCCGGAGAGCCCTGCGCCACCGGCGTCGGCGAGCGATGGCATGGAGTTCGCAATGGGCGGCAGAGTAGTCATTTAAATGACGATCAGCTCGGCCTGCAGCGCGCCGGCCTCACGTAGCGCTTCCAAAATTGCCACCAGGTCGCCGGGGGCCGCACCGACATCGTTGACGGCTCGCACGATCTGTTCCAGTTCCACGCCGGGCTTGAACAAGAACATGCGGCTTGAGCCTTGGTCGACCTTGATGGTCGAATTGCTCAGCACCACGGTTTGCCCGACCTTGGAAAACGGCGCCGGCTGACTCACGCTCTGCTCTTCTTTGATGGTCACCGACAGCGAGCCGTGCGACACGGCCGCCGGAGTCACGATCACATGGCTGCTGATCACGACCGTGCCGGTACGCGAGTTGATGATCACCTTGGCCGACGCGGTCCCCGGTTCCACCTCGAGATTCTCGACCGCCGAAAGAAACGCCACCCGCTGCGTGATGTCGAGCGGCGCGCGCACCCGCACCGAGCCGCCGTCCATGATGGTGGCGATGTCGTCGCCCATGCCTTTGTTGACACTCGCGACCAAGCGGGTTGCGGTGGTGAAATCGGGATCATTCAAATTCAATGTGATCGAGTCGCCCTGCGACAACTGCGAGGCCACGGCTCTTTCGACGGTGGCGCCATTCGGGATGCGGCCCGAACTCGGCACGTTCACCGTGAGCTTCGATCCGTCGGTGCCTTCGACGCCGAATCCGCTGACGATGAGGTTTCCCTGCGCAATTGCGTAGATCTGTCCGTCGAGTCCGTGCAAGGGCGTCACGAGCAATGATCCGCCGCGCAGACTCTTGGCATTGGCGATGGAATTCACGGTGATATCGATGGTCTGTCCGGGCTTGACGAAGGGCGGGAGCACCGCATGCACCGCCACCGCCGCCACGTTCTTGAGCTGCGGGGTGACGTTGGCCGGAACCGTGACGCCGAGCTGCGCCAGCATGTTGTTGAGGGACTGGACCGTGAAGGGCGCCTGGCTGGTTTGATCGCCGGTGCTGTCGAGCCCCACCACCAGTCCGTAGCCCACGAGCTGGTTGGTGCGAACGCCCTGTATCTGCGCCAGGTCCTTGATTCGTTCAGCTTGGGCAAGCGGCGAGGCCACCAGCACCAACAGTGCCGCCCAGCAAATTCTGATTCGTGCGCGCATATCAGTACGGTGCATATTTGGAATTGAAGAACCGGGCCAGCCAGCCCATGCGGTTGGAACTATCGATGACGCCCTTCCCGGAATAGCTGATGTGTGCGTCCGAGACTCTGTCGGAGGTGACCGTGTTGTCGGCCTGGATATCGGCCACTCGCACCACACCCGAGACATGCACGAATTCATCACCCTGGTTGAGTTTCAAGGTCTTGTCTCCCTGAACCACCAGGTTGCCGTTCAACTGCACCTCCATCACCGTCACCGTCAGACTGCCGGCCAAGCTATTGCCCTGGGTACTCGAACCCTCGCCGTCGAAGCTATCGGCGCCTGCCAACGTGGTGGTGAAGATCGGAATGCCCCCGGTGGTTATGGTTCTACCCAGGACCGTGGGCCCGGTATTGTTCACGCCGGTGGTTTTCGTGGTCTTTGTGACCGCGCTCTTGCTGGCACTGGTGGTTTCCGTGAGACGCACCGTCAGCACATCGCCGACGCGGCGCGCCTTGAGATCCGCGAACAGTTCAATTTGCTGGCCGGATTGATAAATGGCGCCTTCGGTGCGCGGCGTCGGCGGCGGCAGAACGCGCGGCACCACCGGATCCGGTTTGTGATGGATGGGGGGCAGGAGGCCGCAAGCCGCCAATGCCCCGCACAGCAGAATCGCCAGTAGTCGCATCATGTTAGGTTGGTCGTGAGGAACTGCAGCATCTGATCGGTGGTGCTGATGGCCTTGGAATTCATCTCGTAGGAGCGCTGGCACTCGATCATCGAGACCAGCTCCGTCACCGAGTTCACATTCGATGTTTCGAGCGTGCCCTGCACGATCGTGCCGAGACCGTTGGTTCCGGCCGTGCCCACTTGCGGCGCGCCGCTGGCCGCGGATTCCACCAGCAAGTTGTTGCCGGAGGGTTGCAGACCTTGTTCGTTGATGAAATCCGCCAATTGAATTTGGCCGATCTTGGTTCCGTTGGGGCTGCTCGCCGAGGTGGCCGTCACCGTGCCGTCGGTACCGACGGTTACGCTCTGCGTGCCCGCCGGGATGTTGATGGCCGGCTGCAGCGGATAGCCGCTCGCCGTCACGACATTACCCTGGTTGTCCAATGAAAAGGTGCCATCGCGCGTGTACGAGATGGTGCCATCCGGCAAGGTGATCTGAAAAAATCCGCGCCCGGTCACCGACAGATCCAATGGGGCATTCGTCTGGTTGACGCTGCCCTGGGTGTAGTCCTTCTCCGTGGCGACGATTTTCACACCGGTGCCGAGCGTGAGGCCGGTGGAGTACTGCGTGTTCTGCGTGCTCTGCGCGCCGACCTGGCGGATGTTCTGGTACATGAGGTCCTGAAATGCGGCGCGCCCCGCCTTGTAACCCGTGGTATTGGTGTTCGCCAGGTTGTTGGCGATCACCGCCATGCGGGTGTTTTGCGCGTCGAGACCGGTTTTCGCTGCCCATAATGCAAGGTTCATGGATTTTTCCTTTCAAGCTACGAAGTCAACATCATGCGCTCGGCACTTTGTTCATTCGTATCGGTTGAGTTGATGCTTTTGATCTGAAATTCGTACAAGCGCTGCAGCTCGATCATGCTGATCAGCGATTGCGCGGCGTTGACGTTGCTGGATTCCAGCATTCCCGAGGTCACCGAAACGGTATCGTCGACCTTTGCCTTGCCGCCCGACTTCAGACGCAATAATCCGTCATCGCCCTTTTGCAGATCCGTGGTCGGCGGGTTCACCAACTTGATTCGATCCACCTGGGTGATTGCGAACGCCGCAGAACCCTGCGGCACCGCCGACACCGTGCCATCGCCGCCGATGCTCACCACGGTGGATGGCGGGATGATCAGCGGGCCGGACTGCGTCAACACCGGCAAGCCGCTGGCGGTGGTCACCGCACCGGTGGAAGTGACCCGCAAATCGCCGGCGCGCGTGTATGCTTCCTGGCCGTCGGTGCCCTGAACCGCGATGAAGCCTTTGCCGTTGACGGCGATATCAAGATCGCGCCCCGTGCTCTCCATGACGCCGGTGGAAAAATCCGTGCCGGCATCGCCGGCGACGGCATTGACGCGCGTGGCATAACCCGGGCCATAGATCGGTTGGCTGGCAAAGGACACGGCATCGGCACGAAAACCGATGGTGCTCAAGTTCGCGATGTTGTGATTGTTCACCGCCTGCGCCTGCATGATTTGCTTGGCGCCGGTCATCGCTACGTAAAGTCCTCTGTCCATGGCTAGCCTCTATTCATCCCTAGACTAGTGGGTGATGTTGATGACGGTCTGGGACAGCTGGTTGGCCGTGGTGATGACCTGCGCGTTCGCCTGGAAGGCGCGCTGCGCAGTGATCATGTTCACCAGCTCCGTGGTCAGATCGACGTTCGATGCCTCGAGCGCGCCCGATTGGATGGAACCGAAGCCTGCCGATCCGGCCGTGCCCGAAATATGCGTACCAGAGCTGAAAGTTTCGGACCAGTTGGTGTCGCCCAACTGCTTCAGGCCCTGCGGATTCGGGAAATTCGCCAGCGCCAGCTGCCCGAGCTCGGTCGAGCGACCGTTGGTATATACCGCGGAGACCACGCCGGTCGGGTCGATGGAGACCGTACTCAGCTGACCGGTGGTGAAACCGTTTTGAGTAATCGAAGTCACGCCGAAACCGCCACCGTATTGCGTGCTCTGGGCGAAGTTGAACGTCATGTTCATGGCGGCCGCGCCGTCGGTCGGCGTGAAGCCGGGGAAATTCAGCGCGCCGCTGGCCGGCGGCGTGACCGCGCCGGTTGGGGAAAACGTCAGCGTGTTGGTGGTCGGATTCAAGACTCCATTGACCGTCATGTTGACGTTCCATGTCCCCGGCACCGCGGTTTGCGTGAAATAAAATGACGCCGGAAACGAGTTGCCGAGCGAATCGTAAACCGTGGTCGAGGTGGACTGATTGAAGGTCGCCGAATTCGTGGGATCGAAAGGCGCGACCGCAGGCGGCGTAGAGCCCGCCGGCAGATTCAGGATCACCGTTCCCGCCGTGGTCGCCAGCGGCTGGCTCTGCGCGGTTTGCAAATTGAGGTCGGTGAGCGCGCCGGTATTGAAACCGCCGTTGACGGTGGGCGGATACACCTGCAGGGCCTGTCCGGTGGCGGTCACCACATTGCCGTTTTTGTCCTCCGAGAATTGACCGTTGCGCGTATAGACGGTGCCGCTGCTCGGGTCCTGCAGGGTGAAGAAACCATCGCCGCTGATCGCGAGATCAAGGTTTGAGCCCGAGGTGCTGATGTTGCCCTGCGTGAACTGCTGAGCCGTTGAGGCCAGCCGCACCCCTTCGCCGATCGCGGAAGTGTTCAAGTTCACCGCGCCGGCGGCAAACACGTCTGCGAATTCGGCGCGCGACTCCTTGAAGCCCACCGTATCCGCGTTGGCGACGTTGTTGGCCGTTACGTCCAAGTCCGAGCTCGCTGCCGTCAGTCCCGACAATGCAATGCTGAAAGAAGCCATGTAACTACTCCTGAATGAATTAGTTGGAAATTTGCTGGACGCTGCTGAAGGGCACGCTGCCGATACCCGCCACGTTCAAGGTCAATCCAGCCGATCCTGCGCCCATGCTGACGCTCTCGATCGTGCCGTTGACCAGCGTGGTCGCTGCCGTGCTTCCGGAAGTTGCGCCCGCATACTGTGCGCTCAAGGTGTACTGACCCGGAGGTGCTTGTGAGCCGTTGCTCTCCGTGCCGTTCCACGAAAAACTGGCAAGCCCGGCCGACTGCGCGCCCAGATTGATTTGCCCGACCAGCGCGCCACTGCTGTCACTGATGTTGAGCAGCACCTGGGACGTGGTCTGCGGCACGTTGACGGCGCCGCTAACCGTGCCGCCTGCGGCCAAGGTGGCCGTGCTGCTGGCAACCTGCGCTTGATGGCCGAGCAGTGACGAGGCCTGCAGCGCCTGACTCGAGGACAAGGAACTCGACAACGCGCTGAACGATGTGTTGAGCGAGGTGATGCCCTGCACTTCACTGAGCTGGGCAAGCTGGCTCAAGAAGGTGTTGCTATCGACCGGGCTGGTCGGATCCTGATTTTTCAACTGCGCCAGCATCAGGGTGAGGAAATCGGTCCCGCCCAAGGTGACCGCGGACGTGAGTCCGGTGCCGCTGGTGCCGCCCGAGCTACCCGTGGCGCCGGTGCTGCCGGTCGTGCCCGTGCCGGTTGTGCCGGTGCCGGTGCCGGTTGTGCCGGTGCCGGTGCCGGTGGCCGGAGTGGTTGCGTGTGTTCCGTTGATTAGCATGGTGCGTTCCTAGGCCTAGTGACCCATCGAAATGGTTTTGAGCAGCAAATCGCGCGCGGTGTTGATCGCTTCCACATTGGTCGCGAAGCTGCGGTTTGCCGAGATCATGTTGGTCATCTCTTCGATCGAGTTGACGTTCGAGCTGTAGACGTAGCCGTCCTTGTTCGCCAGCGGATTGTCCGGTTGATAGCGCATCAAGGGCGGCGCGGTGCTTTCCACGACGCCGAGCACACGCACGCCGACGCCGGCGTCCTGGCCGTCGAAGCTGGCGCTCGACTGATCCATCATCGTTTGGAACACCGGATGTCGCGCGCGATAGATCTTGCTGGCATCGCCATTGACGCTTTCGGCATTCGCGAGGTTGCTGGCCGTGGTGTTGAGCCGAATCGTTTCGGCGTTCAGCGCGCTGCCGGCGGTATTGAATACATTGAATAGCGACATGTCCTCTCCTTACGATCCGTTGATCGCGAGCGTCAGCTCCGCGATCCGCAAATTGATGAAATTCAAACTTGCCTGATAGCGCACGTTGTTCTCGGAAAAGGCCGCCTGTTCCACCGGCATTTCCACCGTGTTGCCGTCCAAGGAAGCCTGATACGGATTGCGGTACTTGAGATCTGCGGCCGGCGCGTCGCTGTCGTTCAGCGTGATATGCGCCGCCTGCGTGGCGCTCATCGGCAGCGGCGCCGCGTCGGTGTGCGCCAGAACGGCGGTGAAATCGATGTCGCGCGCCTTGTAGTTCGGCGTATCCGCGTTGGCGAGATTGGTCGCCAGCACGCCGACCCGCTGCCCCTGCAGCAGCAGCGCTTGCTCATGGATTCCAAAAATGTTCTCGAACATGCGTAGCTCCTCTTGCGGGAGGAAGTAGCAAGAGGTGTGCCAACCTTGGGTGGAAGCGCGAAATGCGCCCGGCGGGGGCCCAATCCAGCAGCAGCCCGCCAATTGGCCGGGTTCGCCGATCGCGGGCGGCAAGAACTTGCCGCCGGCAGCCTAGCGGCGGCTATCCGCGAACGGCTCTTCCAGCGAATGCTGGGGTGAGGTGAACCAGGTCGCCCCCTCTTCAGTGACGTGGAAATGATCCTCGAGGCGGATGCCAAAGGCGCCCGGAATCACGATCATCGGTTCGTCGCTGAAGCACATGCCCGGCCGCAAGGGCGTCTTGTCTCCCCGCACCAGGTAAGGCGGCTCGTGGATACTGAGGCCGATTCCATGCCCGGTCCGGTGCGGCAGACCCGGCAAGCGGTAGCCCGGACCAAAACCGCTGTGCTCGAGAAACTGCCGCGCGGCGAGGTCGATCTCCTCGCATAAGATTCCCGGCCGGACGGCGTCGAAGGCCGCTCGCTGCGCACTTTTTTCAATGCTCCAGACGCGCCTGACCTCGGCAGTCGGTTCACCGAAAACATAGGTACGGGTGATATCGGAGTGATACCCGCCAACCTGACAGCCGGTATCGATGAGAACCACATCTCCTTCGCTCAAGTGCTGATCTCCGGGCACGCCATGCGGATACGATGTTGCTTGGGCGAATTGAACCGCACAAAAATAGCTGCCGCTGTCCGCTCCCAGTTGCCGGTGCGCCGAATCAATGAAATGTCTGACATCGCTGGCCTTGATGCCCGGCGCCAGAATGCGCGCTGCGCGACGCTGCACCTCCAGCGTCATGGCTTTGGCTTGACGCATCAATGCCAGTTCGGAATCGGACTTGATCATTCGACAGCCGTCGATGATCGCTGTGCCGCTGACCAACGAGCGCGTCAGCGCCTGGTTTCTTATGCCGTCAAACACCGAAAAAGGCAGGGCGGGATCGAGGGCCAGGGTTTCAATACCGTGCTCCGCCAGCAACTGCTTGATAAGGCCGAAGGGATTCTCATCCTCTTCCCAGAGGCGGATCTTTGCGTCTATGGCAATGCTGGCGCGCAGCGAATCGTACTCAAATGCGGGACAGACGATGATCGGGCCACCGGACTTCGGGATCATTGCGGCCACCAGCCGCTCGGTCGCCCCCCACGCGACTCCGGTGAAATACCGCAGGCTGGCCCCTGCTCCGACCAACACGGCATCGGCGCCGATGTCCGGCATGAGGCGTTGCGCCCGTTCGATTCTGCGCAGATGCTCCTCGCGCTTGATCAAGGGCGCCGGCGCCGGCCAGCGATTCAAGTTGGCGAGCTCAATTGCCGCTGTCGATCCGCCGATACCCATCATGATTTTTTCCTACGCCGCGCCCCTTGAGCGTCGATCAATTGGTTTGCGAAATGTTTCCGGTCACGCCCCAGGTGTCGGAGACAAGATAACCCTGCGGGTAGGGATCCTGGCTATCCACCCGGTAAGTGTGGTAACCGGTGATCCAGGCCCGGCCGCGGATTGCCGGAAGAATTGCGGGCCGCCCCGCCACTGTCGTCTCGGCCAGGATCCGACCATGAAATTCCGAGCCGATGATCGAACTATGCGTCAATTGCTCGCCGATACCGATCATGCCGCGTGCGTACAAAACTGCCAGCCGCGCGCAGGTACCGGTGCCGGTCGGACTGCGGTCGGAGCGGCCCGGTGAGACGATGCAGGTGTTGCGCGTGACCTTACCTGCACCTTGGAACGGCTGCGCGAACTGCACGATGGAAACGCCGCGAATTTCCGGGTTTTCCGGGTGTACGACATCGAGTTGTGCGCGCGCAGCCAGCCTGATCTTCTCGCCCAGATCAGCGAGCGCCCGCGCTTCCGACGGCACGATGTCGAAGCCCAGCATCTTCGCATCGACGATGCCGAAAAACATACCGCCGTAGGCAACATCGATCGGCACGCGTCCGAGACCCTCAACCTGGATCTCGGCATCGAGACGATCGACGAAGCAAGGAACATTCTCGAACTCGACCGAGACGCACTTGCCGTCGCGGCAATTCGCGGTGGCGCGTACCACGCCGCCTGGCATGTCGAGCATCAAGATGGTCTGCGGTTCGCGCATCGCGACGATGCCGGTTTCCAGCAGCACGGTCACTATGCAAATTGTGTTCGAGCCGGACATCGGCACGTACTCGGTCGGTTCCATGATGATGGCGCCAACGTCGCAGTCGGGCCGCGTCGCAGGCACCAGCAGGTTGACGTGCCGGACTACGCTGCCGCGCGGCTCGCACAGAAGAATGCGGCGTATGTGATCGTGTTCGCGTTCCATGGTTCGCATCTTGTCGAACATGGTTCTACCCTGGGGCGGAAGCACGCCCCCGACAATCACGTCGCCCACCTCGCCTTCCGCGTGACAGCCAACCACGGAGATCAACCGTCCTGCCATATGCGCTTCCTTAGCTCGAGTGTCTTCAGTATACCTATGGCACGCCGCTTGCTTGTTAGTAGCATGATGCAACCAGCGCCAAAATTTTGTCGCGCGGCGCTTTTTCGCCGTCAATCTCTGGGCTTGTGCCTGGCGCTTCTGCCGCTGCTGGCGGCCGCCGAAGCCTCCGACCAGCAAGACCTCAAGCAGCTCGAAGCCTTGGCCAAGACCGAAGCGGCATTGCAATTTCCCGCCCTGACCGAGCGGCAGCGCTTCTTGGTGGGTCCCATTGATCCTCATACGCAGCTACAAAAGTGCCAGCGCCCGATCCGACCGGTGGTCGCGTCGGCTGTGCATATGCGAGATCGGGTGACGATCGAGTTGATCTGCGAAGAGGCGAAATCTTGGCGCATTTACGTGCCGGTGCGAATCATCGGCACCTCCCCGGTCGCGGTGGCGGCGCACGCCATCGTCGCGGGCACCGTGCTCAAGGCGGCCGACCTCAAAGTTGAAGAACACGATTTGTCCGAGCTGCCTCTGGGCTTTCTGGACGACCCCGCCATTGCCGTTGGACTGACCGCCAGCCGGCCCATCTCCGGCGGCGCCTTCCTGACCAACCAGCAGCTGGTGGCGGCCAAGGCGGTGCAGCGCGGCCAGTCGGTGACCTTGATCGCCGATGCGGGTGGCATCAGCGTGCGCATGGCCGGCCGAGCTTTGAGCGACGGCCTGATGAATCAGCGGGTTAGGGTGCAAAATCTCTCGTCGGGAAAAATTGTCGAAGGGATTGCCCGGTCCGAACAAGTGGTCGAAATAATTTTACAATAGCCCTTCAGTGAACCGCGTCACAGCCGATAACGAATTTAACCGGCGGTTTGAGGCGAATTCGCTAAAGTTCATCCAAACCCCGACGACAACATGGCATGGGTAATTAAGCGCCCCAGGAGATTTCGGTGACCGACAAAATCAGTGGCTTTTCAAGTTCCGAGCCGGTCGCGCCCGTCAAGGGCTCGAACAGCAGCGGGGTTGTAACTGAAAAACCGCAGGGCGAATCAACATCGGCCGGCACGACCGCGCAGACCGGCGACCACGTCACCTTGACCGATTCCGCGCGGGCTTTGCAGAAGATCGAAGAGGCCGTGGCCAAAGCCCCGGTCGTGAACTCCAAGAAAGTGGCCGCGGTAAAGCAGGCAGTCGCTTCCGGCACGTACAAGATCGATGCCCCTCGAGTCGCCGACAAGATATTGCAATTCGAGCGCGGGCTGAAGTAACCCATGCAGCAGGACGCCCGCTACCGTCTCGAAGATTTATTGGATCGCGAGATCGAGCTTGCGCGCTCCCTGGCGGCGACGTTGGCTGCGGAACGGACCTCCCTGACCGGCGACTCGCCGCAGGCAGTCGAGCAAAATGCCGCCGACAAGATCCGGGTTCTGCAAAGCATCGAAAAGCTCGAGGAAGAACGCCGGGCGCTGTACGCCGGCCCGGTGAATTCAGGGCTCGGCGCAACCGTCGTGGAACGTTGGCGCGCATTGATGGCGCTCATGGCCGGCTGCCGGACCGCTAACGATGTCAATGGCTACATCATTCATGTTCGGCAGCACCAAATTCGCCAGCTGATCGAGATCGTGCGTGGCGCTCCGGCCATCACCTACGACAGCCACGGCAAGACCTTCGCCAAGGCGCTGCGCGCCCTGGCCCGGGCCTGATTTATGCTGGTGCTCAGCCGCCGCGCCGATGAGTCGATCGTCATTCAGCCCGCCGATGGCGTCGATGAGAACATGACCATGGCGCAACTATTCGCCAATGGCCCGATCCAAATCACCCTGCTGGGGGGAACCGGCCGGCGCGTGAAGATGGGCATCGAAGCCCCTGCAGAACTTGCCATCCGGCGCAAGGACATCGGCTGATTGTCCGCTCTGCGGTCGATGATTTCCTCATCGTTCGCCGGCCCGTAGTCTTTTGATTTTACATATCTTTCGGTCGCCGGACATATGCTTTGGTCGGATTTCGAACCCTTCGCTAACGCCGTTCCAATGTGCATAATGGCAGGCCTCACCACGATTCAACCCGAAGGTAAGTCCGGATGGAGCGCCGCTTGCACACTCGCCACCGCGCACGGACAACGGTCTACGTGGTGATGTCCGGACGAAAGAGCCGCATCTGCAAGGCGAAGAATTTGAGCGCGAACGGTGTGTTCGTCGAGACCGAAAATCTTGGGTTGCGCAAGGGACAACAGGTGCAGTTGGCGTTTGCGATCAACTTGGGATTGGTGACCAAGATCCATCGCCGTACCGCCATCGTCGCGCACGTAACCCGCGGCGGCACCGGCCTCATGATGGAGCAGTTCGCAGGCCGCTGAACTTGACACATCCTGTAAACTTACAGGAATGCCACCCTTCGATCCTCCACGCTCGGATGCAATCCGCATCCGTGGCGCGCGCCAGAATAATCTCAAAGATCTCGACCTGGACCTGCCCCTCAACGAATTGATCGTTGTGACGGGCGTCAGCGGCTCCGGGAAGAGTTCGCTGGTCTTCGACACTCTGTATGCCGAGGGTCAGCGCCGCTACGTGGAAACTTTTTCGCCGTACGCGCGCCAATTCTTGGATCGCATGGACAAACCGCAGGTCGATCGGATCGAGGGCATTCCGCCCGCGATCGCCATCGATCAGACCAATCCGGTGCGCACTTCACGCTCCACCGTCGGCACCATGACCGACCTGAACGATCATCTGAAGCTGCTGTTTGCGCGCGCCGCGGTGCTGCATTGCCGGGGTTGCGGACAAGCCGTGCGCCGCGACACGCCCGCGGGCATTCAAGACCAGTTGGGCCGGCGCGCGCTCGGGCACGGCGATCCGCTGCTGTTGCTGACTTTTCCGGTACCGATACCCGCGAATTTCACCGAGGCTGAAATCAAGCACTTGTTGGAGCGGCAGGGATACACGCGCATTCATGAAAAGCGCGGCAATACCCTGCAGGTGATTCAAGATCGATTTCGCTGGTCCGCGATCGACGCCGCTCGCGCGACAGATGCCATCGAAGCGGCGCTCAAGGTCGGCCAAGGCCGCCTCGATGTTTACCCGGTGGATGCAGGCGCGGACCCGGGCCATTCGTCTCCGCCGTGGCGCTTTTCCACCGGCCTGCATTGTCCGG
>Ga0210396_10004674_pt1 | contig 13360 bp, 17 predicted proteins | sample IncBWH17OmetaG_FD_155466 | JGI IMG/M metagenome (GOLD analysis project Ga0210396, IMG submission 155466) | Forest soil microbial communities from Barre Woods Harvard Forest LTER site, Petersham, Massachusetts, United States - Inc-BW-H-17-O ...
GCGAAAATATCACTGCGGGCAGTTCCCAAGGCGTGCACGATGTGGCTTACGTCGCGACAGCAAACAACACGATCTACGCGATTGATGCTTCGACCGGGGGAGTACTTCTGAATCCCAATTTTGGTCCGGCGGTTCCGAAACCGCTCAATTGCGGCAACAACTCGACGGTAGTAGGGATCACGGGGACTCCGGTGATCGATCTGGCGAGCAACAGCATGTATGTGATCGTTTATACGATGGGAAACCCGAATACCAACTTTCTGCCCGCTGTTCCCACGTATACGATCCATGAACTCGATCTCGGCAACTTGACAGACAGGGTCGCGCCCGTGGTCGTGGCCGGCTCGGATACGCTGACCAACGGCAGCATCTATAATTTCAATGCCAAGGTGCAGCGGCAGCGTCCGGGGTTGCTGGAAGCCAACGGAAATATTTACGCCGGCTTCGGCAGCTTTTGCGATTTCGATGTCCAGTTCTCGCGCGGCTGGGTGCTAGGCTGGCAGAAGGGGACGCTTGCGCCACTTTCCGCCAACAAACTTAACGATACGCAAAGTGCTCCCCAAAGCAGCTTCTATCTTTCCTCGATATGGATGTCGGGATACGGACTGGCAAGCGATGCTTCGGGCAACATCTATTTCGTCACCGGCAATTCGGACCGCGGCGTCAACGTATACGACGGTGTGACAGATATCCAGGAGAGCGTAGTGAAGCTCGCCCCGAACTTGGCCCCGAGCGGCATCTTTACGCCCGCAGACGAATTCTTCCTTGATCAACACGACAAAGACTTCGGTTCCGGCGGAGTACTCTTGCTGCCTCCGCAAGCTGGCTCCATTCCCAATCTGGCGGTAGCAGCCGGCAAGGAAGGCAATATGTTCCTTCTCAATCAGGATGCCTTGGGTGGTTTCAACTCAACGAACAGCGGAGTTGTTGGTGAAGTCGCTATTGGCGGGTGCTTTTGCGGCCAGTCGTATTTCTCGGATGGGGTGCCACACGTCGTCAGCAGCGGGGGCCGTAACGTAACTCTGTGGAACCTCGAGACCTCGCCTTCAGTCAAACTCACCAAAGTGGGCGCGGAAGGCATCACAGGTTTACAGCATAACGGATTCTTCACCAGCGTCTCGTCATCCGGATCCAGCAACGCCATCATCTGGGCGGTGTCGAGTCCGCAAAGCACGACTGACACCAGCATTCTGCTTTACGCGATCAGTACTCAGCCGTCTAGCGGGATCCTCCCGGTCCTGTTTAGCACGGTGGCCGGTTCATGGACGCATCTCAGTGCCAACGCCAATATCGTTCCAGTAGTCGCAAACGGCCATGCGTATGTCGCGAGCGACAGGCAACTCAGCATCTTCGGTCTGCTGGGCGCGGGGCTCGCGCGCAAAACCATTACTCCCGCCCCGGTTGCGGAGAATGTCCCTACCAAGAAGAACCCACATGAAATCTACGGGACCATCACCAGCATCATCAACGCGTCGCAAGTCACGATCAAAACTCGGAAAGGACGTCTGTTGACGGTCGATGCTTCCGTCGCTATTCAGAACGAACAATGCATCGGCCTTGAAGTTGGAGAGCACGTGGACGTGCAGGGGGTACTTGATGCAAACGGTGTTTTGCAAGGTAATATCATCCAGCGTGCCAAGGACTTAGACCAATTGTGGCCGAAGGACAACTGAGATGCGCGCAGAAATGTCTGTACTTAAGCTCCTTTTTGGCGTCCCTTTAAACCTCAACGCCGACCGTAGTTGCCGAAAAGCCGGTATTTCGGACAGAGGGTTTTCCGCGGTCAACTGGCGATAACATCTTTAACAAAGAGTAGATCGCATCGTCTTTGGAGCGGGTCTTTCTTTCGTATCCATCCGCGTTGCTTGGTTCTTTGCACTTCATCGGTTCTGCATTGCCCAATAAACATCTTTTCGGCCACTTCGGGTCAGGATGAGTTATTTCTCTCGATCTGCTCTTGCAACCGCACATAAAACTGCAAGACTGCTCTTCCTTGATTGGAAAAATCTCAGAGAGGCGAGCGCCTGCTGACTGACTTTACTCCTTAGTGACCTGCCCAGCCTAAGTTTGTGGTTAGAGCGATGGATTGCAGTGCACTCTGCGCTCTTTCCAGACGGATCAAACCCTTAACCATGGGACGGTTCAAAAAATCCGATTTGCAAAAGCACGATTTGTGACTACTCTGTTACGGACGTGAGGAGCACCCATGGCGGGATCTTCTGCGGATCATCGGGTTAACGCTTTCGGCAACACATTGCGGCGGGATCCGTGGTGGGTTGAGATATTACCCGTACTTCTCGTTCTGAGCGCGTTCGGAATCTACGCCACGTTTCGGGCCTTCGAAGGTAAGTTTTATGCGTGGGGACCTTACCTCTCGCCGTTTTACTCTCCGCTGATCGACCCCGAGCATCACTGGTGGCGATTTTCTCCGGCACTTTTGATTTTGGCTGGCCCACTCGGATTTCGCGCGACCTGCTACTACTATCGGAAGGCGTATTACCGGGCATTCTTCATGCATCCGCCAGCCTGCGCCGTAAGCGAAGGAGGCAGGGGAGCGTACCGCGGCGAGACTCGCTTTCCGTTTATTCTGCAAAATCTCCATCGCTGGTTCCTCTACCTTGCAATAGTGTTTCTTGCCTTTCTTTGGTGGGATGCAGTTCGCGCTTTCTTTTTTTCGGATGGTTTTGGAATCGGCGTGGGTTCCCTCGTCCTGCTCGCGAATATCGTTCTGCTCACTTTTTACACGTTCTCTTGTCACTCTCTGCGTCACCTGGTGGGAGGGAAGCTCGATTGTTTTTCCTGTACAAAATTTGGCCCTCCGCGTCACATCGCATGGGGTTGGCTCAGCCGCTTAAATGAACGCCACATGCTGTTTGCGTGGATGAGTCTCTTTTCGGTGGGTCTGGCCGATCTCTATATACGCATGGTTTCCTCGGGTCTGTTGAAGGATATTCGTCTACTGTGAACTCAAAGTACGAAGTCCACGAACACGATGTGCTCATCATCGGCGCTGGAGGTGCGGGCCTTCGCGCCGCAATTGAGGCTTTGGCGCAAGGCGTGCGAGTCGGCATTGTGTGCAAGTCGCTGCTCGGCAAAGCCCACACTGTGATGGCCGAAGGCGGCATTGCCGCGGCGATGGCCAACGTTGATACATGCGACGACTGGCGTACGCACTTCCGCGACACGATGCGCGGCGGAAAATTTCTGAATAACTGGCGCATGGCGCAGCTCCACGCCCAGGAAGCTCCTGAACGCGTGCGCGAACTGGAACAATGGGGCGCGCTGTTCGATCGCACTGAGAATGGCGACATTCTGCAACGAGCCTTTGGGGGCCACACCTTTAAGCGGTTGTGCCATGTTGGTGATCGCACCGGGCTGGAGATGATCCGCACTTTGCAGGATCGGGGCGTGCACTTGGGCATCGACGTGTATATGGAATGCACAATCACACGACTGCTCAAAGACGGCGATCGTATTGCCGGAGCTTTCGGCTACTGGCGCGAGCAGGGCCGCTTCGTGGTGTTCAAGGCTAAGTCGGTCATCATTTGCACGGGCGGCATCGGTAAAGCGTGGAAGATCACTTCGAACTCATGGGAGTACACCGGCGACGGTATGGCGCTTGCCTATGACGCGGGCGCTGATCTGATGGATATGGAGTTTGTGCAGTTTCATCCCACCGGCATGGTGTGGCCGCCGGGAGTGCAAGGGATTCTCGTGACGGAAGCCGTGCGTGGCGAGGGCGGCGTCCTTCGCAACAAGGATGGCGAGCGGTTCATGGAGCGCTACGACCCAAAGAAGTTCGAGCTTTCTACCCGTGACGTAGTTGCGCGTTCGATCTACACCGAAGTGCGTGAGGGTCGCGGTACGGAGCATGGAGGCGCATTTCTCGATATCTCTCACAAGCCGGCGGACTACGTAAAGCGCAAGTTGCCCAGTATGTATCACCAGTTTCTGGAACTCGCGGATGTGGATATCACGAAGGGCCCCATGGAGGTAGGACCGACTTGTCACTACACGATGGGAGGCATCCGCGTGGACGCGGAGACGGCACAGTCCTCAATCCCGGGGCTTTTCGCAGCGGGAGAGGCGGCTGCGGGCCTCCACGGAGCAAACCGGCTGGGCGGCAATTCACTCTCTGATCTGCTGGTCTTCGGCCGGCGGGCGGGATTTGCGGCTGCGGAACACGCCAAGGGAAGCGAGACCTCCACGATTGATTCTTCGCAAATTGAGGAAGCTGTACGGCAGATGCTTGCGCCGTTCGAACGGTTGGGGGGCGACAGTCCCTATGCGATTCACGATGATTTGCAGGGCGCCATGCAGAGTCTTGTCGGGATCTTTCGCAATGAGGAAGACCTTCTTCGAGCTTTATCGGAGATAGAGAAGCTGAAAGAGCGTGCGTTCCGTGTGCGCGTTGAAGGCTCGAGGCTGTTCAATCCGGGCTGGCACCTGGTGCGGGATCTGCACAGCATGTTGACCGTCGCCGAAGCGGTGACACGCAGCGCGCTTGCCCGCCGCGAGAGCCGTGGGGCGCACAGTCGCATTGACTACCCCGGCTTGGACGATGCATGGGGGAAGAAGCATAATGTCGTGGTCAAGACGGCTGGAGCGATGGTTCTTACCGAAGCGCCTGTTCTTGAAATGCCGGATGATCTAAAGCAACTGTTGGCAGAAGATAGCGGAGCGAAGAGCGGAGGCTAGTCATGGCTGAGGGCTCGTTGGCAGAGGTGACGTTGCGGGTCTTTCGGGGCGACGAGGAGGGTGGAAAGCCCACCGACTATCGAGTACCGCTTGTCCCGGGAATGGTGGTGCTTGATGCGCTGCACTGGGTCCAGTCGCACCGGGCACCCGATCTGGCAGTGCGTTGGAATTGCAAAGCAGGGAAGTGCGGCTCCTGTTCGGCTGAAGTAAATGGCCGTCCGCGACTCACTTGCAAGACGCGTTTGGATGCTCTTCCTCTTGACGAGCCCATCACTCTATTTCCTATGAAGGCTTTTCCCGTGATCAAGGATCTGGTTACCGACGTCTCCTGGAATTTCAGAGTAAATCAGAAGATTCCTCCTTTTCAGCCGCGCCCCGGCCTCGAGTGGAAGATGTACCAACGGGATGTTGATCGCATACAGGAGTTTCGCAAATGCATTGAGTGCTTCCTTTGCCAGAATGTCTGCCACGTACTGCGTGACCACCACAAGAAGGAGCAATTCGGCGGCCCACGATTCTTTGTACGTACTGCTTCGCTTGAAATGCATCCGCTCGACGGCGTCTCCCGTACGCATCTGTTGAAGGAGGAACTGGGCATCGGTCTCTGTAACATCACCAAGTGTTGCACCGAGGTTTGTCCCGAAGATATCCACATCACCGACAATGCCATCATTCCGCTCAAGGAACGGGTTGTGGATGAGTTCTATGATCCGCTGCTGATGCTTGTCCGCAAGATTCGCAGTGCCAAGAAAGTGTAAGCGTGGAGGAAAGAGCCATGGAATATAAGCTCAAGTCCATCTCGTCAGCGGGGATTGCTGTGGCCATCGCGAAGGCGGAGCATTACCGATCCCTCAATGAACCGGAAGAAGCAGAGTCGATCTGTCGTGATATTCTGAACATCGAACCGAAGCACCAACTCGCATTGCGTCTGCTCGGGCTCGCCCTTACGGATCAATTTACCGGCGGTACGTCCGATCGTTACCAGGACGCGGAACGAACCTTCCAGCAACTCAACGATCCCTATGAGCGGCTCTACTATGCAGGGATTCTGTATGAACGCCGCGCGAAAGCGCAACTTAATGCCGGACTGCCACCGCATACGTTGCTACCGCTTTTCGAACAGGCTCTGCGCTCATTCGCGGAAGCAGAAAAAATCCGTCCCGCGGAAAATGACGATGCCATCCTTCGCTGGAATCGCTGTGTGCGTTTGCTCCAAACGGCAGCGCATGTGTCGGATGTATGGGATCAAGAACGCACTCCGTTTGATGCTCAGGACACGCCGCCAACATAGTCAACTTCGAAGCCATTTTGGTATTACGAGAGGACAGCGTCTAAATTGCGTGGTGACACCAAGACGGAATGTTCCCGCCGTTCTGTTCTCATCGATTCGGCTCAACGGAAGTAAACCGCTCAGCCCGGACAGTTGCTGAAGAAAAGCATTCGACCTGCTCTGTAACGCGCTGGAATCGAAGGCAAGATCATCGGTTGGCACAACTTTCCGTCATTGCACTGGGGATACTGCTTCGGACAATTGGCACGGATATCAAAGTGACGCAGGATTTACTGCGTTAGGCGAACAGCCGAACCGCGCTCGATATCTATGCTCACGCCGTCTCGTACCAAAGGTGGTAGAACTTTCTACTGCCGGGACGGGCTTGTCTAGGGGCTGCTCAGAGAGCGGAAAGAGGGCGCTCCATTTCCGAGCCGAATCGCGAATGCAATCCTCATCCTCTCTATTTCTAGGATGGCAATTCGGAACAACATAAAACAGACTGTATTTCGCTCTAGGATGCGCTACGTTCAGCAGACGTTTGTTGAACACAGATATCCGCAGCGAGGGTCTTAGGATGAAACATGAGGTGGTGATTGCCGGAGGGGGCCCGACGGGGATGATGTTGGCGGGCGAGTTGACTTTGGCGGGAGTCGACGTCGTCGTGGTCGAGCGGCGCGCGAGCGCGGAGCTCATCGGCTCGCGCGCGGGCGGTCTGCATGCCCGAACCATCGAGGTCCTCGATCAGCGCGGCATTGCGGATCGATTCCTCGCCGAGGGGCAGAAGGCGCAGGCCACCGGGTTTGCCGGGGTCCATTTCGATCTCAGCGGCTTTCCCACCCGCCACCCCTACAGTCTCGGGCTGCGGCAAAACCACATCGAGCGGATTCTCGCCGGCTGGGTCAACGAGCTAAAGGTGCCGATCTATCGCGGCATTGAAGTGACGGGCTTCGCGCAGGACGACACCGGCGTGGATGTCGAACTGAGCGACGGCCGCTCACTGAGGGCGTAATATCTCGTCGGATGCGACGGCGGACGCAGCCTGGTCCGCAAGGCCGCCGGCGTCGCGTTCCCTGGATCGAATCCTACCACCAGCAACCTGATCGCCGAGGCCGAGCTCGCCGAGACTCCGCCGGAATGGGGCATCCGCCGCGACGCCCTCGGCACCCATGCCCTCGGCCGGGTAGAGTACGAGATCCGCAACGGCGAGATAGTCTACGCAGATCACGGACCGGTCGTCGTCCTCGTGACCGAACAGCACGTTGGACGAACCACCGAACCCACCCTCAGCGATCTCAGCGCGGCGCTCATCACCGTCTACGGGACCGATTACGGGATCCACTCTCCCACTTGGATTTCCCGGTTCACCGATGCTGCGCGACAGGCGGCCTCCTACCGCAAGGGACGCGTGCTGATCGCGGGCGATGCCGCGCATGTGCATCCCCCCGACGGCGGCCAGGGTCTCCAGACCGGCGTGCAGGATGCGGTGAACCTGGGATGGAAGCTGGCGCAGGTGGTCAAAGGCGCGTCGCAGGAAAGCCTCCTCGACACCTACCACGCCGAGCGCCACCCGATCGGCGCTCGCGTGTTGCGCAACACGATGGCGTCGATCGTTCTTCGCCGCGAAGACGAACGGACGAAGGCCCTGCGCGACACGATTGCCGAGCTCCTCGGCATGGACGAGCCTCGCAAACGGTTCGCCGCCATGATGTCCGGCCTAGATATCCACTACGACATCCACTGCGACCTCGGCGACCGACACCCGCTGGTCGGGCGCCGCATGCCCGATCTCGACCTAGTCACTGCCAACGGCCCGCTGCGGGTCTTCAACCTGCTGCACGATGCCCGACCGGTGCTCCTCAACCTCGGTGATCCCGGCGGCTTTGACATCACTCCATGGGCGGATCGCGTTCAGTTGATTGACGCCAAATACGTGGGTACGTGGGAGCTTCCGGCGATCGGGGCGGTCACGGCTCCCACCGCCGTTTTGGTTCGGCCCGACGGATATGTGGCCTGGGTGGCAGGCCTACCCCAGGTGGGTCTCGCCGACGCGCTAACCACTTGGTTCGGACCGCCTGCGGCGGCGTAGCGCACCGGCTTCCGAGATCATTCTGTCAGGAGCTCTTTTTACCATCAGTCTGAGAAACGGGCTTTTCGTTAGCGATGCATCTGGATTGACGGCAAATCGCCAATTCACTTATCGACAAATGATCCCAAGGTGAGTTGCCGGGTTGTTTGAATGTTAAGTCATTGAGGAGCAGGTGGTGTTACATAGGCTGAACTCAGCAGCGACGCTGATTCAGAGAACAACCACGGAGGCTCCTCGATGACGAGTATGAACTACATCGAGCTGGACGTACACAAGAAGACGATCAGCTACTGCGTGAAGGACGCGGGTGGCCAGATTCAGCAGGAAGGCAAGGTTGGATCAACCCGACGAGAGCTGGACTGCTGGATGAAGACTCTGCCTCAACCGTGGACAGTCGCTATGGAAGCGACGATCTTCAGCGGCTGGATCTACGATCATCTGCTTCCGCACGCTACCCAGATCAAGGTGGCACATCCCTTGATGCTGCGAGCGATTACCGCGGCGAAGAAGAAGAAGAAGAACGATCGGATCGATGCCGGCAAGATCGCCGACTGCCTGAGATGTGATTTCCTCCCGGAGTGCCACATGATGCCTGCCGAGATCAGAGACCGACACCGCACGCTGCGTTACCGGCACCTCTTGGTGCGGCAGATGGTGCAGATGAAGAACCGGGTCTCCGGCCTGCCGATGGAGACAGGAGTGGAGTACAACAAGCAGCGGCTGCACAAGGTGAGTTATTTCCGAGAGATGCTCTCCACCAACGCGGAGGTTCATCCGAGCCTACGGCCGTTGCTGAAGCTGAGCCGGGAGACGATCGAGCGGTGTCAGACGACCGCTCTGGTCAGTTCTCTCCAGCGCGACCCCGTGCTGGCCGACAGGATAAAACGGCTCAGAACGGTTCCTGGCGTGGGTCCAATCACGGCACTGACATGGGCTTAGGAGATCGGGGATGTCTCACGCTTCCGCACGATCAAGCAGGCCATCAGCTACTGCGGTCTCTGCGGAGATGAACGGAACTCAGCCGACAAGGCGATGCGTATGCCGCTCTCGAAACAGCGCAACAAACATATCCAGCGAACGCTGGTCGAAGCGGCCAAGCTGGCACCGAGACAGAGCCATGAGCTTGCGGTGATCTACGACCGGGAAAAGCAGAAAGGAAATGGCAATCGAGCGACACTCGCCGTAGCTCGAAAGATGGTTGCGTATCTGCTCGCCGTGGACCGGCAACAGAGAGACTTCGTGCCTGCGGAGCAGCGCAGCACGGCAGCGGCCTAACGCTGCCGATAACGAATAGGATGACAAAGCGCAGACTGCCAGGTCCTGCCGATAGCCGACTGAGCGAAGGAGATCACACTCCGAGGCTCTCTACGAATTCGCGCGACGTGGCCTTCGGCGTCGCTCCGGGGATAAATGCCGCCGGCAGGATGACCCATCCTGCTGAGGCGCTTACCGTGTTCGAGGCTGCACTCGACGAAGAGGCTGCGCGAAAAGCGTCGACCGGCTCAATCATTTGAATCTGGAACGACGGCGCACCGTCAAGCTGCATTTCGAAGAGCTAGTTAGTCGGTCGGAGCAAATATTCCAGCAGGATCGGTGGTTTTATCGCGAGGAGTCCCGAAAGGGATCGCAGGCCTCTTGGCGACCAAATCTGTAGAGCGGTATTCGGTTCCCAGCATCGTGCTCGTCCTATCGACAATTTCTGGTCAGGTAGTTGGATCAGGAAGAAGTGAGGCATTGCGACCGCTAAGTGAGTTGCTTCTTCGGTTCGGAGGACATGCTCAAGCAGTCGGTTTGACCATGGCTGTCGGCCACATCGAAGAATTCCGGGAGAACTTCCCTCGGTCGATAGAACCGGTGGGGAGAGGAGACAATCACAGACCTGACGCCAAAGCTAAGCTCACGCTGTCATTTGTTGGACGTCATTTCTATGAACAACTGCTCCTGCTCGTCCCCCTGCGTTCTCCATAAGTCCTAAGTGTCAAAACAAATGGGTACGGATAGGGCAGGGAAGAACCAGCGTCGAAGCACTCTGCTGGGACCTTCCGGTGACAAAACAAATGAAAGGGGATTTCGTGGTCGAGTTTTACGGCAAGACCCGGGTTTTGCGTGGCTTTAGTCCTCGATGGAACCGAGTTTCTGAGCCTGTTTGACAGAGCCACCCTTTCATGGGAAAACAAGCCACGGGGAGGAGGCCGAAATGCAAACTCCAGCCATAGAGATCAACCAAATGATTGTGCAATTGAATGAATTTCATTCTCCCCAGCTCACTCATGGAGAGCTTCGACGTGTACCGGGAGGAATCTGTCAAGGGTGCGTCCCGAGAGTTCTTCGATCCGGGCATGTACACCTGCGATCATCCGGCCTGGGAGGCTTTACCTGGAACCTGGATCGAGATGCCGACCTTGACGTCCGAAGTGGCGAGACTCGTAGATCGTAATTCGATAACGCGGCTCCTGTCTATCAAAGAGCTGAACTTACCTTCAGCAGCGGAACGAACCGGCCAAAGCGCTCTACGCACATGTCAGCCAGATGATGGCGAGGAGCGAGATGTCTAGGTTCGCTCCACAAATCGCTTCCTTGACCAATGATCTCCAACTGCCTGTAGCCCGCGACCCTGAAACCCGCCTGAGAATTCTTACTATTCGGGGAATGCTCGAGATCAATTACGGCGCAGGCCTGGCAACGAAACCTGGACCGAGGTTGGCGAACTCGCACGAAAACAGCATCACTCATGCTGGCGTCGAGAGCGCTAGGCGAGGAAGGGATCGCAGCGTTTCTGCTTGGCGAAATTGACGGAGCTCAGCGGAAGGTCATCAAGGCATACCTGATCGCCAAATACCTTGGAGACCCGGCTGCAAGGGTCCGGTACGCGAGTATGTATGGGGCGGGGTTGGTTGCGCACAAGAAATACGACCGCGCCCTTAAACCACTCGATGAAGCCATCCGAGTCGCCAACACGACGAAAGGGGGAGCGTGTCCAAGCATCGCCATCAGGTGGCCGATATTGCCCAACTCCTCCACCTGGCGCGATATCTCGTTGGCAACTTCCACGCTTACCATCCCCGGGAAATGCAGTTTCTTGCCTTTGGGTCGAGCGACGGTGACGCTCCTCGTACGCACTTCGCCGTCAGCAGTTAACACCGTCAGCTCTGTCGTTTCGCCCATCGCGAAGGTAGGATGCGTTGGAGGGATAGTCTCCTCCCCGCCAACGCGTAACAGAATGTCACCCGGTTCTATCGCCGCGAGCGAGGCCGCACCTCCTGGGTGCACATCCTGGAAGATCCAGCGACGACCTTCATCTGTGTCGTCCGCTAGATATGTAGCGCTAAGAGCAGCCCGGCTTGAGGCTCGCCGCGCCGATCCGTGAAAGAACCCGACGTGCGAAGTCTTCAATTCCTCGGCACTCCGATCGAGCCCGACGAAAGTGTTGCGTTCAATTGGCGCGAAGCACGTCGTGGCAACGACCCGCAATTGAAACATTCCTTTGAAATCCTCGAGAAGACACTGACTCGATAGAGTTCGGAGATATCATGACGAAGACCATTTAGGGAGTATCAACAAATCATTACTTCGCTCCCAAGCCTTTTTGATGGAGCGACGGAATCGGACCAAGTACAAATCGAACCATATTCGCCGGAGAACCACGTGAAGGTTTCGCCCCGCACTCAGACGTTGATCGCCCTCCTCCTCGTAACAACCGCCGCGCAGGGCGCCGGCAAGGCAAAGACTCCCGACTTCGGCCCGAACGTCGCTGTCTTCTCGCCCGCGACCCCTGCGGCCGAGATCCAGGCCCAGATCGACAAGGTCTATGCCGTCCAGCAGCACAACCAGTTCTGCAGCGAGCGCAACGCGTTCCTCTTTCTCCCCGGCGAATATAAGGTCAACGTTCCCATCGGCTTCTACACCGAGGTCCTGGGCCTCGGAGCCACGCCCGATGCGACGCACATCACCGGTAACGTCCGCTCCGAGGCGGCTGGCCGCAACGACAACGCCACGACCACCTTTTGGAAGGCCATCGGGGGACTCTCCGTCACCCCGGCAGGCGGCGAAATGCTCTGGGCCGTCTCGCAGGCGGTCCCCTTCCGCCGTATGCACATCCGGGGCAACATCGTCCTCAACCAGAACAAGGGCTGGGCGAGTGGCGGCTGGATGTCCGACTCCGTCGTCGACGGTAGGGTGAACTCCGGAACCCAGCAGCAGTGGATCTCCCGCAACAGTGAGTGGGGAAGCTGGACCGGCCATAACTGGAACATGGTCTTCGTTGGTGTCCCGCAGGCTCCCCCGGGCGAATGGCCCGACCCTCCTTTCACCCGCGTTGAGAAGACCCCCGTCATCCGCGAAAAGCCCTTCCTCACCGTTGATGCGAAGGGTAACTATGGCGTCCGTGTTCCTGATCTTGTGAAAAACAGTGCGGGTGTCACCTGGCACGCAGGCGCGACCGCCGGCAAGACCATCTCTCTCGCGAAGTTCTATATCGCGAAAGCCCAGTGACTCCGCCGCGACCATCAACGGGCAGCTGGCAAAAGGCAACCACCTGCTGCTCACGCCAGGCATCTATGAGCTGACCTCACCCAATCGTAAGGGATCTCTGACTGGTAGAAGTAGGTTCGCCCGCCGTTGCCCTTCCAGAGAACCTGAAACTCCTGGTGGTGCTCAACAAAGAGGCCGTAAGCAGTGACGTCGTCGCCGGCAACAACCATGCCGTTGGACGCGGTGTTCTTCTCCCAGCCGACCCGGTGCCATGGTCGGCGCGCCAGATCCAGGTGTGGTCTACGATGACATCACTGGAGTTGATGGCGAGGCTCACCTTTGCTCTGCCGATCCCGGCGCCGCCGACGCGGAAAAAGACGTCGGCGAGCAACGTCGGGTTACTGGAGTGACGGGCCTCGCTTCCCTCGGGTCCGGCTTCGAGGAGCACCGGGGATTCAGTCTCGGCCGCGTCGAAGAGGAGGCCTTCGACGGTGACGCGGTCGACATCGGCGACCTTCATCGCAGCCGTGCCCCGGACGGGCTTGAGGGTCGCGAAGCCGAGACCCATCACGATCGTATTGGGTCGGGTGACCTCGATTCCTCCCACGCAGGCCAAATTCACCAGCGCGCCGAATGTGAATGGATGGGCCTCCTACAAGGTCGCCGAAAACGTCACCAGCCACGAAGCCTTTGGGCTGGGCATCTATAGCGTCTTTCGCCATCCGGATGTCAGGCTTACACGGGCCATCGAGGTTCCCACCACTCCGGGCGTCCGCTTCCACCCCATGATCACGGTAGCGCTGGGAAATCCCGGCTAAATCAACAACGCCATT
>Ga0210396_10004675_pt1 | contig 13359 bp, 10 predicted proteins | sample IncBWH17OmetaG_FD_155466 | JGI IMG/M metagenome (GOLD analysis project Ga0210396, IMG submission 155466) | Forest soil microbial communities from Barre Woods Harvard Forest LTER site, Petersham, Massachusetts, United States - Inc-BW-H-17-O ...
CGAAGATCATCATCCGGACCTGGAGGTCGGGTACAACCGGTGCAAAGTGCGGTACAGCACGCATTCCGTCGGGGGATTGTCGGAGAACGATTTTATCTGTGCCGCGAAGATCGAGTCGTTGTTCTCGATTTAATTGACCACGATGATTCCTCTCCCCGCACTGCTCCTGATCGTGGCGGCGCTGCTTCCCTTGGCAGGTTGCGTCCTGCTGCTGATTCTGGGAAAGCGGCTGGGGACGCCGCTGGCGGGGTATGTCGCGACGTTCTTCATCGCGGTCAGCTTCCTGTGCAGCGGCTGGGCGATGATGCAATGGGTGCTGGGCGGCAATTATAACGGCCTCCCATACAAACAGTCGGTTGCGCCGATCCTGCTGTGGGGCGGCGGCGGACTTTGGCCGCTGGGAATATACGTCGACAGCCTGACGGTGACGCTCTTCGTGACGGTCACCGTGGCGGCGATGCTGGTGCACATTTTCGTGGCGCGGTCGATGCGGCGGGAAATGTGGTTCGCCCGTTTCTTCACCATCCTCTCGCTCTCCTGTTTTGCCGTGCTTGCGCTGCTGCTGTGCGCTTCGGCGCTGTACGGGTTTGTGTTCCTGGAGCTGGTGGGGGTTTGTGCGGCGATGCTGGTGGGATTTCGTGCCGATCGCGAGTTACCCGCGCGGTCGGCGATGCGAATACTCGTCGTAAGCCGCGTGGGGGATCTGGCGCTGCTGCCGGGGCTGGGAATTCTGTTCGCTTACACAGGGGGGCTGACATGGCCGGGTTTATGGATGACGCTGGGGGACGCCGGCCGGGGCGGGGCGGTCGTGCTCGCGGGGAATCTGCCATTTGCCGGCGCGGTGCTGACGTTTGCGGGCTGCGCGGTTTTTGTGGGGATCGCCGCCCGGCTGGCGCAGTTTCCGTTGCATGTCTGGGCCGCGGACGTCGCTCAGGGCGTGGCGCCGGCGGCGGGGTTGGTGATGACGCTCTTGCAGGGAGTGGCGGGCGTCTACCTTCTGGCCAGATTGTTTCCGATTCTGACGCCGTCGGCCCGGCTGCTGATCGCCATCGTCGGGGCGACGACGATGACCATGGCGGCGCTGATTGCCTGTGCGCAGCCGGGGATCAAGCAGGTGCTGGCATGGCTGTCGGCGTCACAGCTCGGGTTTATCGTGCTGGCGATGGGCGTGGGGAGTTGGGCGGGGGCGACGTTTCATCTGGAGGCGTACTGTCTGTTTCAACTGCTGTTGTTCCTGGCTGCCGGGGCGGTGATCCGCGCGGCGCGGGGACAGACGGAACTGGCGGAATACGGCGGGCTGCTGCGGCGCATGCCGGCGACGGCGATCACCTCCGCCGTGGCGGTCCTGGCCGCCTGCGGGGTCGGGTCGGCGGGGATCGGGATCAGCGGGTATTACAGCCGGCAGCTGGTCCTCAACGACACTGCTACATTTGTGTCGATGGCGCTGGACGCCGGACGGAGCCGTGCTTACGCGCTGCTGCTGATTCTCCCTCTGGCGGCGACTCTGCTGACGGCTTTTGCCTTGACGAGATGGTGGTTGCTGATATTCAGCGGGCGGCCGCGCAATCGACGCCTGTACGACCGCGCCCGCGAAGCGCCGACGCTGCTGTGGGCGACGATCATCCTGGCGATATTGACCGTCCTGGCCGGCAAATGGCTGGGTGTGGTGGTGTTTCTCCAGGGATCCATTGCCGAGGCCAGGAGCCTGCCGGCGGAGGTTTCCGGGGCGGGCCAGCCGGCCAGCGCCCATTTGTTCGACGCCGCGTGGACGGCAAGCGACGACGCGGCACCCGATGCCCCCATGGCCACGGCGCCGGCGGCCAATCCGGCACGAGTGCGGGGCGAACAGCTCGCCGCTCAATGGCTGGCGATTGTGCTGGCGCTGGGAATCGCTCTGGGCGCGGGGATGTATATTTCCGGGCCGCACCTTGCACGGAGGCTGGTGCGCATCCCGCCGGTGAGCTGGCTTTTTGCCTGGCTGACGCATTGCATGTATTTCGACGAGTTGTATGACGCTATCTTTGTCACGCTGACGGTGGGCCTGGCGGATTTGACCGCCTGGGTCGATCAGAACGTTGTCGCTCCGGTGGCGAGATTGCTGCTGCGGGTGTAGAGATCATGTGCGATGGCATTTCTGAGCCACTGGCTTGTGACGGTTCTTCTGCTGGTGCCGGCGGTGGGCGCGGCGGCGGTCGCCGTGTTTGGGCGGGTGGGTGCGGCGCGATGGATTGCGCTGGCCACGATGCTGCTGGGATTCGTGCTTTCCCTCGTCGCGCTAATTCCGTTGCGGTGGCGGCAGACGGCGGCGACGCCTCCGTTGTTCACCCGCGCCCCGCTGGTCCCAGGCATTCATCTTCAGTACGAAACCGGCATGGACGGTCTGTCTTTTCCCCTGGCCGTCCTGACAACTGCGCTTTTCCCGCTGCTGTGCGTTATCTCATGGGACACGGCGGCGCGATCGGCCAAGTGGCTGATCACGGTGCTGGCCTCGGAATCGCTGATGTTGGGAGCATTTGTCTCGTATGACTTCCTGCTCATGTGGCTGTTCCTGGTCGGCGTGACCTGCGGCGCAACCCTGCTGTTGCATCAGGGCGGTAGCGAGCGGAAAGTCGCCAGGGGATTGTGGATCAGCCTGTCGGTGTGTTTGTGCTGCGAACTGTTTGCCCTGATCGCGGTGGCACGGACGACCGGCGGATTTGACCTCTGGGCGCTGCGACACAATGCGTTTGCCGCGGGCTCGGGATGCTTCGCCGTTGCCGTTCTGGGATTCCTGATCTGGATGGCGATCGTTCCGTTTCACCGATGGCTGGCAGCGGTGATGTCGGAGTCGTCGACGCCGGCGGCAATTGCACTGGGCACCCTGATTCCGGCAATTGGCGTTTACGGGATATTCCGCGTGGCAGGCGCTTTAGCGCCGACCAGTGGTTTCTCGATGCCGCTGGCGGTGGTCGCGGTTTCCAGCATTCTCTACGGCGCGCTTTGCGCGATGACGCGGCAGAGGATCGAGTGGTTTGTCGCCGACGCAACAACGCTGGTGATGGGTTTTGTCCTTCTGGGCTTTTGCATCAGGACGCCGATTGCGAGCACCGGGGCGATGCTTCTCGTGTTGTCCCAAGCCCTGGTGATCGGATTCCTCTTGTATGCCAAGGAGCTTGCGCCTGAGGATTCCACTCGCCTGGCGGTTATGGGATGGCTGGCGTGGCTGGTTGCGCCCACCTGGTTGGGGCAGGTGGTTGTCGTGCTGGAGACGTTTCACGCCGCATGGACGGCGCCGGCCGCGTACGGGGTGGCGGTGGCGGCGTCGCTGGGCGCGCTGCTCGGCGCCGTGGCCGCGGCGCGGGTCGTTTACCGGGTGCGATTTCCCCCACCGCCAGTGTTATGACACCCCATACAATTCTCCCTTGCGCTTCAGATGCCGCAGCAGGGGTTCGGCCGAGAGATCCTGCCCGGTGACGCGCCTGACCAGCTCGCCGGCACGGAAGCGCTTGCCGTGTCGATGGATTTTCTCGCGGAGCCACCCCAGCAGCGGCGCAAAATCCCCACGGGAAAAGCTCTCGTCCAGCCCGGGAATGTCCGTGGCAGCCTGCTCGAAAAACTGGGCGGCGTAGAGGTTGCCCAGCGTGTAGGTGGGGAAATATCCGATCGCGCCGCCGCTCCAGTGGATGTCCTGAAGGCAGCCGCGGGCGTCGTCCGGGGGAACGACGCCAAGATATTGCCGCATCTTCTGGTTCCAGGCTTCCGGCAGGTCCGCGGGTTTAAGCTGGTCGTTGAGCAACGCCTGCTCGATCTCGAAGCGGAGCAGCACGTGCAGGTTGTAGGTCGCCTCGTCCGCTTCGGTGCGGATGAGGGAGGGACGGATGTCGTTGATGGCGAAATACCATTGCTCATCGGTGACGCCCTGCAACGGTTCGGCAAACGTCTGTCGGGCCAGCGGCAGAAAGTGCCGCCAGAACGCCCGGTCGCGGCCGACCAGATTCTCCCACATCCGCGACTGCGACTCGTGAATTCCGAGCGATATGGCCCCACCGAGCGGCGTGCCGTAGTGCTCCTGCGGCAGGCCCTGCTCGTAGAGCGCGTGGCCGAAATACTTCGGGTCGTAGCGCGTGGTGATGCGCGTGTCGCCGGGCCCCAGGCCGGTACAGAACGGATGCAGGCTGACGTCGAGCCGGCCGGCCTGAAAATCGAAACCCACGGCCTTGGCGGCCTCGCGAGCGAGCTTCTGCTGGGCATCGGGCGGATAATTGCGCTCGAGGAGTCCCAGCGGCGCCCTCCGTCCCGAGTCCACGATCTTTCCGATCAGGCTCACCAGCGGCGCGCGAAGCTGCTCGAAGGTTTTGCGCAGATTGGCGGCGGTTTCACCCGGCTCGAACTCGTCGAGCAGGGCGTCGTACATGTCGGCGGAGTAACCGACGCATCTGGCCTCCTGCCGTTTGAGGTCCAGCGTTTTGGCAAGCCATGGCTCAAAGAGCCGGTAGTCGGATTTCTGCTTCGCCTCGCCCCAGACCTGCTGCGCCAGGACGGCGACGCGGGTCATCTCCTCGACCAGCGACGCCGGCAGCTTGCGGGCGCGATCGTAGCTCCGCCGGGTCTCCCGGACGTTTGCCGCCGCGTCCGATTCCGGGTCATGAACGAGCGCCGACCTCTCAACCTCGTGCAGCTGCTCGTCGATCCGCGGCGACGTGAAACGCTCGTGCACCATCCGTGCCAAGAGCGACGATTGCGCCGCGCGATGCTCGGTGCCCTTGGGTGGAAGCTGCGTGCGCTCGTCCCACCCGAGGACCGAGTTGACGGAGCCGAGCAACGAAATTTCCCTGAGCTCCACGATCAGTGACTGGTAGGCCTGAGCGGCGTCGTTCATGACGCCATTCAATCGGGCCGCCCCCGCAGTGTCCAGCGTTAGACGTGGCCCAGCCGACGCGGGTAGAATCCGGTCATGATGCTCGATCGCAATTCCGCCTGGGCGATCGTTTGCGAGCACGTGAAGGACCGGGGACTTCGCCGGCATATGCAGGCGGTGGAAGCGGCGATGCGCTTTTATGCCGGTCAGCTTGGCGGCGATCCCGACCAGTGGGGCCTCACCGGATTGCTCCACGATTTTGACTGGGAGATTCATCCGACCCTGATGGACCACCCCGCCAAAGGCGCGCCGATCCTGCGCGATCGCGGCGTCGACGAAGAGATCATCACCGCGATTCTCTCGCACAACGAACATGCCACCAACGTCAAACCTGCGACGCCGCTACACCATGCGCTATTGGCCTGCGACGAGATCACCGGCTTGATCATCGCCACCGCCCTGGTGCGGCCAACCAAGGACATTCGCCAGGTCGAGGTGAAATCCGTCAAAAACAAATGGAAACAGCCGTCGTTCGCGGCGGGCGTCCATCGGCCGCAAGTCGAATCCGCGACACAACAGTTCAGCCAGCACTGCTTTGACGGAAAACTCGATCTCTGGCAGCACGTCGGAAATGTCCTGGACGCGATGAAGCTTGTTGCATCGGACCTGGATCTGGATGGGCGACTCGCGGCCTCGACGCCCCCGCCGCCTCAGGTGTGATACTCAGCGTTGATGGTGATGTACTCTTTGGACAGATCGCAGGTGAGGCAGGTCGCCGAGGACTTGCCGAGGCGGCAATCGAGAACTACTTCGACTTCCGGTGCGCTTAGCATCCGGCTCAATTTGGCGGCGTCGAAATCGAGCGGCCGGCCGTGCCGGAAAACGGCCGTGCCCTGGAGTGTCAGAGTGCATTTCTCGGGATCGAACGGCACGCCAGCATAACCCGCCGCCGAGACGATCCGGCCCCAATTGGGATCGCTCCCGTGCATGGCGGTTTTCACCAGCGGCGAATTGGCGATGGTGCGGGCGATGGTCATTGCGGATTGCTCGTTGCTGGCGGATTTGACGACGATCCTCACCACTTTGGTCGCGCCTTCGCCGTCGGCGGCGACCTGGTGAGCCAGCGATTGGGACACTTCGTCCAGGGCGGCGGAAAAGGAGTTCACCGCCCCCGTTGAGGCAACCTTTGCCCCCGACATTCCGCTGGCCAGGATCGCGCAGGTGTCGTTAGTGCTGGTGTGATCGTCGACGGTGACGGCGTTGAAGCTGCGATCGCAAGCGCCGGCCAGAAGCTTGCGGAGCAGCGCCGGCGAGACCGCGGCGTCGGTGGTCAGGAAGGCCAGCATCGTCGCATGTGGCAGGGCCATCCGCGGGCCGATCATTCCGCTGCCTTTGCAGACGCCGGCCAGGGTCACCGTCGCGCGGCCGAGCTTGAACGACGTCGCCGCCTCCTTGCGTTTCAGATCGGTGGTCAGGATCGCATCAGAAAACCGCATCGCATGTTCGCGATCGCGGCCGAGGGCGTGGCCCGCGTGGGCGATGCCGCGCTCCATTTTGTCCATCGACAGAAGATGGCCGATGATGCCGGTCGAGGATGGGAGAACCAGTTTTTCGTCGCATCCGATGGCGATGCCGGCCAGGTGGCACATTCGCCGCGCATCGGCCTCGCCCTGCTTGCCCGTACACGCGTTGGCGTTCCCCGCGTTGACGACGATCCCGTGCAGCTTGCCGTTCACGATATTCTCGCGTCCAACTTTCACCGGCGCGGCGACGACTTTGTTGGTGGTGAAAACCGCAGCCGCGGTCGCAATGACGTCGCAGACCAGCATACCGACGTCGGGGGCGTCAGTGGTCTTGAGGCCGGCATGGACGCCGGAGGCGCGAAATCCGGTTGGCGAACACAGGTGCAGTTGCGACATACGCTTCCCTCGCTCGGCAGCGGCGCGGGAACGTATCGGAAAGCACAACCGCCGTCCAGATGGTCCTGCGGTTACAATGCCTGACGATGACGGATCGTTCCGATTCGAGCGGCAAGCCGCCTCTTCCGCCGGAGGTTTATGCCTCGCCGTCGGATGTTGCGCCGGGACCGGGGGTGGAGGACATGTGGTGGCGGCCGGGCTGGCGTGACGCCGTGCGACACCTGACATGGGAATGGCTGCTGCTGCTGCCGGCCCTGAGCGTCATCGGGTTTGTCGTCGCGGTTTTCCTGCGGCCGCAGATGCTTCCATTCATCGCCTGGATCGGGATCAAATCTGCGGTTATGGCGCTGGCGCTACCGGCGATTCTGCTGGCCGACCTGACGCGTCGCGCCGCCGCCGCTCGCAAGGAACCGTTCTGCATCCACTGCGGCTACGAGCTGACCGGCCTGCCCGAGCAAGGCCGCTGCCCCGAGTGCGGCTCGGGCTACACCCGCGAGCTGATCGAAGAATACCGCCGCGATCCCAACTGGTTCATCCAGCGCTACAAGTCCCGCCAGACGCACCCGCCCAGAGACGCACCCTTCGACGCAGGCCCCTCGCGCCCAAAACGCAAGTCGCGCGACGGAACCTGAGCCGGCACGGCGGCGTCGAAAAGCCGTCGCGCATATGACGAAAACCGTTCAGTTTTGTTCAAAACGTTCAGTTGCAGACATTCTCCCAGTGCTCTTCCAAGGTTTCTGATGAACTTGCCGTGGAAAAACGTTGAAAACGTTTCATTTCGTTCCAAACGTTCTCGGGCAGGCCAAATGTCGCAAAATGTCCCATGTTTCGAGCAAAATGGGACATTGATCATGTCCGGAACGCCAGTTCCTCGTCCGCCGGCCACAACCATTGCGATGTTACAAAATGTTACAAATCGTTACATTTTTGAGCCCCGGTCCCGCCTCGATTGCGCGGCGGCAGACTCTCCGATTCCTGTAACGTTTTGTAACATTTTGTAACATCGTCTTGGTCGTTGCCCCTCGCCAACGAGGCACAAACTGGCCGAAATTCGGCAACGGAGTCGCCTCCGTGAGGAGGAGCGCTAGTGGATCCGCACGATATAGCAACTGGAGTACGTCTCCAGCTGCATGACCGGGAGGGCGAGCCGTTCGAGCAGCTCTCGAATTTCGGTTTCGTTTCTGAATGGCTGCGTCTCGGGGGCGGCGTTAATCAATAAGTGTGGATCATCGATCCTGCGAAACATCCTCTGCATCCGTAACGTGATCCGCTTTTCCTGCATCGTGGAAAGCGCCGACACGCGGAGCAACAAGATCAGTGCGCGGAAATAACCGAGGCCCGCTCTTTTCGCTACCCAGCGGATCATCTGAGCCGGATTGAGCAGGTAAAGCTCAAGGCATTGTCTGAGCGCCATCGCGTTGTTGCTCAGCAGGCCGACCCTGGCCAAAAAGCGCTCCTGGGCCGCACTGGTCCGGTAGAACGCGATGAATATCTTCCCCGAGTCCGTGACGACTCGTCTGCCTTCCTCGAGCATGAGCCTGATCCGCTCTTCGTCCCCCGTGCAATCAACAACGCCCGTCGCGTAGATCACGGTTCCGTAGGTTCGCTCTGCGATTGGCAAAGCGATGGCATCAGCGTGCATGAGAACAATCCCGCGACGGAGCCGGGCGTATCGAATCATCTCCAGGCTCAGATCGACGCCGTCACATCGCATCCCGTTTTTTCGAATCTCCGCCACGATCAGTCCCTGGCCCCCTCCCACGACCAACACGGGTTCGTCAAGATCGTTCATGAGGCGCTTGATGCTCGGCACATCAAGATAAGAATTCTCGATCGTGGAGTGATGCGGCGCCAAGGCATCCCAGAATGCAGAAGCGCTCAAACGGCTTGCTCCTGATGATTGTTGCGTCTCGGCCATAGGCACAGTTCTACCTGGGAATATTGAGCACGTCGTTTTTTCTGCGGAAGCATTCTTTCAGATTTCATCACACTCTACGGTCGCGCTAACCTCAGCATTACGGCGATGGCGTGATGGCCCTTCTTCTCGGCCCAGGCGAGCGGCGTGGCCCAGAGCTCGGCATCCTTTTCCGCCGCGTCAGCGCCCCGTTCCAGGAACAGGCGTACAAGGTCCTCACGGCCCCAGCGGCAGGCCCATGCCAACGGCGTGCTTTTCAGCAGATCGTCCCGCAGGTCCGTTCTTGCACCGGCGTCGAGGGCCGCGGTCGCGAACGCGACGCGCTCGTGCGGCGTCACGTGGTCGCCCATGACGACGATTTGATGCAGAACCGTAGCGCCGCAGTTCAAGGGCATGTTCGGCGGGCCAGACCTATCGAGAATCATCTTGAAGCAGGTCAGATACGTGCTCCGATCCCACTCGGGATGGCACCATGGGCCGATCCAGTGATTCCAGAAGCCAAGGGGGGCTTGCAGAAGGCCATTCCATCGAGGGTCGCCGTGAGGAATATCGACCCGGTCGATTACCATGCGCATGATCTCCGGATCGCCGCCGCGGGCGGCGGCGCCCAGGAGTTGCTCCGCCACGGGACCACTGGCGAAGCCGTCATCGGGCAGGCTTGTATCGCCGAACTGGTCGAGGAGACGCCCTGCCAGGTCGGGGCGGCGGTACAGACCGGCCATCGAGGGGTTTGATTTGCCCCCATACTTCTCCAGCAATGCGATCATCTCGTCATCACGCTGCCCGTACGCTTCCGAGAGCGGCGTGCCGCTGGCGTACACCTGGCCATTCGGATCGGCCCCGCGTTCCAGCAGCATCCGCGCCATCTCGGGTTTTCCGTACCGGGTACACTGGTACAGCGGCACGCCCCACGAATAGGTGTCCCGATCGCTGTCGTCCACGCGCACGCGGGCATTGGGATCGAGGCCGAAGTCCAGCAGCAGCTTCAATATGTCCGGCCGGTCGACATCGACCGCCAGCCCAAGCAGCCAGCCCCGATCGTCGCGCGGCGTGATCAGGTCCTCCTCCGCGGCCTTCTTGCGCAAAGCGGCCTCATCGCCCAAAATCACGGCGGAGCGCGCGGTCAGTTTCGCGTTTCGATCGCGCAGGAGCCGGGCCATTGCGGCCAGCCCCTCGGCTCTCTCTCTGGAGCCGGAGCGCAGTCCGGCCACGTCCAGCGGCGTGGAGCCGTCTTCCGCCGGCTGGTTCACGTCCGCGCGGTGGTCGAGAAGCCAGGCCGCAACTCGCGGCAAGAGCAGAGCTGTAGATGCGTGCAGAAGCGACCACCCGCTGTCGAACAATCGCCAGCGGGCCATGTCCGGTTGCCGGTTCAGAAGCTCGATCGCCAGGTCTTCATCCCGGGCTTCAAAAGCGCGCCGCAGCTCGGCGGACCCTTCGACTGCCGTCGGTCGGCCCTGCTCGCGCCGCTTTTCCTCTTCGCGGATGATGATGGCGACGTCGTCGTAGCCGCGCTCGATGGCGACCGTCAGCGGGGTTGCCGCATCCCGCAGCGCATAGATACCGGCGGTAGTGACATGCGGGTCTGCACCGAACCGCATGAGCGTTCGAACCATTTCCGGCATGCGCTCGAGCACGGCGTAATGGAGTGCCATGTGCCCGTGGCCGTTTGGCGCCTCCCGATTCACGAGTTCGGGGCGGACCCGCAGGATCGCTGCGACTTGGTCCACGTCGCCGGCGCGCACCGTTTCGATCAAGCGGGTTATGGTGATTCCGTCGACGAAGGCCTTCAGCTTCGGCCAACTCTCAAAACCATAGCTCCGCGCCAGAACGAGCTGGGCATCGTGCAGCGCGAACTTCGCTGAGTCGGCGTCGCGACAGAAGAGATTCACCTCGGCGATGGCAGCTGGTCGGCCTGTGAGGAACCCGTCCCGCAGTTCCTTGGCTTGGCGCCGAAGCTGGTCGGGATCGGGGTGTTCGGGCAACCGGCGGGTGGGTAGAGGCAATCTCACAATGAGCTCCTTTCTCGGTTGTCCGTTCGGATCAACCACAGCGCCCGGTGTCCGCTCGCTCGGGCAGAAAAGAGTTCACTGCAATAAGACAATGGACCGTCGAAACTCCAGGAGGACTCGGTACCTTCCCGCGGACACGGCGGCACCCTGGCGTGCGACGGCATGAGTATAACAGCTCTTCGACTTACGGATGTCTGAAAAATCCCACCGTCGATTGAAGGATTTTATGCCGGAGGGCCTGCGGGTCCTGGCGGGTTTGTTTCTGCAAGTCTTCGAAGTTGGCCCGACAGAAGGAGCAGCCGAGGGTGTCGAGGTGGAAGGCGACGTACTTTTGCCACGGCGCATCGAGCGTGCCGAGCAGGTAGCCGCCGATCGTGCTGCGCTTGGGGCAACTGGGTCGCTGGTCTTCCCAGACTTCGGTGAGCAGCGAATCGAAGGCGCCGGCGTCGGCGGTGTTCTCGGCGGCGCGGAGAATCGGCGCCACCCGCTCGCGCACCTGCTTGAGCCAGCGGTGTTTGACCATGGCGACGTGCTCCGCCGCGAGTTTCAATGCCTGGGCGATGTCGCGGTTGGGCCACTGGGCGTAGAACAAAAGCTCGAGGATCTGGAGGTCGCGGAAGTTCAGGTCCTCGTGCAGGCCATCGACGAGGCCGTGAATCGCTTTGGCGAGGGCGGCGTGGGCCGCCTCGCGGTGCTCATCCCGGCGGACATACCAGCTTGCGGTGTTATCGGGGCCGGCGATGTCGGATGCGCCGGACTCGCTGCTCGTGGAATCAGGAAGCTGGCAGACGCTCATGCGCCGCACGCGGAGCAGCTCGATGATCCGCCGTCGGAGGATCAGGAACAGATACGTTTCGACGCTGGCGTGCCCGCGATAACCGCCCAGCCCCTTGAGAAACAGCAGGAACGTGTCCTGCACCAGGTCCTCGGCATCCGCGCCCCGGGGCGCGCGCCTGCGCGCAAAGGCCAGCAGCCGGCCCTGGTACCGCTCGACGAGCTGCGACCAGGCCTCCTGATTCCCCTGCCGTATCCGCTCCAGCAGATACCGCTCAGCTTCCGTCCACTCGGGCATAGGAGAGAAGATTTAACCACAGAGACCACAGAGGGCACAGAGAAATGCGATGAGAATTGATCCCCAGATTTAACGGAGTGCACTCAGATCTGCCACGCTCTTAATCTGTGTGGTCTGTAGATCATCCATATTCGCTTTTCTCTGTGTCCTTTGTGGTCTCTGTGGCTAAATCTCTTTCTTAGACTAAGAGGATGATCGTCGCGGTGACGATGACGATCGTCGCCAGACGCAGGCGCATGGTGAAGTATCCCCTGGTGGCGATGTTCAGCAAGATGTAGAGCAGGCCGCTCAGAAGAATGACAATCGCGGCGGTGGCGACGTGCCGGCGGGTCTTGACCTGCCGCTCGCTCAGCTCGGTGCGATACTGGTTCACGAACGAATCCAGATTGTCCGGCGTCACGTCGAGCAGCACCGATTCGGTCCACACCTCTCCGTAGGGTCGTTTGAATTGTTCCGTGAACCGGTCCGCCTCGAACCGCCCTTCGCGAACGTCCAGGGCGACGCGGTCGGCGAGCCATTGCGCGTCGGCCCGGCTGGCGCGGACGTGCCGCTCGACGATCGGATACAGCTTCTGCGCCGCGTCCTGCCGGGCCTGCTGGGCAGCCTCCGATTCCGACAGACAGGGCGTCGTGCATCGCCCCACCACCCATTGCCGACCCGGATGCTCGTTCACGAACTGAGCGAATCGCGTCGCCCAGCCTTTGTCGGGATCCGATGAATCCGTGGCGCCCGACAATTCGCGCAGCGTCGCGGCCACATCGGTGGAATCCTTGTGCCAGGTGGTCGAGGCGTGGCGCTCGGTGATCAGCACCCGGCGATGCCGAATGCCCAGCACGAGCGCCACCGCGAGGAAGACCAGGAAGATGGTTGCAAAGCAACGCATGGTTACGCGGGTTTCTCCATTTGAACGTCAACTTGTCCAGCGGCGACCTGAGTCGCCGAGTACGGCAAGACCCTTCGCTTGGGGGCGGGCCACAGGAGCATGAAAACTCCGAGCATGAAGAGGATTCCGCCCCAGAAGACGCCGGGCACGTGAACGGCCTGAAGATAGGTGTCGATCGAGGCGCCGGCGCTTTCGCCCGGGCTGATGGTGCCCCAGTCCGGCAGGTTGTGCCCCAGCGCCATCATCGACGCGAAGAGAATCCCGATGGCCACGATGGCGCGGAACATATGGAATGCACCGTAGCGCCGCCGGGGAACAAGCAGGAACCCGGAGGCGATCATCGCGGTGATGAAGCTGATTGCGGCGCCGACGTGGTTCATGATCCGCGGCCAGTTGTGCGTGCCGAAGTTCTGATCCAGTTGCTGCGGCATGTTCGGATCGAGGACGCCGGACTCGAACAGTCCCGGCAGATCCGTCACCACCGCCAGCGCCACGAGGAGCGAGAATGCCAGGATCAGCGACCCGAGCACGTTCGAGGCAAACCGGCTCAGACCGAACACGATCCCGCCGAGGGTGATCGGGTCGCGGTCGGGTGGAAACTGGGCGGTTGGGTACAGGGCAGGTGCTTGTGTCATAGGGTCTCCGCGGCCGGCGACAAAACTCACGACAAAAAGAATGATCGAAGGAAACACGATGAAAAAGATGGCGGGAATCAGCTCATCCC
>Ga0210396_10004676_pt1 | contig 13359 bp, 14 predicted proteins | sample IncBWH17OmetaG_FD_155466 | JGI IMG/M metagenome (GOLD analysis project Ga0210396, IMG submission 155466) | Forest soil microbial communities from Barre Woods Harvard Forest LTER site, Petersham, Massachusetts, United States - Inc-BW-H-17-O ...
GAAATAGCCGAGCAGGTTTTGCGGGCCGATCTGGATCGTGCCGGAGCGTCCGGGATGCAGCCAGGGTGCGCCGCCGGGCACGATTTGCAGCGCCTGCATCGGCGCGCCGGCGGCGGCGAGGGCGGCAAAGGCATCGGCCTTGGCGTCCAGCGCATCGGCGACGGCCGAGCCGGACCAGTGTCGCCCAAGGCCTTGAGAAGACGCAAAGCCATGACGCACGCCTGACGCGGCGGTGAGTTGGTCCTCCGGCCTGTCGCCCCTGAACACCTGGCCGACTTCGAACAAGGCGACGTCCGAAAAGCCACGATCGGCATTGGATTGCGCCGCGGCGACAAGGCCCGGCAACAGGCTCGGCCGCATGTCGGACATGTCCGAGGCGATGGGATTGGCCAGTGCGAGTTCGCTCTTGCCGCCGCCAAACAATTCGGCGTTTGGCTTGGCGATAAACGACCATGTCACCGCCTCGACCATGCCATGCGCGGCGAGCGCACGCTTGGCGCGGCGGGTGCGCAACTGGATCGGCTTGAGGACCGGCTTGCGGGCGTCGTCGCCGCGTTCGAACGGCGTCATCGGCACCTTGTCGACGCCGAAAATGCGCACGATTTCCTCGACGAGATCGGCCTTGCCGTGCACGTCCGATCGCCACGAGGGCACCGCGACCTTCACCACCGCGCCACTGCCGGCCACCATGAAGCCGAGACGGCTGAGGATGCGTTTCATCTCCGGGAAGGGGACGTCGATGCCCGCGAGCCGCTTCACTTCGGTCGTCGGGAAATCGATCACGCGCTCATCGCCGAAGGCCTTGCCCACGATCACGTTCTCCGACGGCGTGCCGCCGCAAATCTCCATCACCAGCTGCGTGGCCATCTCCAGCCCCGGCACCATGAAGGCCGGATCGACGCCGCGCTCGAAGCGATAACGCGCATCCGAGTTGATGCCGAGCTTGCGGCCGGTCTGGGCGATGTTGATCTCGTTCCACAGCGCCGATTCGATCAGCACGTCGGTGGTCGCATCCGAGCAGCCCGAGGCTTCGCCGCCCATGATGCCGGCGAGCGATTCGACGCCGTTTTCGTCGGCGATCACGCAAACCTGGCTGTCGAGGGTGTAGGTGCGGCCATCGAGCGCCAGCAGCGTCTCGCCGTCGCGCGCGCGGCGCACGGTGAGATGGCCCCTAACTTTTGCCGCGTCGAACACATGCAGGGGACGGCCGCGGTCATAGGTCATGAAGTTGGTGATATCGACCAGTGCGTTGATCGGCCGCAAGCCGATCGAAGTCAGCCGCTTTTGCAGCCATTCGGGCGAGGGACCGTTCTTGACGCCGCGCACCAGCCGCAGCGCGAAGCCCGGGCACAGGCTTTCGTCCTCGACCGTGACTTTCACCGGACAAGGGAATTCGCCCTTGATCGCTTTGATTGCGGGATCCCTGAACTTGCCCATGTCGGCTGCGGCAAGATCGCGCGCGATGCCGTGCACGCCGGCACAATCCTGCCGGTTCGGCGTCAGGTTGATCTCCAGCACGGGATCGCCGAGGCCCGCCCACTGCGCGTAAGCAGCGCCGACCGGCGCGTCGGCCGGCAATTCCAGGATGCCGTCGTGGTCTTCCGAAATTTGCAACTCGGCGGCCGAGCACAGCATGCCGCGGCTTTCGACGCCTCGAATGGTACCAATTCCCAAGGTGATGTCCTTGCCGGGAATGTAGGTGCCGGGCGGCGAGAACACGCTGATCAGGCCGGCACGCGCATTCGGTGCACCGCAGACGACCTGCACCGGCGTCCCGCCATTGCCGGTGTCGACCATGCAGACCCTCAGGCGATCGGCATTGGGATGCTGCTCGGCGGAAATCACCCGCGCGATGCTAAAGGCCGCCAGCGCCTTCGCCTTGTCCTCGATATTTTCGACCTCAAGCCCGATCATGGTGAGCTTGTCGGCGAGCTTTTCGACGACCTCGTCGGTGTCGAGATGCTCCTTCAGCCAGGAGAGGGAGAATTTCACGAGCTCAATCCTCCCGCCAGCGTCGGGATGTCGAGCGGCTTGAAGCCGTAATGCGAAAGCCAGCGCACGTCGCTCTCGAACAATTGCCGCAGGTCGGACATGCCGTATTTCAGCATTGCGATGCGGTCGATGCCCATGCCCCAGGCAAAGCCCTGATAGACGTCGGGATCGATGCCGCAGGCGCGCAGCACATTGGGATGCACCATGCCGCAACCGAGAATCTCCATCCAATCCTCGCCTTCGCCGAAGCGGATTTCGCCCTTGTCGCGCCGGCACTGGATGTCGGCCTCGAGCGAGGGTTCGGTGAACGGAAAGTACGAAGGGCGGAATCGCATGTTGATGTGATCGACCTCGAAGAAGGCCTTGCAGAACTCGTGCAATATCCATTTGAGGTGGCCAAGATGCGAACCCTTGTCGACGACGAGGCCCTCGACCTGGTGAAACTGCGGCGTATGCGTGGCGTCGGAATCGATCCGGTAGGTTCGGCCCGGGCAGACCACGCGGATCGGCGGCTTCTGCGCCAGCATCGTGCGCACCTGCACCGGCGACGTGTGGGTCCGCAACAGCAGGCGCGAGCCGCCTGCCCCGGGCTCCGACCCGGGGTCTTGCTTCGGATTGAAGAAAAACGTGTCGTGCATTTCGCGCGCCGGATGGCCTTCGGGAAAATTCAGTTTGGTGAAATTGTAGTCGTCGGTCTCGATGTCGGGACCTTCGGCGATCGCAAATCCCATGTCGGCGAAGATCGTATTAGCCTCTTCGAACACCTGGCTGAGCGGATGAATCCGGCCCTGCTCGGTGAGGGCCTCGCGCAGGGGAAGCGTGACGTCGACGGTCTCGGACGCGAGCCTTGCCTCAAGCGCGGCAGATTTCAGGATCTCGCGGCGCGCGGTCAAAGCCTCCGCAACCCTGTCCTTGGCGAGGTTGATCGCGGCCCCCTGGGTCTTGCGCTCATCGGGCGACATCTTGCCGAGCGTTGCCAATAGCGCGGAGATCGAGCCCTTTTTCCCGAGGGCCGCGACGCGCACGGCCTCCAGCGCGGGCTCATGGCCCGCGGCGGCGATCTGCTCAAGGATGGATTTTTCAAGCGATGCGAGGTCGGACACGGTTTTGATCTCTGACTGCTGTGAGGCGCCGGTTGTGGCCGTCTTGGGGCCGAAACGTCAAGGCCGAAAGGCCGGGCCAAGGCCTGCAATTTCGTTCCTGACGAGGTCGAACCCCTGAACCCCCTTGCGCCCAGCCGGCACCAACGTCAGGCCCAAGGGGAGCATCCGATGATCGCGCGAGCCACCCCGGCCGTCATGGCCGTCATTTTGTTATTCGGCACCGCTCCCGCGCGCGCCGCGGTCTGTCTCGGCAAATCGATGACCCTCGAGGAGATCATCGGCGTGATCGACGCTGCGCCCGGCTGCGAGCGGGCGATGAAGCTGTTCAAGGACTGCGAATTCAGCAGCAGCGGCGACATCCATCTTGGCGCCGCCGTCGAAATGAAATGCGAGGCCGATTTTCTCGACCGCCTCAACGCGCCGCAAAAGCGGACCTATCAGCGCGCGATGAGCGCCTGCGACCGAAAACACGAAAACGAGTCCGGCACCATGTACCGGTCGTTCACGGCCTTCTGCCGGGCGGAGACCGCCCAGCGCTACGCTCGAAAAGCGCGCAGGGTCGTGCCCGTTTCGGTGCGCTGACGACTCAGGCCGCCAGCGCAGCCTTGGCCTTCTCGGCGATCGCCTGGAACGCGGCCGGCTCGGTGATCGCGAGATCCGACAGCACCTTGCGGTCCACGACGATGCCCGACTTGGAAAGGCCGTTGATAAAGACACTGTAGGTCATGCCGAACGGGCGTACGGCGGCATTGATCCGCTGGATCCACAGCGCGCGGAAGGTGCGCTTCTTGCGCTTGCGGTCGCGGAAGGCGTATTGGCCGGCCTTTTCGACCGCAGGCTTGGCGGCGCGGATCGTGTTCTTGCGCCGGCCATAAAAACCCTTGGCGGCCTTGTAGACTTTCTTGTGCTTGGCGTGAGAGGTCACACCGCGTTTGACGCGAGACATGACTGGTCTCCTTCTTAAGAAAAATGGGTGACGGGAGCGCCGCGCGGACGCGGCTCGGCTAGACGCGATCAGGCGTTCGGCAGGAAGTATTTCTTGACGTTGTCGCCGTCGGTCTTGAACAGCACGCGGGTGCCGCGGAGCTGACGAATCTGCTTCTTTGTCCGCTTGATCATGCCGTGGCGCTTGCCGCGCTGGGCATGCATCACCTTGCCGTTGGCAGTCACCTTGAAGCGCTTCTTGGCGCCCGATTTGGTCTTCAGCTTGGGCATTTGGCTCTCCTGTTGCCGCAGAAAAACCCGCCCAAAGCGGCGGCTTCCCGGCTGAAATGCTCGTTAGAGCGTTGATGGTGCTTGGGTTATTCGCAAATGCGACAACCCGCACGGCCATCGCCACGGCAGCCCTTGATCAGCCGGGCGATGAAGGTCGCGCTTATGGCAGAACCGGGCGGAATTGGCAACGATGAACCGCGAAATTGGATCGCACGACCAACCAACCGAGGATGGGAGTTAACCCCGCCAAAAAAGCAGGAAAAAATGACAATTTCAACCCAACCGATTGCCGCTTTCGCAAGCTACCGGCGTGCATCCGCTCCGCGCACCTTATTTGCCCTGGCCGTTTTGGCAGTGGTCGCGGAGCCCTGTGCCGCCGCCGCTACGCCTGCGAAATCGATCCGGGCCTATGACGGCACCTGGAACGTGGTCTTCGCGACCCAGGCGGGCAATTGCAGCTCGACCAACAGCGCCCCCTTCACGGTGTCGGGCGGCCGCCTTTCGTCCGCCGGCGGCGGCAAGGTTACCGGCGGTATCAACTCCGCCGGAATCGTGTTGGTGCGAATATCGGTCGGTTTGTCGGTTGCGAATGGCAGCGGCCGGCTCGTCGGCAACTCAGGCGCGGGCCGTTGGAGCGGTGTCATCACCGGCGACCGTTGCCGGGGCACCTGGCAGGCGACGCGAAGCTAGTTCCATCGCCGTCATGTCCCCGCGCCGCGTGCGCAAATGCGCATCCGGTGGGGACGACAAGTTGAGAAATGGGACGAATCAGCGCGGTGCCAGAACCATCACGACCTGGCGGCCCTCGAAACGGGCGTCCTGCTCGACTTTGGCAAACTCCGCGACGTCGCTCTTGACCTTGTCCAGGAGCTTGGTGCCGATTTCCTGATGCGCCATTTCGCGGCCGCGATATCGAAGAGTGACCTTGACCTTGTCGCCTTCCTCGAAAAACCGCTGCATGGCGCGCATCTTCACGTCGTAATCGTGGTCGTCGATCATCGGCCGGAGCTTGATCTCCTTGATCTCGACGATCTTCTGTTTCTTGCGGGCTTCTGCCGCCTTCTTCTGCGCCGAATACTTGAACTTCCCGTAGTCCATGATCTTGCAAACGGGAGGATTGGTATTGGGCGAGATCTCCACAAGGTCCATGCCGGCTTCGAGCGCCAGCTTGATGGCGGCGACTGTCTCGACGATGCCTTGGTTGGCGCCGTTCTGGTCGATCAGCTGAACCTGTGCGTTGCGGATTTCGTCATTGGTGCGCGGCCCGTCTTTGGTGGCAGCGGGCGGGGCTCTATTGGGACGGCGAATGGGTGGCTCTCCAAAGTTGTGAACGAAGATTGCAGTTTGAAGGAATAAGCCTTCGCGGGCAAGCGAACTCGCGTCGTGGCGCACGAAAAAGGATCAAATGCGAGGCTTTTTGGTCACGCCCAACAACGCCTGATCGCGCGGAAGGTTCGGACCCGTTCACATAGAGGCCAAGGGTTCGCTCCGCAAGCGGCACGGTCAACCCTGTGCGCGTCCGTTGACGGATCGGTCCCGCTCACTCAAACAGTGCCAACCGGAGAACCGTCCATGACCAGTTCCGCTGCAACCGGGCAGCAACCTACCTTTATTGAGGTCGGCCAGGCTGATGAGGCGCGCCGCATCGCGGTCCGTGCTCGCGGTGGAGGCTCGCCGGGGCTGTTTTGGCTCGGCGGTTTCAAGTCGGACATGCAGGGCACCAAGGCGCTGGCGCTGGACGCATGGGCGGAGATGCGAAATCGCGCCTGCGTCAGGTTCGACTATTCCGGTCATGGGGAATCCGGCGGTGATTTCGCCGGCGGTACCATCGGGCGCTGGCTTGAGGAGAGTACAGCCGTATTCGAGCAGTTCTGCGCGGGGCCACAGGTCGTGATCGGCTCCTCGATGGGCGGCTGGATGGCGCTGTTGTTGGCGCGCGAAATAGCGAGGCGTCAGGCATCGCGTGCCTCGCTCGCCGGCCTGGTGCTGATCGCGCCGGCGCCCGATTTCACCGAAGAGCTGATGTGGAAAGGCTTTTCGCCCGAAGTCCGGCACCAAATCGAAACCACGGGGCTGTGGCTGCGGCCTTCGGAATATGGCGACCCCTATCCGATCACCCGTCAACTGATCGAAGAGGGCCGTAAGCATCTCTTGCTCGGCAGCGCCATCGAGGTGGGATGTCCGGTCCGCATCCTGCAAGGCGCAAAGGATCCCGACGTGCCATGGCGGCACGCGTTCGCGCTGGCGCATCGGCTGCCGGCCGACGATGTGGTGCTGACCATGATCCAGGACGGCGACCATCGCCTGTCGCGGCCGCAGGACATCGCCCGGATCATCGCCGCGGTGGCGGAGATGGGATAGAGGACTGGTCCTCCGGACCAACCCGGAATGCCTGCGGCTTACATGCCGGCCCATTCCGTGCGCACGGTGTCGTCGCTCTCGTTGAGCCTCGCGTGCTGCGCCAGCGTGGCAAATTGCGCAGGCTCCAGCAATTGCGACAAGGCCCAAACCGCAGCGCCGCGAACAAGCGCGTTTTTATCGCCAAGCAGGCGTTCGGCTTCCGCCGCCAGCGCGCGGTCATTGGAGTTGCCGATCGCAATCAGCACATTGCGGATGAAGCGATCGCGGCCGACGCGCTTGACCGGCGATTTTGCAAACAGGCTGCGAAACGCCGCATCGTCGAGCCGCGCCAGCGCTGCCAGATCGGGCGCGCGTAGTTCTTCGCGCGCGGCGAGTTTGGCTTCATGGCCGGCTTCCGCGAATTTGTTCCACGGGCAGACCGCGAGGCAATCGTCGCAGCCATAGATGCGGTTGCCGATGGCTTTGCGGAACTCGCGCGGGATCGGCCCCTTGCTTTCGATGGTGAGATAGGAAATGCAGCGCCGCGCATCGAGCTTGTAGGGCGCCGGAAACGCGGCGGTGGGACAGATGTCGAGGCAGGCCTGACATGAGCCGCAATGATCGGCGTCAGCCTGATCGCGCGGCAGATCGGCGCTGGTGAAGATCGCGCCGAGAAAGAGCCAGGAGCCGAAATCCCGCGAGACCAGGTTGGTGTGCTTGCCCTGCCAGCCGATTCCTGCCGCCTGCGCCAGCGGCTTTTCCATGATGGCAGCGGTATCGACGAACACCTTGACCTCACAGCCGGATGTCGCAACCAGCCATCGCGCCAGCGTCTTCAGCCGCTTCTTGATCAGATCGTGATAGTCGTCGCCCTGCGCATAGACCGAGATTGCGCCGCGCGCGCGTTGCTGCAGGATTGCGAGCGGATCTTCATCGGGCCCGTAATTGACCCCTACCATGATCACCGAGCGGACGCCGGGCCACAGCACGCGCGGATCGGTGCGGCGTTCCGGATTTGCCGCGAGCCAGTCCATGTCGCCATGGGCGCTCGCCTGAAGAAAATCGCGGAAATGCCTGGCCGCCTCGGCGATCGCGCCCGGATCGGTCACGCCGATGCAGTCGAAGCCGAGCCCGCGCGCCTGATCTATCAGCGATCCTTTGAGACCTTCACTCATGGAAGCACGACTGTGCTTCACCTCTCCCATGGGGAGAGGTCGGATCGCGCAGCGATCCGGGTGAGGGGTTTCGGTTGATCGCGGGAGCGTAACCCCTCACCCCAACCCTCTCCCTACGGGAGAAGGAGTTCACCGCCGCCACGGAGTTCACCCCAGAGCGTTGATTTAGAAATCGAGATCCACGTAGGTCCGCGACGCCGGCACGCCCGCCAGCCATTCGCTCAACAGCGGGCGGAACGAGGGGCGGGATTTCACCCGCGCGTACCAGGCCTTTGCTGCATCGTCCTCGATCCATGGCACGTCGCCCAGATAATCGATCGCCGAAAGATGCGCCGCGGCGGCGAGGTCCGCATAAGTCAGCCGGTCGCCGGCGAGATAGTTCCGCGTCCGCGCGAGCCAGCCGATATAGGCCAGATGATAGCGCACATTCGCCTTCGCTGCGCGGATCACATCGGCCGCCGGCGGTCCGCCGCCGTCATCCTCCCTCATGAAACGCTTGTAGATGCGTTCGGTGACCAGCGGATTGGAGGCTTCCTCGAAAAATTTCTGGTTGAACCAGGCCATCAACCGGCGCACCTCGATGCGATCGTTCGTCGCTGCCGGCAACAGCCGGCGCTCCGCCATCGCATCGCCGTGAGTCTCGTCGAGATATTCCGCGATGATGCCAGGCCCCGGAATCGCGGGCCGGCCTTCGGCGATCAACACCGGCGTCGCGCCCGCCGGGTTCAACAGAAGAAAAGCCTCGCGCCGCTCCCAAACCCGCTCTTCCACCAGGCGCAGCTCCAGACTCAATTCGCCGAGTGCAAGGCGAATGAAGCGCGAATGCGGGCAGAAGGGATGGTGAAACAGCGTGAACATGAAATCCTTGATAAATTTCCAGTCTTAAGAAACTCCCTACGCGGGGCCCTCTCACGCCATGAGCAGGCCAAACTACCGAAGCTTGCGACCGAGGCAACCTGTGTTTTCGCGCTTTTTGACGTTGCGGCGGGAAGGCGAATAAGCGAGAAGAACCCGGCTTTTTTCGGCCGGTACCGATCGTAACGGCCCCAATGGATCACCAACTTGGAAAATGAGGCGCTAGGTCATGCTGTCTGATTCGTTGAGGGCGGTAATTCTCGGCATTGTCGAGGGCATCACCGAATTTCTGCCGGTTTCCTCGACCGGCCATATGTTGCTCGTGAAGCGCTTCTTCGGTCTGGGAGAAGGGGCTTTCTGGGACAGTTTCGTCGTGCTGATTCAGCTCGGCGCGATCCTTGCGATCGTTGTGATCTATTTTGCCAAATTATGGCGTATCGCGCTCGGCATGTTCTCCAATCCCGACGACCGCCGCTTCGTGATCGGCGTGCTGGTGGCGTTTCTGCCCGCCGTGGTCATTGGCTTGATTGCCGGCAAATACATCAAGGAGGTTCTGTTCAATCCGTGGGTGGTGTGTTTTTCACTGATCGTCGGCGGCGCCATTCTGTTGTGGGTCGATCAGCTCGATCACAATCCGCATGAGCATGACGCGACGAAATTTCCCTTGCTCACCTATCTGTGGATCGGCTTTGCGCAGTGCCTTGCGATGATTCCGGGCGTTTCACGCTCCGGCGCCAGCATCGTCGCGGCGATGCTGCTTGGTGCCGACAAGCGCGCGGCGGCGGAATTCTCGTTCTTCCTGGCGATCCCGACCATGGTCGGCGCCTTCGCCTATGATTTTTACAAGAACCGGGGTGAAATGACCGCCGACCATTTGGGGATCGTGGCGATCGGATTCGTGGTGTCGTTCATCACCGCGATCATCGTGGTGAGGACATTCCTCAATTACGTCACCCGCCAGGGCTTCGCGCTGTTTGCATGGTGGCGCGTCATCGTCGGCACGCTCGGCCTGATCGCGCTGGCGATGGGGCGATAAGAATTACGCGCCCTTGTGCGAAAATTGTCCGGCCTTGCGGAAGCGCCAGAGATATTGTGGCGCGATCGCCTGAAGCGAATCCGGCACAATTCCGAGCCCTTCCAGGGTGAGCCCGGCGGCTTTCGCCGCCTCCGACACCACATGGTCGCCGCGCAGAAGCTCGACCTGATCGGGGGTGAGTTGCAGCGGCCCTGGTGCGAATTGCAGGAATAGCGCCTGCAGTTTCGCAAGTCCGAACGGCAGCGACAGCAGCATGCGCCGGCGTCCGGTGGTGAGCAGAATGATTTCCATGATCTCGCGCATGGTCAGCACTTCCGGACCGCCGAGTTCGTAAGTCGCGCCAGGCCTGGTCTTGCCGTCGACGGCGTCCGCCACGGCGGTTGCGACATCGCCGACATAAACGGGTTGGAGCTTTGTCGCTCCGCCGCCGATCAGCGGCAGCGCCGGCGACACCTGCGCCAATGCCGCGAAGCGGTTGGTGAACTCGTCCTCGGGACCGAACACGACCGAAGGCCGTAGCACCGTGGCTGAGGGAACCGCCGACAGCACCGCCTTTTCGCCGGCGGCCTTGGAGCGCGCGTAGCGCGACGACGAATTCTCGTCGGCACCGATCGCCGAAACATGCACCATCCGCGCCCCGGCCGCGGCGGCCGCTTTCGCCACGGCGCCCGCACCTTGCGCCTGCACGGCATCGAAGGTTTGCGCACCGCCCTCGGCGAGGATTCCGACAAGATTGATGGCGATGTCGGCGCCGCGCATCGCGGCTTCAATGGAGGCCGGGTAGCGCAGATTGGCCTGGACCGCGTGGATCTGGCCGACCCTGCCGAGCGGTTGCAGATGGCCGGCCAATTCCGGCCGCCGCACCCCGACCCGGACGCGATAATCGCGCTTGCAAAGCGCGCGCACCACGCTGCGCCCCAGAAAGCCCGATCCTCCGAAAACCGTCACCAGGGTGTCCAGATTCGATGCCATGGGGTCAATTCCTGAGAGGTCAAATTCGATCGATCGCGGGGATATTTAGCCGTTTCGCGATACGCCATCATATTCGCGCTGTACAGCCTATTTGCGCCGCGCTTCGCCAATTTGACAAGCGCGCGACCGATCCGTAGTAACCGGCCCGGGCCCAGGTGGCGGAATTGGTAGACGCGCTGGCTTCAGGTGCCAGTGGCTTCACGGCCGTGAAGGTTCGAGTCCTTTCCTGGGCACCAACTTTGCCTAGGCCCCCTGGCGCAGTGGCCCCAGCCCCGCCGGGACACAAGCTCGCTTCCAGCGTGTATAGTATCGCTTGCGGCGATCGGGGCTAGAACAGCCGCGGGCGCCTTTTGCGAACACGAGGGAGCTGGGCCATGAATTACGGCGGCATTTTGCGGATCGTCACAATCGCCGCATTGGGGGTCGCGCTGACGACCGACACCACAGTCGGACAATCGGCAAAAAGCGACAAGGAGCGTTTTATCGGATCATGGACGCTTATCTCGCTAACGTCCGGAGAAGGGGCAAACCAGACGCTGCCCTACGGTCCCAATCCAAATGGGACGATGATGGTGGACGCCAACGGTCGGTTCTCGATCACGGTCGTGCGTTCCGATCTGCCGAAATTCGCTTCGAACAATCGCATGAGCGGTACGCCAGAAGAGAACAAGGCGATCGTACAAGGGACCATCGCCTATTTCGGCACCTATACGATCGATGAAGCGACCCACGTGCTCACGGTCAACGTCGAAGGAAGCTCATTCCCCAACTTCACCGGCGGCACGCAGACGCGCATTCTCTCGTTTCAGGACGATGAAGTGACGTATTTCAATCCCACGCCGTCAATGGGTGGTAGCGCCAAGGTGACTTACCGGCGCACGAAATAACGGCGCGATTCGGGGGTGTCCCCGATGGGTTGGGTGTTATTTTCTTGCCGAGCGGCGTGTGCGCCGCTCGCCTCTTTCGATTTTGGGCGGTAGTTTGGCTCTTAATCGATTCGACGAGGTTGGTAACACCATGACCGTACGCCTGCATCGCGGCGACCTGCCTGATCTCACCCGCTACACCGACTCGGTGGCGATCGACACCGAGACCATGGGACTGCATCCGCACCGCGACCGGCTCTGCGTGGTGCAGATGTCGAACGGCGACGGCAGCGCCGATGTGGTCCAGGTCGCCCGGGATCATGGCAGGGGTCCGGCCGATGCGCCCAATCTGAAAGCGCTTCTGACCGATCCGAAGATCACCAAGATCTTCCATTTCGCGCGCTTCGATCTCGCCGCGCTCTACAACGCCTTTGGCGTGATGCCGCAGCCGATATATTGCACCAAGATCGCTTCTCGCCTGGGCCGTACCTACACCGATCGCCACGGCCTGAAGGATCTGGTGCGCGAGGTCCTCAACATCGATCTGTCGAAGCAGCAGCAGTCGAGCGACTGGGGCGCGCAGATATTGAGCGAGGCGCAGCTCGCTTATGCTGCCTCCGACGTGTTGCACCTGCATGCCTTGCGCGAACGTCTCGACGTCATGCTCGCGCGCGAGGGACGTTTGGGGTTGGCGCAGGCCTGTTTCGAATTCCTGCCGACCCGGGCCAAGCTCGATCTGCAGGGGTGGGAAACCGAAGATATTTTCGCGCACTCGTGAGCCGAGAGGCCGTTTTTTTACCGTAAGACCGGCCATTTGCGCCCCGTTTCGGACACACTCTCTACCCCACGTCCGGGCTGCGCGATCCTGTCAACCCGGGTAGAATGATCGGGTTTCGCTTCGCGTGGAGCAGTGGTGAATTCGGTTCAGAATCCAGCCTATCAAGCCGGAATGGAGGCGCGCTTTGCCATCGCTGCGCGCCACAGTCGGAATGTGCGGATACTGCGCGTTGCGGTTCCCGCGGCCGTGATCCTGTCGATGGCGACGATCATCCTGGTGTCGATCTTCAATCCGTTCCGCATGCTGTTGCCCAAGCTGCCGCTCGAGATGGGAAACCTCGTCGTCTCGGGCACCAAGATCACAATGGAATCGCCGCATTTGTCGGGCTATTCGCCGGATCGGCGGCCTTACGAATTCTGGGCGGTCACCGCGACCCAGGACGTGACCGATCCGGATCACGTCGATCTCAACAAGTTGCGGGGGAAGATGTTGATGGAAGATCAGTCCACCGTCACGTTGGAGGCGGTCAAGGGGCTGATGGATACCAAGCAGCAACTGCTCAATTTGCATAAGGATATCTACGTGCAGACCACCACCGGCTACGAGGCATGGCTGAGCCAGGCCTTTGTCGACATGGGCAAGGGCATTGTGACATCCGACGAACATGTCGACGTGAAGTGGGCGGACGGAACCTTGTCTGCCGACAAAATGAAAATTACCGGCGGCGGCGAAGTGGTGAGGTTTGACGGCCATGTCGTGATGAACATCGACAAGCTGCCGCCTCCCGCCGAGAGCGCGCCCGAGCAGCCCGCGGCACCCGAGCCGGTCGCACGTTCCGCCAAGGCGCGAACGGCATCCGGCAAGCCCTCCAACCCCAAATGATCCAATGAAAATTTTTCCGTGCAGCACTCCGACATGGCGGGTCGCGTTTGGCGGCGGCGGTGTCGTCGTCGCGCTCGCGATGATCGTTGCCTCGGAGGCTGCGGCGCAAAGTGCGGTGACAGGCGTGCCCAATGCGATGCAGGGT
>Ga0210396_10004677_pt1 | contig 13357 bp, 12 predicted proteins | sample IncBWH17OmetaG_FD_155466 | JGI IMG/M metagenome (GOLD analysis project Ga0210396, IMG submission 155466) | Forest soil microbial communities from Barre Woods Harvard Forest LTER site, Petersham, Massachusetts, United States - Inc-BW-H-17-O ...
CGCGTATTGATCCGACGGATGAGCATGGAGAATCCGCTTTGGGGCGCGCCACGCATCCACGGCGAACTGCTCAAGCTTGGGTTTGAGGTCGCGCAGTCGAGCGTCGCCAAGCACATGGTCAAACGACGGGGGCCACCCAGCCAGGGATGGCGAACCTTCTTGCGTAACCACGCGCCGGACGTTGCCGCCATGGACCTGTTTGTTGTCCCGACCATTGGCTTCGACCTGCTCTATGCCTTCATCATCGTGCGGCTCGATCGTCGGGACCTCGCCTGGATCAACGTCACAACCAGCCCGACAGCAGAGTGGGTTGCACGGCAGATCACCGAGGCTTTCCTTGGGACGGTGCTCCCCGTTATATGATCCGGGACCGCGATCGCATCTACGGTGCGGTCGTCACACGCCGACTGCGGGCCATGGGCATCCGGGACACGCCTATTGTACCGGCCTCACCTTGGCAGACTGGCTTTGCTGAACGGCTGATCGGATCGATCCGTCGCGAGTGTCTCGATCACGCAATCATCTGTGGCGAGGCGCATTTGCGTCGGGTCCTGAAATCCTACGCTGACTATTACAACCATTTCAGAACGCATCGTTCCTTGAACAAGGATGCACCGGTCTCTCGCTCGGTACAGCGCACCGGTGTCATTCGTGCGCAAACATGGAGCGCATTCAATTCGCAATTAACACCACGCGGAGGAGACTGCGGCACCGGTACAACTTGCGACAAGAATCGTGTCTGCGGATGAGCTTGGCTGGCGCCAAACCATATCCGAGGCTTTCGTTCCCAATTTCCTGCGCCTTCAGGGGCGCGACCCACAAAGCTCAATAATCCGGAAACCATTCGACATCTAGGTCGTGCCCGCTAACGAATTGGAAAAGTGTCCCCGCCACATTCGGCTGGAGATCAAGAGAGGGGGAACGATCATGAGTGGCAACGCGGTTCTAGAGAACGTTCGTCGGTATCGCGCAATAGCTTCACTTTACCGGCAAACCGCGGCGTTCCGTCCGCTCCAAAGCCATTCTCTTTTGGGGCAGGCCGAGCAATGGGAGCATTTGGCGATATCGGAACTTGAAGCCTACTTCTCGGGGTGTAGCAGGCCGAACCAGGTTCAAGCGCCTTGGGGAGCTATGGCCGTCGCGGCGTAAAAGTCGGCACCCGCAGCTCCATGCGCGGCGAGGTCGGCCAGACGTAGTTCATGCCAAAGAACATCCTGGCCTACGGCACCGGCAATCTCGACGTCGCCGCCAACGCAATCAGTTCGACGGCAAACTTCTCAAGGCACACGGGTGGCGCCCCGGTGCCGGCTACCAGCCGGGAGAGCCGAACTTCAACTACGCGAGGCACGCGATCTCGATCGACGAGAACAGAAAGGACTTCGCGCGCGTACCGTGGTCAAGCCCCCGCGGCACGGGGAAAGATGCCAGCGGGATCCAGTGGTTCGAGCAAGTCTGGTTCGCCGGCAAACACTCCGACATCGGAGGAAGCTCTGGAAAACGAATCGAGGTTGTCGGACACCGCGCCGGCGCCGTGATGCACGCCAGCGTGTACCGCCGGTTCGACCACGAAGCAGTGCGTCTGACAGACGCCTTCGGCGCATATTCGTCAAGAATGCCCGATGATTTCAGCCTGAGCAGCACCGACACCATCATCAGGTCGCCCGCGCTGAACCCACCATCGAGCCAGTCGGCACTGCCAAGGCGAGCGGAAAGTTGCTTCAACCGGTCGCGGACGCGATCCTCGACCAGAGGCAGGCGCTCCTTACTCCAGGGCTTATCGCCCTCCAGAAGCCTGGCGGTTGCGAGTTCAAGGATCGCCGGCTCCACCGTGTTGAGCGCGGCAAACATCCATGTGATCGCGCGCGCCCGCGCATCGGCATCGTCCGGCAGCAGGCCCGCATGGCGCTCGGCGATATGAAAGACGATCGACCCTGTCTCGAACAGGGCGAGATCGCCTTCCTCGTAGGTCGGAATCTGGCCGAAAGGATGAAGCGCCAGATGCGCGGGTTGCCACCAGAGCGTCCACGCAGTCTTTGCCCTTTAATCGGGTTTGTTTTTGAGCCGCTTCAATCCTGCATCCAAGAACTTCTGGACGAGCTCGTTGCCCGCAGCCATGAGATCATTTGGCTTCTCGGCGCGCATCTTCTCTGCCGCTGCAATGAATTCAACGATCAAGTCCTGCAAATCGTCGGGAGACTTGTCCAGGCGCTTAGGTGGAGCGTCGGAGGTGACGGTACCCGGCGCGCCTGGTCTCTGGATGTCGGCGAGACCGCGCTCGAAGCTGAGCTGGAATATCTTCGCCGCGAAATCTATAGGCGGGAGGACGTGGAGATCCCCCGCCGTCTCTTGACGGCCTTCGATCGCTACTCGAGCGGCGCGTGATGATTCAAAATTGCCGATCTTGATCAACCATTTTTCCGCATTTCACTTCGATAAAGCGCGGCGTCCGTTTGGTCTCCTCCAGAGTATCCTCCGGCGGCTTAGTAGTCCGAAAAGTGATCTAATCGCATGCTCTTTTATCGCTAATGTTGCTTTCCTTCGCGAGCTATTCTGGCAAAAATAGCCGGCGCGCGATTCAAGTCTGCGCACAGCCTGCCAATATTTGGGCGAGACAAAGGGAGGGGCCGCCTTGCCGGATATGGACGACTCTAAACGACCGGTGGATTCTGCTCCGATTGCAGCGTATTCGCGCGGATCGGCGGAAGGCTCGCATCAATGACTACAGTCGTCGGCGCTGAGACCAGCGTCCGTAAGTCGTATTTCCGCTGGGTCGTGCTGGCTCTGATTTTTGTGATCTACACGATCGCTGCGGCCGACCGCGCGAACATTGGATTTGCTTTGCCCTTCATCCGCAAGGAGTTCGCGATGTCGAACACCGAGGCGGGAGCGGTGCTCAGCCTTTTCCTGTGGGGTTACGCGCTCATGCAAATTCCGTCGGGATTTGCGGTGAGCAAGCTTGGCGTCCGGCGTTTGTTTTCCTGGGCGATGATTCTGACTTCGGCCCTGACCGGCTTGATGGGTACCGTCTCGTCGGTTTTTGTTCTCAAGACAAGGCCGATCCCACTAAGTACGGTCTGTTGCTGTTCGCCACGGGGGTTCTGCTCAGTATCGGTTTTTCCGCCTACATGGCCTATCCGATGGGTGTGACGACCAAGCTTGTTACTATGTGTTCCGGTTTCGCGACGATTCGGACGAAACGGTCTTGAATGCTTGCGTCGTTTACCGCCATCCCAGCTCCAGCGTTGGATGGGGAACGGCCGGAACAGTTCGGCGGTCTTCTCGACGCAGGCTCCGCATAACCCCGCGTCGGAAAAGCCTGGCCTTGACGAAACGGCTTGGGACTTCGGCGGACTATTCGGCCTTTGCCTTGGTCTCCACGGCCTTCGCGTGCACGGGCGAGGAGTTCCGTGCGCCGGGTCCGGGATGCACGTGCACTGCTTTCGCGGAGAGCGGCTCGCCGCATTCCGAGCAGACCATCACAGGATCGAACATGTGCCCACAGGTCCTGTGCTCGTGTAGCATCGGCCGTCCGCGCGAGTCGACCATGTGGATGTTGCCCCAGTGCACGATCGACATGATGATCGGATAGAGGTCGAGGCCCTTCTGCGTCAGGATATATTCGTAGCGCTTTGGTGATTCCTGATAGGGGATCCGGCGCAGCACGCCGAAGCGCACCAGCTTCTTTAGCCGGTCGGCGAGCAAATGCCGGGTTATTCCCAGCGACGACTGGAACTCATCGAACCTGCGGATGCGAAGAAAACATTCGCGCAGGATGAGCAGGCTCCAGCGGTCACCGATCACCGCCACGGTGCGGGCCAGCGAGCACGGTTCGTCCTCGAGCGCATCCCATTTCATCAATGTCTCCAGTAGCCTGCGACGACAAAACAACTCGAATTCTAAATCAGAACGAGGCCTATTTCAACGTTCCGGCCGTAATATCAGGGCAAAATCGTCAGAATTGACGTTGACAGTTCTAAAAAAGAACTTTATCGCTACAGCACGATCTAGGTCGCGACGGGCGATCGCCGCAAAGTTGAAAGGGAGGCGCATTCCATGGCTGCTCCGCTCAAGATTGAGTTCCACTTCGATTTCGGTAGCCCCAACGCCTATCTCGCCGAGCTCGTACTCCCGGAGATCGAGCGGCGCACAGGCGTGAAGTTCGATTCCATCCCGGTGCTTCTCGGCGGCGTGTACAAGGCGACCGGCAACATGTCGCCCGCCCAGTCCCTGCACGGGATCAAGAACAAGCCGGAATACAACGCGCTCGAAACCGAGCGCTTCCTGCGGCGCCACAGCATCACGAAATTCAGGTCGAACCCGTTCTTCCCGGTGAACACCTTGATGCTGATGCGCGGGGTGGTCGCGGCTCAGTTCGAGGGAATGTTCGAGCCCTATTTCCGCGCCGCCTATCACCACATGTGGGTGGAACCCAAGAAGATGGACGACCCGCAGGTCTTCCGCGACGCTTTCCTGTCTTCGGGCCTCGATATCGACCGCGTCATCGCCCGCGCACAACAGGACGACGTCAAGAAGAAGCTGATCGAGAACACCAGCAACGCCGTGGCCCGGGGCTCATTTGGATCGCCGACTTTCTACGTCGGTGACGAGATCTTCTTTGGCAAGGATCGCCTGTGCGAGGTCGAGGAAGAGATCGTCACGCAACTGGCCGCGGGTCGGCGCAAGACCGCTTGATCCGGGCCAAGCCCTAGAAAAGAACCAGGTCGCAAGGGCTGTTGCAGGGAGGTTTCAGTGGTGGCGTCGACGCAAATGACGGTAGAAACTCTGGAAGACTTGCCGAACCGCATCCATGAGGTGATGGACCGGCACGTCGGCGCGACGCCGGACCGGCTGGCGCTGGTCGACGACAAGACAAGGCTGACCTATCGCGAGCTCGATCGGACGGTGGGCAGCGTTGCGGAGGCGCTGCAGGCGCTCGGCATCCGTGCCGGCGACCGCATGATGATCGCGAGCGAGAATTCGATTCCGCTCGCCTGTCTGCTCCTGGCCGCAAGCCGGCTCGATGCTTGGGCGATTGTCGTCAATCCGCGGCTGTCGCCGCGCGAAGTCGATCAGATCAGGGACCACAGCGGCACCCGCCGCGCCTTTTTCACCACGGATGTGTCGCAGGAAGCGGCCGCGCATGCCACGCGCTATGGCGCGCCCGTGCAGGACGTCGGCCCGCTTCACGGCATCGGCGTGACCGCACTGAACGAGACGACGACGGCTGAGCCGGTCGACGCAGACGGTGCAAGGCAGGTTGCCGTTCTCATTTACACGTCAGGAACCACAGGCACGCCGAAGGGCGTGATGCTGACCCACCGCAATCTCCTGTTTAGCGCAAGGGGCACCGCTGCCTGGCGCAATATGACGGCGGATGACGTGCAGTATTGCGTGTTGCCGATCTCGCACATTGTCGGCATCTCGCTGCTCACCATGACGCTGATGGTCGGCGCCACCGTCCGCCTGGTCGCAAAATACGATCCTGCGGCACTGGTGAAGGCGATGGCGGAGGAGGGCATCACCATTCTCAACGGTGTGCCCGCGACCTACCAGCGCCTGCTCGAATACCGGCGCAACGCAGGCTTGCCGAAGCTCGACCGCGGTGCGCTACGTTTGATCGCGGTGGCCGGCGCGCCGCTCGACCTGGAGCTCAAATCGCGGGTCGAGCAGGAACTTGGCCTTCCGCTCCTCAATGGCTATGGCATCACCGAATGCTCGCCGGGGATTTCCGGAGTTCGGCCCGATGCTCCGCGGGCCGACCACGCGGTCGGCACGATACTGCCAGGCCTTGAAGCAAAGCTCGTTGGTCGTGACGGCAAGGCTGTCGCCGGCGGCGAGGTCGGCGAGCTCCATGTTCGCGGCCCGAATGTGATGCGCGGTTACTACCGCGCCCCGGATCTGACCGCGAAGGCGATCGACCCTGACGGGTGGTTCAACACCGGCGACCTTGCCCGTTTCGAGGGCGACTACCTCTACATCGTCGGGCGGACCAAGGAGATGATCATCCGCTCCGGATTCAACGTTTATCCTGCCGAGATCGAGGCGGTGCTGAGCACCCACGATGCGGTGGTGCAATGCGCCGTGGTCGGACGGCAGGTCGAAGGCAATGAAGAGGTCGTGGCCTTTGTGCAGCTGATCAAGGGCTCGAAGGCAACCGCGCAGGATTTGCTGGCCCACGTCGTCCGGCAGCTCACCTCCTACAAGCGTCCGTCGGAGATCATCCTCCTCGATGCTCTCCCGGCGACGTCAACCGGGAAGATCCTGAAGCACAAACTGGCGGACTCGCTGCGCAGCCAAGGCTGACGCCTCGTCGGGAGAAGAGTTCACGCAAAGTAAGGCCGGAGAAGACCATGCAGAAGAGAAACGCGACGGTGGTTGTCATCGGTGCCGGCGACTACATCGGCGGCGAGATCGCCAAGAAATTCGCCTCCGAAGGCTTTACGATCTTCGCCGGCCGCCGCAACGGTGCAAAGCTCGAGCCCCTGGTCAAGGAGATCGAGGCTGCCGGCGGCGAGATCCACGCTCGCTCGCTCGATGCGCGCAAGGAGGAGGAGATCGTCACCTTCCTCAATGACGCCGACAAGCGTGCGCCTCTGGAAGTCTGCATCTTCAATATCGGTGCCAACGTCAATTTCCCGATCCTCGAGACCGCCGAGCGCGTGTTCCGGAAGGTCTGGGAGATGGCCTGCTATTCTGGCTTCCTGGCCGGGCGCGAGGCGGCGCGGCTGATGCTGCCGCGCGGGGGCGGCAACATCTTCTTCACTGGTGCGACTGCGTCCCTGCGGGGCGGCAGCGGTTATGCCGCTTTTGCCAGCGCCAAGTTCGGCCTGCGCGGGGTGGCGCAGGCGATGGCGCGCGAACTGGGGCCGAAGAACATCCACGTCGCGCATCTCATCATCGATTCCGGCGTCGACACCGAATGGGTGCGGCAACGCCGCATCGAGGCATTGGGCCCGAACGCGCTCGACGATCCCGACCTGCTGATGCCGCCGGCATCGGTCGCGACGTCCTATTGGCAGCTCTACCAGCAGCCGAAGAGCGCCTGGACTTTCGAGCTCGAAATCCGTCCCTTCGGCGAGAAGTGGTAGGGAGCGGGTCCGATGGAGCTCGCGTTGTCGCCGGAAGATGCGGCCTTTCGCGACGAGGTGCGCGCCTTCATCGCGGAAAATTACCCGACCGAGATGCGCGTTCCCAATCCGGAAACCGACCTGAGCAAGGAGCAGATGCTGCTCTGGCATCGCATCCTGCACAGGAAGGGCTGGATCGCGCCGCTCTGGCCGAAGGAATATGGCGGTCCGGGCTGGTCCATCACCAGGCGCTTCATTTTCGAGCAGGAGACGACGCGGGCCGGCACGATGCCGCCCCTGGCGTTCAGCGTCACCATGGTCGGGCCGGTTATCTATACGTTCGGCAACGACGCGCAGAAGAAGAAGTATCTGCCGCGGATCCTCTCGGGCGAGGACTGGTGGTGCCAAGGCTATTCCGAGCCGGGTTCAGGCTCCGACCTTGCCACCGTCCGCACCAAGGCGGTGCGCGATGGCAATCATTACATCGTCAACGGCCACAAGACCTGGACCACGCTCGCCCAGCACGCCGACTGGATCTTCTGTCTGGTCCGCACCGATCCGGCCGCGAAGCCGCAGTCGGGCATCTCCTTCCTGCTGATCGACATGAAGTCGCCGGGCGTCACCGTGCGTCCGATCATCACCATAGACGGCTCGCACGAGGTCAACGACGTTTTCCTCGAGAACGTCCGCGTGCCCGTCGAGAACCTGATCGGCGAAGAGAACAAGGGCTGGACCTACGCGAAATTCCTGCTCGGCAACGAGCGTACCAGCATGGCCGGCATCGGCCGCTCGACGCGCTATATCGAGAAGCTGAAGAAAGTCGTCAAGGCGGAGATTCCGGAAGACGATCCGGCCCATCTCGAATTCGTACGCGATATCGCTCGTGTCGAGCTCGACGTGTTGGCGCTGGAGGCGACCGAGCTTCGCGTCGTCGCCCAGATGGCGCGCGGCATCGATCCGGGGCCGGCAGCATCGCTGTTCAAGATCCGTGGCACCGAGATTTTCCAGGATATCGCCGAGCTGACCCATCGCGCGATCGGCAATTATGGCCTGGCGATCCGCGAGCATCCGGTCAGCGCCAATCACTTCATGCCGGGGCCGGACTACGGCCACACCGCGTCGGAGAAATACCTGAACTCGCGCAAGCTCAGTATCTACGGCGGATCGAATGAGATCCAGCGTAACATCATCGCCAAAGCCGTGCTTGGTCTCTAGCAACGGCGGAACGAGAGGATCGGATGGATATCCAGTTCACGGAAGAGCAGGAATTGTTGCGATCCAGCGTTCAGCGCCTGTTGCGCGACCAGTATGATTTCGACGCGCGCCGCAAGATCGTCGCGAGCGAAGAGGGTTTCAGCCGCAAGCGATGGGAGGTGTTCGCCGAGCTCGGCCTGTTCGCCGCGCCATTCTCCGAGGACGTCGGTGGTCCCGGCGGTGGGCCGCTGTCGACCATGATCATCATGCAGGAGTTCGGCCGCCACCTCGTGGTCGAGCCCTTTGTCGAGACAGTAGTGCTCGCCGGCGGTCTGCTCGAGCACGCGGGATCCGAGGAGCAGAAGCAGGGTTTTATCCCCGACATCATCGCGGGAACGAAGATCTGGGCGTTGGCCTGGACCGAGAAGGGATCGCGCTTCGATCTCGCGACCGTTACCACCACGGCGCGCCGCGATGGCAAGGACTACGTCCTGAGTGGTGAGAAGACAGCCGTGATCGCCGCGCCCTGGGCGGACTATCTGATCGTCTCCGCCCGCACCTCCGGCCATCGCCATGATCGCAGCGGCGTCAGCCTGTTCGTGGTCGATCGCCGCGCCACCAATCTCGACCTGCAGAGCTTCAAGACCATCGACGGCCGCCGCGCTGCCGAAATCAGCCTGCGCGACGTACGCGGCCAGTTGCTCGGCAAGGAAGGCGAGGGCGTCGCCGCGCTTGAGGCTTGCCGCGACCGCGCCATCGGCACGCTCTGCGCTGAGGCGGTCGGAGCGATGGGCGAATTGAACTCCGCGACGCTGGAATACGCCAAGACCCGGAAGCAGTTTGGCACCACGATCGGCTCCTTCCAGGTGCTGCAGCATCGGATGGTGGACATGTTCATCGCGCATCAGGAAGCGCTCTCGCTGATGCAGCACCTCACTCTCGGCCTCAGCGCAGGCGACGCTGGCGTCTCGCGGCTCGCCTCCGGCGCTAAGTCGAAGATCGGTTATGCCGGCAGGTACATCGCCGACCAGGCGGTGCAACTCCATGGCGGCATGGGCATGACCGACGAACTGAATGTCGGCCATTACTTCAAGCGGATCTCCTCCATCAACATCCAGTTCGGCGATCCCGCTTATCACCTGCTGCGCTACGCGCAGCTCGACGCGGCGGCTTAAGCAGAGAGGCAAGCATGACGACTGAAGCAGTAATCGTTTCCACCGCGCGCACCGGTGTCGGAAAGGCCTATCGCGGCGCGCTCAACAACACCGATGGCCCGACCCTGGCCGGACACGTGATGGCCGAAGCCGTGAAGCGCGCCGGCATCGCGCCCGGCGAGGTCGAGGACGTGGTGATGGGCTGCGCCATGCAGCAGGGCACCATGGTGATGAACGTCGCCCGCAAGGGCGCGATCCGCGCCGGCCTCCCAGTTACAGTCGCCGGCACCACCATCGACCGCCAGTGCGCCTCCGGACTGCAGGCGATCGCGGTCGCCGCGCGCTCGGTGATGCTCGACGGCGTCGAGATCGCCATTGGCGGCGGCATCGAGTCGATCAGCCTGGTGCAAAACGAGCACATGAATAAATTCCACGCCGTCGACGAGGAGTTGATGGCGATGAAGCCTGAGATGTACATGTTGATGCTGGAGACCGCCGAGGTCGTTGCCGAGCGCTACAAGATCGGCCGTGACAGGCAGGACGAGTACAGCCTCGAAAGTCAGCGTCGCGTCGGCGCTGCGCTGCAGGGTGGCCGCTTCAACGGCGAGATTGTGCCGATCACGACCAGGATGGCCGTGGTCGACAAGGACACCAAGCAGGTCTCCCACCAGCAGGTGACCCTGTCGAAGGACGAGGGACCGCGCCCCGATACGACCGCCGAAGGGTTGGCCAAGATCAAGCCGGTGTTCGAGGGCAAGACCATCAGCGCTGGCAATGCCAGCCAGCTCTCGGACGGTGCCTCGGCTTGCGTGATCATGAGCGACAAGATCGCGGCGAAGAAGGGCCTCAAGCCGCTTGGCATCTTCCGCGGGTTCGTTGCCGCCGGCGTCGAGCCGGACGAGATGGGCGTCGGCCCGGTCGCCGCGATCCCGCGGCTCTTGAAGCGCCACAACCTGAAGATCGACGACATCGACCTTTGGGAGCTCAACGAGGCCTACGCGGTGCAGGTGATCTATTGCCGCGACAAGCTCGGCATCGATCCGAACAAGCTCAATGTCAATGGCGGCTCGATCGCGATCGGCCACCCCTATGGCATGACGGGGTCGCGCCTGACCGGGCACCTCCTGATCGAAGGCCGGCGGCGCAAAGCGAAATACGGCGTGGTGACCATGTGCATTGGTGGTGGCATGGGCGCGGCGGGTCTGTTTGAAATCGTCCACTGATCGGAAAACGGAGAGCTCACACGTGAAGACAGCAATCACTGAACTGTTCGGGATCCAGCATCCGATCATCCAGGGCGGCATGCATTATGTCGGTTTTGCCGAGCTCGCGGCCGCGGTGTCGAACGCCGGCGGCCTTGGCGTCATCACCGGCCTGACCCAGAAGACGCCGGAGCTGCTTGCCAAAGAAATCGCGCGCTGCCGCGACATGACCGACAAGCCGTTCGGTGTGAACCTCACCTTCTTGCCGAGCTTCACCGCGCCGCCCTATCCGGAATATATCGCCGCGATCAAGGAAGGTGGCGTCAAGGCGGTAGAGACGGCCGGCCGCAGCCCCGAGCAGTATATGCCGGCGCTGAAGGCGGCCGGCATCAAGGTGATCCACAAATGCACCTCGGTGCGGCATTCGCTGAAAGCCGAGAAGATCGGCTGCGACGCGGTCAGCGTCGACGGTTTTGAATGCGGCGGTCATCCCGGCGAGGATGACATTCCAAACATGATCCTGCTGCCGCGCGCGGCCGATGAACTGAAGATTCCCTTCGTGGCCTCCGGCGGCATGGCGGATGCGCGCAGCCTTGTTGCCGCACTCGCCATGGGCGCGGCGGGCATGAACATGGGCACGCGCTTCATTGCTACCAAGGAAGCGCCGGTCCATGACAATGTGAAGCAGGCGTTGGTCAAGGCGACCGAACTCGACACCGTGCTGGTGATGCGCGCGCTACGCAACACCGAGCGCGTCCTGAAGAACAAGGGCGTCGATGGGCTGCTCGAGATCGAGCGCGAGAAGGGCGCAAGCCTGGAGATCGAGGACATCCACGAGCAGGTCGCGGGCGTCTACCCGAAGGTGATGGTGAACGGCGAGATGGACGCCGGCGCCTGGAGTTGCGGCATGGTGGTCGGCCTGATCAACGACATCCCGACAGTCAAGGAACTCATCGATCGCATTATGGTGGAAGCCGAAGCGATCATCCGTCAACGACTGACCGGCTTCCTTGATGGTGTCGAAGTGCAGAAGCCGCCCCGCGCGGTCGCTTGATGGAGAGCACCATGACCGAGCACGTCAAGATCGAGATCGCTGATGGTGTCATGACGCTCACGTTGCGGCGCCCCGAGAAGAAGAACGCACTGACGGGCGCGATGTATGACACGTTGTCGGACGCGCTGGTAAGGGGCGAGACGGATTCGTCCGTACGCGTGGTTCTGTTCCAGGGCGACGGAGACAGCTTCACGGCCGGGAACGATCTCGCGGATTTTGCCAGCCAGGCCCGCGGCGACGCGGCGGTCGACAGCCCCGCCCATCGCTTCATCCAGACCGTCAGCAGGGCCGGCAAGCCGTTGGTCGCCGCCGTACGGGGCAATGCGGTCGGCGTCGGCACCACCATGCTCCTGCACTGCGATCTCGTCTACCTCGCCGACAACGCGAAGCTGATCACGCCCTTTGTCAATCTCGCACTGGTCCCGGAAGCGGCGTCGAGCTGGCTGTTGCCGCTGCGGATCGGGCATGCGCGCGCCTACGCCATGTTTGCGCTCGGCGAGCCGATGGAGGCGTCAGCCGCACTGGCATGTGGCCTGGCCAATGCCGTGATGCCGCAGGACGTCCTGCGCAAGCGGGCACATGACGCGGCGATCGCGCTGACCAAGCGTCCGGCGGGCTCGCTGAGTCTGACCAAGAGGCTGATGCGTGATCATGAGCGGATTGCCGCGCAGATCGCCGAGGAGGGCCTGTTGCTCAAGGAGCGGCTGACGACGCCTGATGCGCGCGAGGCATTTGCGGCATTCGCCGAACGACGTCCGCCGGACTTTTACAAGCTGTCGGTCTGATTGTTCGAGCACCTTACGGAAACAAAACATAAGGGAGTAGAGAGCATGCGCATCACGGGCAGTTATCAGTTCCCGGCCATGGAATCCGTGATCTACGGCAAGCCGGCGGCCGACGCACTGCGCGAGGAGGCCGAACGACTGGACGCGAAGCGCGTCTACCTGATCGCCAGCCGCACGCTGAAGACCAGCACGGACGAGATCGACAAGATCGGCAAGGCGCTCGGCGATCGCCATGCCGAGACCTTCGATGGCGTCCCGCAGCATACGACCCGGGACGTGGTGGTTCGGATTGCAAAGCAGGCCAAGGAGGCCAGGGCGGACCTGGTCGTCGCGATCGGCGGGGGCTCGGTGGTCGATGCTGCGAAAATCGTGCTGATGTGCATGGAGCACGATATCTTCGAGCAAGACGGGCTCGATGGCTTCGAGACCACGCCGGAGCGGCGCTTCGGGCAATTCCGGACTCCGAAGGTCCGCATGATCGCTATCCCGAGCACGCTTTCCGGTGGCGAATACAATTCCGGCGCGCTGGTCACCGATACCCGCCGGAAGCTGAAGCAGATCTTCAATCACCCCATGATGATGCCGCGCAGTATCATCCTCGATCCCGCGATGACCAGATTCACGCCGGAGAAACTCTGGCTAGGATCCGGGACGCGGGCCATGGATCACGGCATCGAAGCGATTTGCTCCAGCCGTCCCAATGTGCTCGTCGACGCTGTGTGCCAACGGGGACTGCGCTATCTGCATGATGGTCTCCGGTGCACCAGGAACAACCCGAACGATGAAGAGGCACGGCTGAACTGTCAGTTGGGCTCCTGGATGTCGGCCTTCGGGTTGCAGGCGAGGGTGCCGATGGGCGCGAGCCATGCCATCGGTCACGTGCTCGGGGGCACCTGCGACG